>Ga0316208_1002167_pt1 | contig 16489 bp, 13 predicted proteins | sample 3monopyrite_MG_FD_204944 | JGI IMG/M metagenome (GOLD analysis project Ga0316208, IMG submission 204944) | Microbial mat bacterial communities from mineral coupon in-situ incubated in ocean water Damariscotta River, Maine, United States -... | ecosystem: Environmental > Aquatic > Marine >...
GTATCCCAGTAGCCTGGACAGTCATAAACGGCTGATGCGACATACGCGTAGCTCATTTCAACCAACAGCACTTCATCTGTGGCGTGTCGCTTGACGAAGTCAAGCGCGATGCACGAGCTCTTCATTTTGTGGGCGATGTCGAATGCGGTCTCAATCATAGAGGAATCAATTTCGTTCGGATCGTAGAGAATTCTTCCACTGCCCGAGGCTCGGAAGTCCCCCTTTCTGACCTGCCGACGGAAAGCGAATGCTCTGTCGCCAATTACCGTAACCCGGGTATCGTGGTCATTGTCTGGAATGAACTCTTGAAAATAGACATAGCCCCGTTCTCTCGTGAGATTCTGTCTATTGTCCCGCCATTTTTTAATGGTGTTCGGTGCGCGTTTTAGCGTCGCCCCCCAGTCCCGCTTGGTATTATGTTTTTTGATCTTGTTGCTGATGTCTCTGATGGCCCCATTGGCTTGTGCATATCCACGGCCAAACATTCGCCGTGTCAGTATTAGGGCTTGGCGCCGCGTTTTTATAAGAGAGACGTTGATCGATCCAGCGCCTGATTTTAGCTTGAACACAAGTGGAAACGCAGCGCTATGAAGCCAGTCTTCAGCTTCTTCTTGGCGAAAAAAGATGTGAGCCTCTGGAGTGCGTAACTTTAGTGTGGCAAAAAGGTACTCTTGCGCGACCTTGTCATCAAAATGCCAATAGTCGTTCAGCGAAGGATAAGTCCAAATTCCTGCGGCTTGGCATGCATGTAGGATGCTTGCGGTTGCTAATTCGCTCGCGCGGTTGTTCATATCAGGATGAGCCATCAGAGCGTTGCAACCGGCGTCTAAGATTTTGGAAATCAGGTTGTCAGCGAATAGATCAACTCGAACAATCTCAATCCCTCGCTCCTGAAGACCATCAATCCATCTATCGGAGAAACTGCCAGAATTGTCATAAACTGCGATTTTCATAAATATTTCTTCTTAGAAAACGGCGCGCATCTTTATTGAAACATTGGCCGGGAGACGAACATCACGATCGTAGTCTCAACAAATTGGTGAGAACCTCCAGATGAGATTGGCATCTCACCATGTTGAGACGCTTTTGCACTGATCTGTGCGGCAATATCCATTTTGTGAGGGGGATGAAGCGTGCAATCAGAGCGAGCCCTTTAGGAATAATGGGGAGGTAGTTCGAGAAAATTAGACCTCGCGCCCTAGATTCAGTGAATTTGTTCCACTCCTGTAGCCATGATGTTTCATCAGCGAGGGTGCTATTGAGGTGGTCGATCCTATTCAAGAAATTGTCTTTTGGTGGCCCATGCAGTTTTGCAATTCCGCGAGCGCTGACCGACTGGTGGTATGGAATAATTTCAAACGCAATCTTTTCAATTTGATCGGTAGATATATCCACGCTCAGTTTCACAAGGTATCCTTCTTCCCAGCCCTCTGGCGCAGGTGAGGCATGGTCAAATATTAAATTGCCCATGCTATAGAAGATTGGACGATCATCTATGACTTCATAAGGTCCGGCGATGTGGGGGTGGTGGCAGACAATGACATCAACGCCGTGTTGGATATAAAACTTGCATTGACGTCGTAATCCAGGGCGTGGGTAGGAGAAGTACTCATTGCCTCCATGGATTGTCATGACCACCAGATCGCCGAGTTGCTTGGCTTTCTCAATTTGCTGAAGGTTTGAAATTACATCCAGCGGAGCTGCTCCCGGCAAGGCATTTTCAGCAATGCTAAATTCTCTCTCTGCAACAGCGACGATCGCAATTTTTTTCCCCCGCACATCTATCACCGTCGGGGTTTCCGCGTCTGCTAGATTCTTTCCGGCTCCGACATGCGATAAACCTGCGGCTTCACAAGTCTCTAAGGTAGAGGTGAGGCCTTCCTCTCCGTAGTCCATAATATGATTGTTGGCGAGGCCAACAATGTTGAATCCAGCAGATCGAACAGGCTCAATGCAGTCAGGTGATGCTCTTAAAGCGGGGCCGCTTTTGCTGATCTTGGAGTGGGGGTTGCAGAGTGGTGTTTCTAGATTGAGAAAGGCGACGTCGGCCTGGGAGACTGTATCTTGAAGATCGCCGAAGAGGGCTGGGCCTTCTGCGATGGCAAGAGGTTCGAATCTACGGCAGGGTGCAAAATCACCGCCGAATATGAATGTGATGGTATCCAAGATCACCTCCCAGGTTTCGCGGATGTGGCCGAGACCAGCTTGCGGTCATGTTGGCGCGCGACAGTCAACACATACGCAACGAGAAGTGCGTTTAGCAACGCACTGGCGGCGCAGAAAAAGGCAACCGTCATTATTGGTGTGGCGAATACTTGATACCCCAGCCACATGGCACCCAACCGAATGGTCACCGACGCGATCGAGTAAACCAAAAATCCTTTTTGGAGTTGCAGAACGGGGATCGCTGAAACAACTGGTTTGTTGAGCACCAATGTCCACATCCACAAACCTAACCATTGTGCAAATTGTCCCGCTTCAAACCATATCGATCCGAAAACAAAAGAGAATATTTGGGGGCCGAAAAGCGCAATAACGAAAAATGCGGGAAGTCCCACACCTGTCAGCGTCAGTGTACCTTTGGTGATAAGGGGGGCCATCGGATGGCCATCATTTTTCATGGTCGCAAGACGCGGGTAGAACACGTCAGTGATTGATCGACTGAGTAGCGCGACAGGCGCATTCATGGCAGCCAGGGCAGTGGTGAACAATCCCGTTGTGTTCTGGTCAAAGAAGGCGGCCAACATAATCACTGGCATTCCTGCGGTCACAGCATTCATTGCCTGTTCTGGTGCTCGAAAAAGGGGAAAGTCTCGATATGTGCTAGAAACCGATACAATTGATGCGTAGCTGGGTTTGGCTTTTCGCCATGCTGCCCAAACCTGTGATGTCAAACCAAGGCTTATTGCGTGTACTGCGTACCCCGCAATTGCGGTTGCTAGTAGAGCAAATGCTGTTGGGTTTAGCGTGCCACAAATTACTTTTGTACCATTCACAAAGAGCGAGTGAATGGTCATGGAAATTGCTTTTTCTTTGTAACGGTGATTTCGTATTGCCCAGTTTTCTACGACCAGCAACAAGACACTTACCACCATTGCAATGGGAATTGCTGCCAAGAAGAATGAGAAGTGCGCTACTTTTAGCAACGTAGAAATCTCACAGCTAAACTCTATGAGGAGGCTTGAGACGAACACGGTTGTTATCAAGCTCAGCAGGATCGAGAGCGTCGCTAAACCAACCGCATCTCGGTCTTTTTGAGGCAGCACGATTGCCAGTGGGTAGCCAAGCGCCGCAAAGGGCAATGCAATAGCGACTATCGACATGAATGTTCCTAGAATACCCAAGCTTTCAGGACTATAAAGACGAGTGACGACAGGCATTGCCGCGAATGTAATCGCTTGAGCGAGCGCACCACCGGATAGCAATACAAAGACACTTTGCACAACGCTGCTGTTTTTCAAGTGAGCCATGTCAGTGCCCCATGCTAAGTGAGCGCGTAAGGGACTGGAGTTGCCTTGTTCTCTCTTTCTGGCAAGAGACTAATGTTTGATGCTCTCTATCTTGCACTAGACCCAGACCCCTCGTGCATCGATGGTGGGGCCGGCAGGTGCTTCCGATGCTTTGAATTCACGGTGGTCAACAAGCATCACATGAATATCGGCCTCAGCCTTCGCCCTGTCGAGAGATGCCAGAGTGGCCTCAGATAGGGTGTCTGGAAGCGCTGTGATATTGGGTTCAACTGCAAGCAGTTTGCCTGCGTGTTCCTTCATCAGAGTGCCCGCGATACCAAGGGCAGGGCTTTCTCTGAGATCATCAATATCAGGTTTGAATGCAAGGCCATAACACGCGATGGTGACATCCGCGGCGGTCTTGTCGGGGTGACTCATAAGGTAGCTACCAAGGGCGGTGCGCACTTTTTCCACCACCCAGCCGGGTTTGGCATCGTTTACTTCCCGCGCGGCCCGGATGAGCCTTGCTTCTTCCGGTGCACTGGAGACGATGAACCACGGGTCGACGGCGATGCAATGACCGCCGACACCTGGGCCCGGCTGCAGAACATTTACCCGGGGATGTCGGTTGGCAAGCTTGGTCAATTCCCAAACATCGATGTCGAGACGGTCGCATATGACAGAGAGTTCATTCGCAAAGGCGATGTTCACGTCACGAAAACTGTTCTCAGTGAGTTTTGCAAGTTCCGCCGTGCGTGCATTGGTAGCAACGCAGTCACCCTGCACAAAAAGTTTATAGAGAGCGCTTGCGGCTTCCGAGCATCGCGGTGTCATGCCACCGATCACACGGTCGTTAGACACCAGCTCCTGCATCACTTTGCTCGGCAGCACGCGCTCGGGGCAATGGGCGATGCGGATATCTGATTGTTCGCCGTGTGTTTGGGGGAAGCTGAGATCGGGACGGGCTGCGGCAAGCCAGGCCGCCATCTTCTCCGTAGCACCCACTGGTGAGGTCGATTCCAGCACCACCAGATTTCCTGTTTCGAGAACGGGCGCAATGCTCTTGCAGGCCGCTTCAATATAGGCGAGGTCCGGCTGGTGATCGCTTCCCTTGAAGGGGGTGGGCACTGCCACAAGAAAAGCATCCGCTTTCTCAGGTGTCACTGTTGCCCGCAGATAGCCACCCGCGACAACCGACTGCACGGCGATATCGAGATCCGGTTCGACAATATGAATTTCGCCGCGATTGATTTTATCCACCGCTGCTTGATTTACGTCGACACCAATGACCTGAACCTTTCGGGATGCAAACATGGCAGCAGTCGGCAAGCCAATATAGCCAAGGCCAATTACTGAGATGGTTTTGTCGGATGTTGGGCTCATGAAGGTCGGTTCTTCTTTTCAGTCATTGTTCCTGGTTGCCCACTCACTGATGGCCTCAACGATCCGTGGTGCGGCCTTGCCGTCGCCATAGGGATTGTGGGCAAAGCTCATCGCGTCATAGGCTTGCTTGTTGTCCAGCAGGGTCGTGACGCTGGTGACGATCGCTTCCGTATCTGTGCCAACGAGCTTCACTGTTCCCGCCTCAATTGCCTCAGGACGTTCGGTTGTATCCCGCATTACCAGGACCGGCTTGCCAAGCGAGGGCGCCTCTTCTTGAACACCGCCTGAATCCGTCAGAATGATGTCGGCCTGGTTCATCAGGTAGACAAAGGGGAGGTAATCTTGCGGCGACACCAAATGAACGCGCGGCAGGGCGCCGAGGCTTGTCTCCACAGGCCCCTTAACATTCGGGTTGAGATGAACCGGGTAGATGATTTGAACGTCCTCGCGTTCAGCAAGGGTCGCGAGCGCCGCACATATCCGGTCAAAGCCATCCCCGAAACTTTCGCGCCGATGGCCTGTCACCAACACTGTCCGTAAAGCAGGATCCAGCTTGAACGTGTATTCCATCTGCTCTTTGGTCGACTGGTCGTGCTCCAGCAGATCAACCACCTGATGAAGCGCGTCAATGACGGTATTGCCGGTGACGTAGATCTGGTGATCCGACACATTTTCCGCGAGCAGGTTCTGGCGTGAGCGCTCTGTTGGGGCAAAATTGAGGGTCGTGATCGTGCCGGCTACTTTGCGATTTATTTCTTCAGGCCAGGGAGAATAAATATCGCCGGTCCGAAGGCCCGCTTCTACATGCCCGACTGGGATCTGTTGGTAGTAGGCCGCCAGCGATGCCGAGAGCGTAGTTGTGGTATCACCATGAACCAGCACAAGATCGGGGTTGAAAGAGGTGAGGACTGGCGACAATCCTGTCAGCACGGCGGCTGTGATGTCGGTCAACCCTTGGCCGGGCTTCATGATGTCGAGGTCATAGTCCGGCACAATATCAAAAAGACTGAGAACCTGGTCCAACATCTGCCGGTGTTGCGCTGTCACGCAGACGCGCGCATCCACGCGGTCATCTGTTGCGAGTTGTTTCACGACCGGCGCCATTTTGATGGCTTCAGGGCGCGTTCCAAAAACAGAAAGAACTTTTATATTTTGGGCGTTCATAAAGGCACCCTCACCCCAACTTTCTCGTGGCTTGCCTGAGGGACACCCGTCAAGGGCTGCGTCCCTCTCCAACACTCCGTCGCCTTGCGCAGCGTGTTTCGTCTACCAGACTTTGGGGGGGGACGGGAACTCGTTTCCGCTCATTTTGGTCGTTGAAACAAAACCATCATTAACGGCAGAGCGAAAAAGCGGGTTGATCCGCGCCTGGCGGGAGCAAAACACCCCCGTCAGCGATTGCCACAGGGGTGTTTAAGTATATTGGGGTCGCAATCTGCTCAGGCGCCTGATGCGGTCGGATCCGCGGAAGCGACCTCATCAAGGTCAGGTTCCGCGACCACAAGCTGGAGTTGAGGCCTTGCAAGAGGCAGCCGTGGAGAAGCTGCGTCTGCAAACCGCTCAAGACCAGGCTGATCTACAAGGGAAGCGGTGACCATCGCCGGAGCGACTTCGCTGGTCGTAGCCGCCGTCGTATCAACGGTCGGGGCGCTCGCTAGGAGAACCGGCAGAGCCGCTGGTGTCTCGAATGGTTGCGTAGGGACGGCGTCACCGGTCAATGCCACCCAAATATTGGGGTTGGCGGCAGTCTGGCGTTTTTCCCATGTGTAGCCGGTCTCTGACCAGGCGACGACGCGTTCCAGCTGGTTATCGAGCACAAAGTCTCCTTTGTCCGTCGCGGCAATAAGCACGGCATGGCGCAGACCTTCCAGGTCCAGCGCAACGCCAATCAGAAGGGTTTCTGCGCGCCACCCGCGATCAAGCAACATCTTCCGTTTCGCAAGAACGAAATCCTCACAATCTCCCCGGCCATTTGGATAGGTCCAATACTCTTCACGGTCGTAGAGGCGTGCGTCTGTGACATAGCGCACAGATGCATTGACCATTGTGTTGACCCGGTCAAGCTCGCTCCAGCGCACTGGAGTGAGCGCTTCAGGCTGCGTCGCGTCCCGCTCGGTTGAAGGGCACTCAGTGGGGTTCCGCATACAATAATCGAGATAGCCAGATGGCGGCATGATTACGCCAGCGATCGCCATCTCTGTGCTCGCAGGGGCTGTTGCTGGCACGGCCGGCAGGGCTGCGGTAGGTCTGATCTCGTTCTGTGCACAAGCTCCCAGTGCGCTAACCGCCACACAAAGAGCCACCAAAGTATTCTTTCCCATGTCTTCCACCAATGTCGAGTTGATCGAATGGTGGTTATTAAGACAGAGGCGAATTTATATTAGATAAGACCCGGGGTGTGTTTTTGAATACAAATAGAAGCGTATTCTATATTTGTTTTAGACGAATTCGAATAAGATTTTAATGATCGGCCCGTCGGCGCCCAGCCATTGAGGACGGCGTCTTTCGGGACCCGCTCCCGCGTTAGGCATAGCCGCAGAAAGAGGGGGCTTCCGGTGCCTTATATCTTGTCGTTGTGGGTTGGGTGGGGGATAGTCGGCTCCTTAATCAGTCATTAATTTGGTATCTGTGAGGTTCCCAATGTTGGTCGAAACCCGAGGTTTTTTGGGGTTTGTTGAAGGTTCTGTACGCCGTGGCACGATGATTGTTGCCATGCTTGCTTCAGTCCTGATTGCAGGTTGCGCCAGCCAGGGACCGGTTCCTATGGCTCCGGCTGACGTCCAGCCATCTGGCGGAAATTTCGCCGAAGCCTATCGCCTGGGTGCCGGAGATGAGCTCAGAGTGATCGTCTTTGGCGAGCCTGACCTGTCGGGCGAGTTCGAAATTGACGGATCTGGCGCGTTTTCGATGCCGCTAATTGGCCAGTTGGACGCGTTTCGGCTGACGGTCGTCGAGCTTGAGCAGGCAATCGCCGCAAAATTGACAGAGGGGTACCTTGTTGACCCGCGCGTTAACGTTGAAGTGCTGAATTATCGGCCGTTTTATATCGTTGGCGAAGTTAAAGATGGTGGCGAGTTCCCCTATGTAAGCGGCATGCATGCCGTTAAGGCTGTTGCCATCGCTGGTGGGTATACCTATCGGGCTAATACCCAGAAAGTGATGATTACCCGCAAAGGCACGGCGCAGGAAATAGAAATGCCAGCGTCTCAGGGGACGGCGATCTATCCAGGCGACGTGATCAGGATTCCAGAGCGTTATTTCTGATATCCGTACAATTAGGACCGTTTAGCGCCCAATCTTTCTATGTGGCGAATTGGTATCATAGTGAAAAATTCGTTGAGATATCACAGATGGGAATTCCCAGCTAAGTGATTCAAAGATATGCTCTTCTTAAGATCAGGCATGGCCTGAGAATGGACTAGCTGCGGAGTGTAACTTGCGCGATTGCGGAGGTTTCGTCTCAGGAGCGCTCTAACTGGGGATTGTATAATGTTCAGACGCACATTTATCACGGCATTGACCGCTCTGGCGTTCGTGTCTTTTGTGGCAATGTCGGCGAAAGCAGACGTTGCCAGCGATATCGCAACAGCCATTGCAGCGAACCCGCAGGGCGGGGCAGCGCTTGAGGCGTCGCTGGCGGCAATCCTGACAGGCGCAGCGGCAGGCGATGAGCTTGCTGCAGCCCAGGCAGCCATTGCCGCCGCAGGGTCGGCGAGCCCGGCTGTCCAGGCCGCGATCGGTACAGCGCTGGCGACACAGGCAAACGCACTGGGTTCAACTAATCCAACGGCTGCGGCATCCGTGACAGCTGCAGTGTCGAGCTCATCAACACCTGCGCTACAGGCGAGTTTCACGTCAGGCACAACAGGTGGCTCTACTGGCTCGGGTGGCGGTACCGGTGGGGGCGGCGACACGACAGGTTTTTCGACGCCGGTCACTGGCACGGGTGGAGTAAACTCGGGTAGCACGGACGACTCATCCAGCCCCGGCTGATTGGGAAGACCGGTGACACCAGCGAGGTTGGGCAAGAGCAGTTGAAGAAAAGATATAACGGGGACTCGGAGGCTTTGGTTGAAGGCTCGCGAGAAATTGAGGGTGCAATGAATAAATCTTACAGAGTTTCCAAGCTGACGCTGGTCGCGAGTTCCCTGGCAACAAGCCTTTTGTTCGCTCCTTATGCCTTGGCGGAAGAAAACTGGCCGTCGGTTGCGGATCAGCGCGGCGTGCATGTGCTTGAGCGCGAACGTCCGGAGTTTGATGCCGTTGGTATGCGTGCAGGATCTTTCATGATCTACCCTGAGCTGGAGCTTGGGATTACATATGATGACAATGTCTTCGCGACCCCAAACAACACGCAGGGCGATCTGTATTACGGCGTAAGTCCAAGTGTTTCCGTTGAATCTGATTTCGGGCGGCATGAGCTCAATTTCAGCGCTTATACCGACTCTCGGTTCTATGCTTCTGAGACCTCAGAAGACAGGTTTGACTGGGGTGCTGCAGTTGATGGTGTGATTGACATTAGCCAGTTCACTCAGGTGTTGGCGTCCGCGGGATATGATCAGCTGACGGAGGACCGGACATCGACCAACCTGGTTGCAGGTGGCATTGAACCAACAGAGTATGACGTCTTGAATGCTGCGCTGATCTTCAACCAGCGCTTTAATCGCCTGACGGCGTCAGTCGGCGCGCTTTACAGCGACTACGACTACGAAGACAGCCCGACTATTGGCGGTGGGATCAATGACCAGGATTTTCGTGACTATAACCGTTGGGAAATCCCAGCGAGGCTGAGCTATGACGTCTCGCCAGATACGAGTATTTTTGTACGCGGCGCATACAATATGCGTGAATATGACCAGCAGCCGCCGGCGGTGGCAGTCACGCGCGACTCTGATGGTTATGAGGTCGGTGCTGGTGCGGCGTTTGACATCACGAACCTTATTCGCGGGGAAGCATGGGTTGGCTACATTTCTCAGGAATTTGACCAGGCTGGCTTCCAGAGCATTGACGGTATCGACTATGGCCTAACAGGTGAATGGTACGCGTCCGATCTGACAACCATCACTGCAGGCATTGACCGGTCGGTAGAGGAATCGACAACTGTTGGATCATCGGGTCACCTTGATACGAACTATCAGGTCGGTATTGCACATGAATTGCAACGCAACATTATTCTGACTGCGGATGCATCTTTCCTGGAGGTCGATTTTGAAGGTATTACCCGGCAGGACGAGGTGATCTCCGCCGGCGCGGGCATTCAGTATCTGCTGAACCGGAATGCTGAGTTGGCATTGGACTATGACTATCTCAGCAGAGATTCAAATACGATAGGGTTTGACTACGACAAGAGCGTTATCGGCCTTGCACTTGTCCTCAAGATGTAGCTGAAACGCGCTCTTTTTAAACATAGAACGTCGCTGAGAGTGAAAAGATTCACTGCCCCTTAGAGAGGTCGCGGACTCGCCTTCAAACCATGGATTTTCGACCCAGTGGACCATGTGGACGACCGGGTCAAAGGTATCGATTTCCCGCCTATTGATCTTTACCTTCTGCCGGACGGGGATCACCCATCCTGCAACGAGCGGAGCGACGTGAAGGTTGGGGATACCGACCAGGACGCGGCAAAGCCGCTTGGCCTTGCGTGCGCCGGGGCGAAGCCCCTGAGCACTTTTCTCCGGTTTGTGGATTTCCGCAGGCGTAGCCGGTGCTAGTCGATCCATTCCAGTATTTCCTTTCGGCGGAAATAAATGGCACGTCCAGCCAATATCGGCGGCATACCGCGCACAAACAAAAACTGGCTGTCGGCTGGCATATTCGAAATGATTTCGTCGGGATTGATAAGGCGGCGGCGTTGTTCACTCGCAGAGTGACCTTGATTGCTCGATGAGGATCCAAACATCTCCATAGATCGAGCTGACGTGCCTGCCGACCTGCTTTTTCCCTCAGACATCACTGTGAAGTCGCCGATTGTCTTGGAGATAATCTCAGCAGTCTCGTAATCACCCACTGCGCCATAGGAGCGCCAGGCGACATTCTCAAACCACTTGTTCATGCCTTCCCTTCCCCATTGATCGTGGAACTGGCCGTGGCTCTGGTACATGAGAATGAGCGTAATTCCGGCCGAGCGGCCGACATCACGAGCGGTTTCGAGAAGCGGCATATGGCCGAGCCGGGCGACCTCATCGAGCAGAAACAGGACTCGTTCGTCGCCCGGCCGCTCCTCCCGCAGCATTGGGACCAGGAGCGCTCCGAGAATAACGCGCGCCAGTCCTGGATGGCTGGTTAGTGTGGTGAGTTCAGTTTGAATGAACAAGTCGGCTTGTTGGTTGCGAATGTCCTGTGTGGAGAAATCATTGGCAGAAACGACGCCGACGAGGCTATCAAAGTTCAGCCATGCAGCTGTGGCATTTGCAGTGCCGCTGACACCTGAGAAGGTGCGATGATCCATTTCATGGAGTGTTGCCGCAACCCGCTTGGCGGTCGAATTTGAGGACGCTGAGGCAATAAATGCCAAATGGGCAATCAGTTCCTTATTGCTTTTCGAGAGCCTTTGTCCAACGGTCGCCAGTGTCCGCTCATCGTCTGACAGATCCTCATCTGTCATCACGTCTATCAGCAGGACGTGGATCAGATTCTTGGCCGCATCCTGGAAGAACTGGCTAGAGGATTGGGCACTCGCAGGGCCATCCCCGATGATCCAGTTTGCGACCTCAAACAGATCAGTGACCGCCGTGGGGCTCTTCATGTCGACCCAATCCAGGGCATTGAACCCGTAGGGTACTGAGGCCGCCGGGTCCAGACGGTTAACTTTCTTGCCATGGGCACGGCGAACCCTCTGCACTTTATCAGCGAGTTCCTTTTTGGGGTCGAAGACAACGCAGGAAGAACCGGCAGCCCACAAAGTGGGAATAATAACCGAGGTCGTTTTGAACCCGCCAGAACCTGCGATAAGAACCCCATGAGTTGAGCCCTGGCGCAAATCGTCGCCCAGCAGGGGGGCTTTCCCGGCCGGTTTTTCGCCGAACCTGCCCCCGATTTTTGGCCGGTAAGCCTCCGCGATGATCACTTCGCCATCAGACGAAAAACGCTTCCTCATCTCGGCAACAGAGGCAAAATCAGCGTTTCCAAATACACCATTTTCAATGCGGCGGGTGTTTTCAGAAGGCGAAAAGCTGCTGGATCTCCTCAGAGCTTTGAGCCCTCCAAAGCTGAAGGTCAGACCGACAAGAAGATGCGAGGCGGGTGTCAGAAGGCGGGGCCAACTCGAAAAGTAGGGCGCATGAACAAAGACCTGATATGCACAAGCGGCCGCGAGAGCAAGGATCGCGGCAATCAATGCCGGGCGCGCCTCAACTGCGTAGGAAACAGCTATAATTGCGGCCAACACGGTGAGCGAGCCCGCGATCGAGGCAGGGTTGAGAACCGCCCAATAGACCCATTCAAGAGAGGGTGGAAGGCCTGCCAAATAGGACGGTATAGAGCTTTGAACCGCCATGTAGGTCACGGCGAATAACAGAAAGGCAATCGCCAAATAGACTGCCTTTTTTGCCAATGTTGAATCCATTTTTAACCATCCCCTCCCAATTTGGTTTGCACGATTTGCCAGATCAGCCTTCCGGGATCAGAACCCACCTGGGGGCTGGTATGCGCAAAGCTTTCAGGCGCGCACCGGCCAGCGGACTTATTCGAAATCACCCCGTTGCGCTTGTTTTCCGCCGCGGCTTTTCTCGTCCGCTTCGAACACTGCCCTGCCTCTGCGCATGAATTTTCGAAGGCTCTCTTCACCCTGTGGGCCGTCGATTATTTCTTTGATTTCCAAGAGCGCCCCAAGCATTTCATTGCTGGCGAGATCATCCAGACCGGCCTTGATTACAAGGCCGCCCAACTGGATTTTGTGACGTGTATCAGCCGCTCTTTCCATCTTTTTAGCTCTCGAAATAGCGCGTTTAATGCGAAGGGCTTTGGCCTCAAGGCGGCTAGACTTCGTCCGTTTCTTTGGAAAATCGCGCCGCGATCTCAGCGAACGCTGCTTGCAGATCTTTGGTTGAAATGTCAATTGAGTGCAAACCCGCTTTAACAGCTATATCGCCAATTTCCCTGGCTGCTTCTGCCTGGACGGCAAGAACTTGTTTAGCAATATCTTCCTGCTGAGCCAGAAGACCGGCAAGCTTTTTGGTTGATTTGGCCATATTTATAATCCTCCATATTGTTGGATTGAAGGTATGAAGATCGTTCGCTCCCGTCAACAGGTCCGTCCGATCTTTTCGAAGAAAAGTCGAAAGGCGCACTTAGCTGTTTTTTCAAAACAGTTTTGGTGGTAGAGGTTGGGGCATGGCGATATATCATCTCAGCGCCCGAGCAATATCCAGAGGAGACGGGCGCAGTGCAGTTGCCGCCGCAGCCTACCGGCGAGGCACGCGCATGGAAAACCGCCAAGAAGAACACGTTTCCGATTATTCCCGCAAAGAGCGCGTAGCTCATAGCGAGATCAGCCTTCCGGAAGATTCACCAGAATGGGTTCGAGAGCTCTCCTCGCTCCCCGGCAATCAAGCTTCAGAGGAAATCTGGAATACCTACGAGGAGTTTGAGACCCGAAAGAATGCGCTTCTTGCGCGGGAGACCATCATCGCTCTACCAAAAGAATTGTCTCTGGAGCAGAACATTGAACTCGTGCGGGAGTTCACAAAGTCACAATTCTCCGCCCATGGGGTTCTCACAGACTGGTCAATCCATGAGGAGGATGGCAATCCCCACGCGCATGTCATGATCCTGCCGAGGCACATGGTTCATGGTGGCTTCGGCCCAAAATCAGAGCCCATTACGAATGGCGACGGTGAGGTGCTTTTGCGGCCAAACGGACAGCCCATGTACAAGCCCACCGTCGGCGGCAGGGATGACCTGAGACGCTGGCGGGAGTCCTGGGCGGCCATCCAGAATGAGCATCTGGCTCGGCATGGACACTCGGTTCGGGTGGATCACAGATCGTACAGAGAGCAGGGTGTGGACCTTGTGCCGACGCGGCATGTGGGTCCGGCGGGCATGGGAATGTGGAGGCGTACTCAGGAAAGCGACCGTTACTCTGAGCATCAAAAAGTGCTTGTTGAAAATGGGCGCCGGATCATGGAGGCGCCGGAGTCAATCATTCGCAAGGTGGCATCTCAGCGCTCTGTATTTACCGAAAATGATCTGATCAAAGAGGCCGGAATTTATCTCAACTCGGTTGAAGATATAGAGGTGTTTCGGCAAAGGGTTTTGTCCTCTCCGGAGCTTGTTCAGCTTGCCGGCGAGGTTCGCCATGAGACCAAAGGCTGGATTTTGTCGGCTGCGCGGTTCACCTCCCAGGAGATGCTGTCCATCGAGACGGAGATGGCGGGGCTTGCCTCAAAGATGGCGGCTACTCAGAGCCACACGCTTACCCTGAACCAGGGCAGGGCGGCGTTGGCTGAGTTTTCCTTTCTTGGGCACGAGCAGCAGGTTGCTGTTGAACATGTGCTTCTCAACAAGCAGCTCGCCTCGGTTGTTGGATATGCTGGTTCAGGCAAAACCACGATGGTTGAGGCCGCAAAGCACGCCTGGGAGGCCGCTGGCTATACGGTCAAAGGCGGAGCCTTGTCCGGCATCGCTGCCCAGGGCCTTGGCGAGGGGGCGGGTATTGAATCCCGGACTCTTGCTTCCTGGGAATATGCCTGGAAGCGGGGGCGCGATGGTCTCAGCGTCAAGGATGTTCTTGTTATTGATGAAGCGGGCATGGTCGGATCGCGGCAGATGCGCGATGTGCTTGTGAGGGCACATGATGCCGGTGCCAAGGTGGTCTTGATTGGCGATGCAGAACAGTTGCAGCCCATTGAGGCGGGGGCGGCTTTCCGAGCCATTGCGGAGCGCAGTGGCGCAGCTGTCATTGGGGAAATCCGCCGCCAGAATGAAGAATGGATGCGGGAGGCATCCAAGGCATTTGCTACCCATGACACGGTAAGCGGGTTTGCGGCCTATCAAGAACGCGGCCATGTCCTTCATGAGCGGGACGCAGCAGCGGCCAAGTCTCAATTGGTCACGGACTGGATCAAGGGTTCTGAGCAGAAAGGCTCTCAGATCATTCTTGCCCATAGGCGTCTTGATGTGGCTGATCTTAACCTTGCGGTCCGGGAAGAGCGGATAAGCTCCGGTGTATTATCGCGCGGGCAGCTGGTCGAAGTGGCTGGGGGTCAAAGAGAGATTGCTCCTGGTGAGCAGATCATTTTCCAGGGCAATGACCGTGGTCTCGGCGTCAAAAACGGTACGCTGGGACATGTGGAAAAGGTTGGTCCGGCCTCCCTGGATGTTCGGGTGGGAGCAGCTGAGGGGTCTGGTGGCGGATCTGGACGGTTGGTCCATATTGATCTCAAATCATATAATCAGGTCGACTATGGATACGCAGCGACGATCCATAAGTCTCAGGGTGTTACCGTTGATCGGGCGTTTGTTTACGGATCGGGCTCTATGGACCGGCACCTCACCTATGTCTCGATGACCCGTCACCGCGAGGATGTAAAGTTCTACTCTTCGCCTGATGAGTTCAAGTCGCCTGAGATGATTGGTGCCAAGCTTTCGCGGGGCCGGTTGCAATCTACGACACTGGACTATCTCGAACGCAGACAGGCGGTCCCTGAGCAAGACCGGGCGGCTTATCTACGTCGAGCCCTGGAACGCCAGGTTGACCGGCTGAAGGCCGTCACAGCGCGTCTTGCTGAGATCCCTGCACGCCTCAAGCAACGGTTGGGCATTGAGGTTGAAGTGCATAGGCCGCCTTCTTCCGAGGCTCAGCGCAATGTAAGTACAGCAGCTCCAGATCAGGCTGCCGCCGCACCTGGCAACGAGGTTGAAGCAGCCGCACCGATTGTCCCGGCTATGAAACCAGATGATATGGAAAAGGCGAAGCAGGCCTTGCTGTCGCAGGAGGCACTGGAGCGTGCTGTTGCAGACCATAGCACTGTTAAAAATGCAGCTGCGGCGTTGAGAGACAATGCGAAGTTTGTCTCTTCAGACTTTCAGAGGGATCTATCCAGGCTCAGCATTTATGAAGTCCGCGACGGCAGAGCGCAGGAACTTGTGAGTCAATATCGGCTAACCGGCACCAATAAGACGATGACAGAACGTGAAATAGCGCACCTGCAAAAGCAGATGGGCCGCTCAGAGGAGAACTATCGTGCATCTGTTGACAGAGCTCTCTTGCGTTCAAAAATTGAAGTGCCTTCAGTTTCGGTGAGTGCCCAGCAATTTGCTGAAAAGCTTGCTTCATTCAAAGAGCCTGCCGAAGCCGCTAAATTCATTGAGACAACGCCGAACGCAAAACAGATGATCGGCGAGTTTGAAAAGGCTCAAAAAGCAGTCCGCGAGCGGTTCGGTGTTTCGGATATAGCGGAGCTGCGTTCCTCAGACTCCCTGGAGCTTAAAATTGCCGGTGTGAAACCTGAAAGGCTCCAGGTGGCGGTCAAATCATTTAGTGACATGCACAGAACGCTTGCTCAAACCCGAAGGTTTACTCAAAGCCTCTCTTTGGGAAGAGGCTTCTCGCCAGGGATGTAAGTCAATAATCACGAGCGCTATCAGGGCTTCTTATTAAAATCCTTTAAACGCTTTCCCGTTTGCCGCTCATCGACGCCTTGAACCCGTGCTGGCGA
>Ga0316208_1002171_pt1 | contig 16451 bp, 13 predicted proteins | sample 3monopyrite_MG_FD_204944 | JGI IMG/M metagenome (GOLD analysis project Ga0316208, IMG submission 204944) | Microbial mat bacterial communities from mineral coupon in-situ incubated in ocean water Damariscotta River, Maine, United States -... | ecosystem: Environmental > Aquatic > Marine >...
CCTGCGACCAACACCTGGAGCGCTGGGCCCAACATGAATGAGCCCAAAGCGGGCGCCATGGCAGTCACCCTGGCCGACGGCCGTTGGCTCGTCGCCGGTGGCATCACCCACATCTCGGTGTTTGGCATTCCGATTCCTGACTTCAGTAACGGCCAGCAGATTTACAACCCGAGCACTGGTGCTTGGAGTAACGCTACCGATATGCGTTCGAAGCGTGCCCTCGGCGGCATCACCTTGCTGCAGAACGGCAAGGTGTACATGGCTGGTGGGGCTGGCGGGGATATCTTTAACATCGGCCCCATCCGCAAGACCGAGATTTACAACCCCACCACCGACACCAACTCGGCCAAGGCAGATCTCACGCAAGACTCCGCTTTCAACACCATCGTGACGCTGCCCGATGGACGCGCCTTGATTGTTGGCGGCGCCAAGGGCGACCTCGATGACCCAGTGCCGATTTCCACCTGCTGGACTTACGACAACCCCAACAACATCTTGAGCGTGGTGGCTTCGTTACCGGAAACCCACGGTGGCGGCGTGGTGCATGTGCTCGAAGACGGCACGGTGTATTGCGGCGGCGGCGAGTCGAACTCCGGTCTCGCCACCAATGCGGCGCGGACTTACACGCCGTAGGGCATTACCAGCTCACCGTCATCGCCAACAGCAAAGACCATACGCTTTGGCGATAGCGGTCACGGCTGAGGTCATCGAAGCTCGGGTTGCGATCCGAAGTCCAGCTTTCAGGCAGTGCCACGACTGCCGCGAAGTGCCAGTCGACATGCCCATCTGGGGCCGCCCACCACGAGGCGCCGGCCGCGGCGTGGAGTTGGTTGTAGGGAGCTAAACCACCCAATACGGCACCGCCGACGGGGTTTCGTGCCCAACCAACGCCACTGCGTACGGTAAAGCGCTGACCAAAGTCCTGCTCGCCACCCACCGACAAACTCAGGCTGTCCTTCCACGACAAACCGAGATCGACATCAATCGAGCCATCGCCGCCGAGGTAATCCGTGAATTCTGGATTGCTCGGGTTACTCAGCTTGGCCGACCACCCAGAAAAAGACGCCGACCAATCGGTCCACACCGCGCGGGCATGAATGCGTCGGCCTTGCGGCAAGTAGCGCATCCACGACACGCCGGCTTGTTGCGGCAAGCGAATACCTGCCACCTTCAAGTCGTAATGCGACGTTGGGTCGTCGAGCAAAGCCACACTCAAGGTGCTTTCCAAGCTTTCGACAAAGGCGCCGAGGTCAGCACCGAGGTCGACGTCGACCTCGCCCTCGAGATTGGTCGCGCTCGATGGCGGGCGATACCAAAAGCCGACGCGGGTGCGGTCATCTGGTTCCCAGCGTCCGCCAAACTGCAAGAACAGCTGCGGTTTGGCCGCGTCGGCGTCGCCGCGAAAGTTGACCTGGAAGGCATCCACTCCACGAGCGCTGCCAAGATCAGTAATCAACTCACCCCAGCTGAGGTCGCCAAAAATCCCCGAGAGGCTGTCCGGGATTGCGCCATTGAGTTGGTCCAAACCAACTTCCGTTGCCGAAGCTGTGGTCAAGTCGGTTTGGCGCAAGGACAGACCCACGCCAAAGTTCCATTCGCGGTTGACGCGCCAAGCCAGGGCTCCGTCTAAGGCAATCTGCAACAGTTCGGTTTCCACCGCAACTAAGTCACTCGCCGGTCCACCACTTCCGTCCGGATTGACGGTGACGATCTCCAACTGAGTGTTGCGTAGCGCTTGATACTCCCCCGCTGCAGCGGGGTGGAGCATGAGCGACCAAGCCGCACGTTCGCCGGCTAAAGCAGCCATGCCTATCCAAGGGCCAAAGCCGTCCTCGACGGTTTGGTCGACCAGCGCACCACTGGAATCGCGCTGCGTCACATTGGGGCGTAAAGCCCGCCCTAAGACTTCAAAGCGATAGCGCGCGTGCGGGTGGCGACTGCGCGGGCCGAATAAGTCCAACACGGTGGCCGGATTATTGGCGCCATCGAACAAACTATCGCCCTGCAGTTGCGAAGCACCAGCGGTACCTGCGGAGCTCGCCGATTCGCCGGTGATTTCGCCACCCAGCTGGGCAAAGGTGTTGCCGGCAAGAATGCCGACGGCAAGGATGCTCAAACTGGGACGAATCAAACGCGTTTCTTGGGTTCGACTTGTTGCGGGCGCTCTTTGCGCAGCACCGCGAGGACATCGCGCATGACATGCGGATGTTCAGATTGGATGCGCAAGCGACCGCCATCGACCGGGTGCTCAAAATCAATCACCGCGGCGTGCAACAAGGTGCGCTCCACTTCGGGGCAAGAGTCCGGCAGCATGCCCAAACCGTAGTTTCGTGCTCGGTAAAAGGGATCGCCCACAATCGGGCAGCCAATCGAAGTCAGGTGCACGCGAATCTGGTGCTTACGCCCGGTCTTGGGCTTGACCCGCATCAGGACAAAGCCATCGAAGGCTTCCATTTGCTCCCACCAGGTCATGGCGTCGCGCGTGCTTGGGTCCTGACGCGTAGTGGTACGCACTTGCTGCGGGTGCTTGGGATCGGCCTGAAGCCGAGCATCGATCCAGTCGCCCTGGAAACGCGGATTGCCATAGCACAGGGCGTGGTACTCCTTTTCTACCGACCGCTCCGCGAACTGCTCCTGCAGGTCCTCAAAGACTTGGCGATCAAAGGCCACGACGCAGGCTCCCGAGGTGCCGCGGTCGAGGCGGTGAACGATGCCAGGGCGCTCGGCCCCTTGGCCAATCGGTAGGCTCTTGCCGTACCGAGCCATCATCCAGTTCGCCACCGACATCTGTGCATCCCCGGGGGAATTGCCATGCATGGGTAGGCCCGCGGGCTTGTCCAGGACCGCAAGATGCTCGTCTTCGTAGAGAATTCCCGGCTCCAAGGCCGACCCTGGCTCAGGAATTTCCAGATTCGGGGGCGCCAGGACCAATTCTTGGCCTTGAAGCACCAGCAGACCCGGTTTTTGCAGGGTTTCGCCGTCGACGGTCAGGCGACCGTCGCGAATCCAGCTCGAAAGGCGGCTACGGGACACTGAGGCCCCCAGAAGGGCGACAGCGACCTTGTCCAGGCGCTGGCCGTCGAGATCCGCAGGGACCGTGGCACGAAAGGAGGCAGGAGGCATGATTCGGGAAACCGAGCTCGCTCACCAGTCTAGAGGAGCCCAGCCGTCCTTCCTACTCTCGGTTCTTGGTTTGGCGCATCGCCGGAAAGGCGCTAAATTGCGCGGCCCTCACAGGGGTCGATAAAACCTTTCGCTAGCGCAAGCACCCTAACCCGCGTAGTGACAGACACAGTCCACATGTTAGCCCTCCTGTTGCCCCTTCTTGCCTCACCCCTGATTCAGGGCGATGAGGTCCCCGGTTTGGTCTTCGTTCCTGGTGGCTCCAGCCACCTCGGCGCCGAAGTCGATGCCACCATCGAAAGGATTCGCAAGAAGCCTGCCGATGCCAATTTCCTCGCGGGCGAAACCCCGCGCATGATGGTCGAAGTTGCGCCCTTTTACATTGGTGCGACTCCCGTCACGAACGAGATGTACCTCGCCTACGTAGAAGCCACCGGAGCGACTCCTCCGTCTTCGTGGGCAGACATCAGCAAGGAAATGCGTGCCGAATTGATTTTGGCCGGTAAAGAATCCGAAGGCCCTGCCTACAAGTTCGACGAAGCCGCGCAAGATCAGTGGTGGAAAGCCCACTGGCAAGACGAAGGCATCACCTGGAGTGTTCCTGGCGACCGCGCCCTCGAGCCGGTGGTCTTTGTCACCTACCAAGACGTGCTGGACTACTGCCGTTGGGCTGGTTTGCGCCTCCCGACCGAATCGGAATGGGTACGTGCCGCACGCGGCGACAGTGCCAGCGATTTCCCTTGGGGCAACGAAGAAGACAACACCAAGGCCATCTTCGACGCCACCATGCCGCGCAAACTCGCGGCCAAGCGTTTGCCTGTGGGTTCGATGGCCAATGCCTCGAGCTTCGGCATCTACGACATGGCTGGACATGTCTTTGAGTACACCTCCACCAAAGCGCGTCAGCTCGAAGGCTACCGCAGCTTCGAAGTGGAAATCCTCAATGAAAAGGGCAAGGTCGATCGCAGTTTTGTGCCTAGCCCAAGCTGGGACGTCACCATGGTCATCCTCAAGGGTGGGTCTTATCTCAACCCCTTGATGAACTGCCGCGTCGATGCGCGCATCCCTTTCCGCCCGGATAGCGCGGCGCCCGTGCTGGGCTTCCGCGTCGCCGCAAGTGCCAACCCCTATGCCGACATCGCCATTGGGCGTACCCAAGGCATTCGCAGCAAGGTGTTTGATGGCTATCCGCAAGATGCCCTCGCCATGAGCGAATCGGTTGGTTTGCTGAAGCGCGAGATGCCCGACATGAATGTGATTCGCGCCAAGCGCAAACCACACGAGGAATTTCCAGACGCACCCGGCCCACCAGAAAGCTATGCCGTGTTCGGCCCGGTCACCGCGGTTACGGCAACCCCTGCCACCGACCCCTTTGGTGGTGACTTCAAACGCGCTGCCGTCGCCACGATTGAGCGCCTGATGATCAAAGAGGCTACCTTCCCAGTGGTCGGCGCTCTCGTCACCACGCTGGATTTGGCAGAACCGCGTCTAGCTGCGGGTGCCTACAGCCTGCGCTACATGCCCGGCATGAAGAAGCGCGAACTCGAACGCATCGGCGCTTGGGTCTTGGGGGAAGAGGCTCCTAATCCAGAAATGGAAATCGAGAAGGCTCCGCCAGTTTCCTTGTCGGAAATCGAAATCGCCCCAAGCTCGCAGCCGATTTTGTTGGTCGTCAACACCGACAACCAAGTCGTCGGTCAGATTAAGGTCAAAGGCAACAAGATGTTCCTGAAGAAGGTCGACGCCGTGAAGCACGGCGTGGTCATCGACCCTGACCGCGAAGCCATGGACATCTCCTTGCGCTTGCCAGGCAAGAGCAAGAAGGCCTACGAACTGTCGTTCACGGTAAAGCCGGTTGACAGCGAAGGCCAGAGCGTGGCGAACCCAGTGTTCTGGGAACGCGGCGACTAGAGACCGCTCAGGTTCTGTTCCAGCGTGACCGCTTCTTGTTGCAGGTCGAGCAGTCGTTGACGCTCGCCTGCAACCACGTCGGCATCGGCGTTGGCCAGGAAGCGCTCGTTGCCAAGCTTGCCTTCGATCCCGCGAATGCCCTTGGCCACCTTGGCTTGCTTGCGCTCTAAGGAATCACGCAGCTTGGCGAGGTCGGTGTCCGCCGCAAAGGGCAGGAAGACCGAGCCGGCGCGGAAGACATCGGTGCCGCCCACGGGGCGTTCGCCCTCGTGACGCAGGTCCATCTCGCCAACGCGGCAGAAGAACTGCAGCAACGCTTGGTTGTCCTCTAGCAAGGAAGTGGCTTGGGCATTTTCCGTGAGGAAGGTTGCCTGCGGCTTTTCCGAGGTCGAGATTTCGAGCAACGCGCGGACATTGCGCACGGCGCGCACGGCATCTTGCACCGTGGCGAAGTCGCGCTCGACGTCTTCGCTGATGCGGGCGGCGTCGGCACTGGGCCAAGTCGCGGTCATCAGCTGTTCTTCTCCGCCGCGCCAATCGCCGGGCAACTGCGCCCACAAGGCTTCGGTGAGGAATGGCGTAAAAGGGTGCAACAACTTGAGAGTGTCGCGCAAGACCGTCGCGAGGACTGCACGTGCAGCCGCTGCGGATGCCGCGGCATCGGCGCAGTCTGGCAGGTCTTCTGCCGCATGCAAACGCCGCTTAGCGGCCTCGACATACCAATCGCAGAAGTCGTCCCAGACGAAGCGATAAAGCTCCTGGGCGGCATCGTGGAAGTCGTAGCTTTCCAGGGCGTCATGCACCGTTTGCTGGGTGGCGCTTAGGCGCGACATAATCCAGCGGTCCTCCAATGCTCCTTCGCCAGGGGCGGGAACATCTTGGGCTTGCGGAACGGCGCCTTGCAGGTGGCCAAAGACGAAGCGCGAGGCATTCCAAATCTTGTTGCAGAAGCGCTGGCCAAGCTCAAAGCGGTTCTCTGCGAGCTTCACATCTTGACCCTCACGCGTGAGGATCATCAGGGAATAACGCACGGCATCGGCGCCGTAGCGTTCGATCATTTCCACCGGATCGATGCCATTGCCCATCGATTTGGACATGCGTCGGCCTTGGCCATCGAGCACGGTGGCATGGATGTAGCAGGTGCTGAAAGGACAGCGTTCGTCTTCCGGCAGGTCATCGAGGAAGGCATAGCCCGCCATGACCATGCGCGCAACCCACAGGTAGATGATGTCGCGTGCGGTCGACAAGAACTGCGTCGGATAGAAACGCGCGAGGTCTTCCGACTTCTCGGGCCAGCCCAAGGTGGCAAAGGGCCACAACCACGACGAAGCCCAAGTATCGAGCACGTCGTTGTCTTGGCGCACCAAGGGCTTGCCGGTTTGCGGATGCGGGTCGCCGAGCTGGAGTTCCTCAATCGAGGCGACAGGCACTTCGTCTTCGTCGTACCACACCGGGATCCGGTGCCCCCACCACAGCTGGCGCGAAATACACCAGTCATGCACGTTCTCGAGCCAATCGAGATAGACCTTCTTCCAACGCGCAGGTTTGAACTGCAACCGCCCACTGTTCACCGCGTCAATCGCAGGTGCAGCGAGCTCTTGCATGCGCACGAACCATTGCTCAGAAATCAGCGGTTCAATCGCGGTCTTCGAACGATCCGAAATCGTCACGTTGTGAGTGATGTCTTCGGTGCCACCAAACAAGCCAGCCTCTTCAAAGGCTTGAATCACGGCTTCGCGGGCTTGCTCGCGGGTTTGGCCGGCGAAGTCACCGCACTCTTCATTCATGGTGCCGTCGTTGTTGAGCACCGATAGCACCGGCAACTGATGGCGCTTGCCGCGCTCATAGTCGGCAGGGTCATGGCCGGGAGTGACTTTGACTGCGCCTGTACCGAAATCTGCTTCGACCGAATCATCGGCGACGACAGGAATCTCGCGATCGACCAAAGGCAACTTCAGCGTCTTGCCCACCATGCTGGCATAACGCTCGTCATCGGGGTGGACGGCCACGCCGGTATCGCCAAACATGGTTTCCGGGCGCGTGGTCGCCACGGCGATGTAGCCACTGCCGTCGCTCAGCGGGTAGTGCAGCGTGTACAGCTTGCCCTTGCGCGTGACGTATTCGATTTCGTCATCGCTGACCGCGGTTTGCAACTTGCAGTCCCAGTTGACCAAGCGTGCCCCGCGATAGACATGGCCCTTTTCCCACAGGCGCACGAAAGAAGTGCGCACTGCAGTCGACATGCTCGGGTCCAAGGTGAACTTAGTCCGGCTCCAATCGCAACTCGCGCCTAAGCGCTTGAGCTGACCAAGGATGACGTCGCCATGGTGCTCACGCCATTTCCACACTTCATCGAGGAAGGCGTCGCGACCCATTTCTTTACGGGTCTTGCCTTCTTCCTGAAACAAGCGCTTCTCCACCACCGCTTGGGTGGCGATCCCCGCGTGGTCGGTTCCGGGCACCCACAGCGCGTCATAGCCGCACATGCGCTTATGCCGAATCACCACGTCTTGCATGGTGTTGTTGAGCGCGTGGCCCATATGCAGCACGCCCGTCACATTGGGCGGCGGGATCATGACCGTGAAGGTCGGGCGGTCGCTCGCCTGTTCAGAAGGCGACATCGCCCCACTGGCCTCCCAGGCCGCGTAAATCGGGCCTTCCAGGCTGGCAGGGTCGTAACGGGTGGAGAGCTCGGGAGCGGTCTCGGTCATGGCACACGGGGAAGCCCAGACAAACGGGCGAGGGATTGTCGCAAATCCCCGGGCTCCCACGCGAGGACTTCCTGGGCGCGGCGGCAATCCAGCTCGAGGCGAGCTTGGCGCGGCGGGCCGGTGAAATCCTGGATGCTGCTTGGTTCGACTTCTTGCGCTTCGAGGCCGCTGGCTTCGAGGGCCATCACCCCGAGCTCATAGCGGCTTACCACTTGTGTGCCGGCAAGGTGGACCACTCCAGAGCGGCGACTTGCGGCCAAGCGCCATAGGCCCTGGGCAGCTTCATCTGCGGCCACCGGACAGCGCCATTCATCGGTGAACAGCTTCGGATGCTCGCCACGCTGCACGGCGAGACGCACCGCGGTGTCCGCACCACAGCGCAAGGGGCCGTGGGGATTGTCGACCTGAGCACCCAATAACAGCGGCAGGCGCGCTACGGCACCTCCAGCGGCCAGCACCAAGGCTTCTGCGCGGGCTTTGGACGCACCGTAGACATCTTGGCTATCTGGGCGGTCATCTTCGAAATAACGCGTGGCGGTGCCTGAGAACACCTGCTCCGTGGAAACATAGCCCACAAAGGTGCCAACGCGCTCAGCAGCGGCCATGAGTTCGGCGACAGCCTGCACATTGATGCGCTCGGTGCGCTCTGGATCGGCGGCACAATCGGCAGCGCGCGAGAGGCAAGCAGCATGCACCACGACCTCGGGACGAATCTCTTCGACCAAACGTTGGATCGAGCCAGGCGTGGCCAAGTCGAGATGCACCCCAACGTGGTCCTGCCACAGTGGAGAGCGCTGGCGCGCCGCAATCACCACCGGCGCGTCTTGCGGTAGAGCCTCAGAAGCCCCCCAACCCAGCACACCCCCCATTCCCGTCAAGAGCCAGGCTGGGGATAGACTAGGGTTCTCAGGCATGCCTCCAGGCTACCTGCTCCCCCAGCATCCGCTCCGCTTGCATGCATGAAGATTGAGGTTCTCGCCAACCCCGGCTCCGGCCGCGGCCTCGGCACCGAACGTGCGCGACGGATTGCCGAGCTATTGAGCGCCCGCGGGCATCAAGTCGGTTTTCACCCCGGGCGCAACCGCGCCGACGCCGTGGCCTGGACCCATCAAGCCAGCACCTGGGCCGAACGCCTGGTTGTGGTCGGCGGCGACGGCACGCTGTCGGCAGTGTTGGATGGCCTTAGCGCCGAGGCGCCGCCTCTGGTGGTGTCGCCGCTGGGTACCGCAAATCTGTTGGGGCATCGCTTGCACCTCAGTGCTCGCCCGGAAGATGCCGTGGTCCTGGTCGAGCGCGGCAAGCGACAACTGCTCGATGTCGCCACCGTGCGCTATCGTCACGAGCACGCCCAGCGTAAGCGCCAAGCTTTCTTGTGCTTGGGTTTCGGTTTCGACGGTGAACTCATGCGCCGCATGGATGCCGAACGCAGTGGTCCCATCACCAAGGCGCATTACCTTAAGTACATCGGCGAAGCCTTGCGCCATTGGGATCCAGCGCCGCAACGCGTGTTTGCCGATGGCGAAGAACTCGGCGTGTTCTCTTATGGCATTTTTAGCGGCCTCGGCAGTTATGGCAGTCCGCAGTTTCGTCTGTGCGAATCCACTCTCGACGACGGCCTGTGGGAGCTGGTGCTGTTCGATGACATCAACCTGCTCAAGGGCAGCCTGTATGCGATTGCTGCTGCCGGTGGCCAGTTGCCGAAGCTACCCGGCGTGATGGTGCGGCAGATCCGCCACCTACGCCTGGAGGGCCCCAAGCCCACCCCGCTTCAGGTCGATGGCGACCATGTCGGCGACACCCCGTTAGAATGCTCGCTAGAGGGCATGCAGGTGCCGATTCTGGTTGCGCCCTAGCGCCACCGCCGCCCTGCCCCTTCCTACCACATGACCACTCCCGTAGAAATTGTTCCTGGGCTTCTGGTTGGCGGCGACCGCCCGCCACTTCTGATTGCAGGCCCCTGCGTGATTGAGGGCGAACAAACGATCGAGATGGCGGAACGGATTGCCGCCGAACTCGACGGCCTCCATGTGCAGTGGGTGTTCAAAGCCAGTTTCGACAAGGCCAATCGCACTTCGAGTGGATCGGGTCGCGGGATTGGCATGGAGGAAGGCCTGCGCATTCTCGAACAGGTTCGCGCGCGCACCGGCGCCCCACTGCTCACCGATGTGCACCTGCCGGAACAGTGCGCGGCGGTTGCCCAGGTCGTAGATGTGCTGCAGATTCCTGCCTTCTTGTGTCGGCAAACTGATTTGCTCGAAGCCGCCGCCGCAACTGGCCGTACCGTGAATATCAAGAAGGGTCAGTTCTTGGCCCCACCCGACCTCAAGCATGCTGCGGCAAAAGTCACGTCGGCGGGCAATCCCAAGGTCATCTTGACCGACCGTGGCGCCAGCTTTGGCTACGGGCGATTGGTCGTGGACTTTGCTTCGCTACCCGAACTGCGCGAAGCCGGTCTGCCTTTAGTCATCGACGCCACGCACGCGGTGCAACAACCCGGAAGTGGGAGCGGAAAAACTGGTGGCGATTGGCAACGCGCACCCCTGCTGATGAAAGCTGCTGCGGCGCTTGGCTTTGATGGCTTCTTTGTGGAGACCCACCCTGATCCACTGACTTCGCCTTCGGATGGTCCCAACATGATCCCGTTGACGGAACTGCGTCGGGTGCTGGAAGAGGTGTTACCGCACCACGAGCTTGCTCGCGGGCGCTAAGAAAACTTTCGAGCTTGTCTTAAATCTTCTCTTCGAAGCGGACTTTAATCCGCTCCATGATTCGGCCCAAGATCTTCGACACACGCGATTGCGAAATGCCGCGAATCTCGCCGATGTCGCGTAGCGAGTAATCGAGGAAGAAGCGCATATAAAGAATTTCGCGCTCTTCGTCTTCTAGGGTTTGCGCAATCAACTCCAACAACTCGCGCGAATGAGCGCCGTCGCTCGGTGCGTCGGAACGCGGGTCTTCAAAGAAGTCTAGAGAGCCATCGGCTTCGCCTGGCTCACCGGGTTTCCCGCCAGCAAGGACTGGAGTGTCACGACCGCCGCCATAGAGGCGATGAAAATCTTCCAGGCTCAACTCTAAGCGTGTGGCCAACTCGACTTCGGTGGCTTCGCGTTCGAGCTCGCGGCGCATTTCTTCCTTCAACGCCTTGAGGCGGTTGAGTCGGTTACGCACCGGGCGCGGAACCCAATCGTGGCGACGCAGTTCGTCGAGAATGGCGCCGCGCACACGGAACTCGCAGAAGGCCTCAAAGGGAACCCCGCGTTGGGGATCAAAACTTTGGATGGCTTGAATCAAGCCAACGTCGCCGGCGCTTTCGAGGTCACCCATTTCCACCGAGCGCGGCAGTTTCGCTTTCACTCGCCGCGCCACCATGGTGGCGTAAGGGCGGTAGTGCTCAATCAGTGCGTTGCGATCCTCGATACGTTCGCTGGCGCGATACTCACCCCAAAGCCGGTTGAGGGCTTTGTTGCTGCTCTTGTCGCGATGCGCTCTGCGAACCATTACGGGGACGTCGGGAGGGAAGAAAGGACCAACGGGGGCGGTCGCCTTTCCGTGTTGTCACGATTGGAAGGGATGAACTCCCCTAATGCAAAGAAAAAAAGGGAAAAAACCGCACTTTAGTCGCGCAAAATTTCCATCACTGCACTTTCGGCGGCGCGCATGCGTGCGCGTTCTTCGTCGGTTTGGTCGTCATAACCAACAAGATGCAAGCAACCATGAACCAGATACAAGGTGGCTTCCCACAGTGCCTCGTGGCCACGTTCTTGCGCTTGCGCGCGTGCCATATCGACATTGATCAGGACCTCACCGAAGAGTTCTTCGTCTTGATAAGGGAATGCCATGACATCGGTCGGCGATGGATCATTCAGAAAGCGCTGGTGCACGCGACAATGCTCTTCTTGCCCCATCAGAGCGACTTCCAGCTGCGCAGAAAGGTCCGCTTTGGCGAACTGCCAAACAGCAGCCACCACTTCTTGCACGCGCTCAGCCTGCCCAAGCGCTTCGAGCTGATGCAAATCCACTCCAGCTGCCAAGTGCAACTCGACTTGTGGACCCGCGGCGCTGTTCATCCTTCGTCTTCGCCGTAGGCTTCGATGATGCGCTCCACCAAGCGGCTGCGTTGCACATCGGAACGGTGAAACACCACCCCACCGATGCCTTCCACGCCTTCCAGGCGGTGCATGGCGTCGGCAAGTCCGCTGCGCCCTTTGGGTAAGTCAGTCTGCGAAATGTCTCCGGTCACTACGGCACGTGTGCCTTCGCCCAATCGGGTGAGGAACATCTTCATTTGCACGTGGGTGGCGTTTTGCGCTTCATCCAAGATGACAAAGCTGTCGTTGAAGGTGCGCCCACGCATGAATGCCAACGGCGCGATTTCAATCATGTCCATATCGCGCATGCGGCGCGTGGCGGCGGGCCCCAGAAGGTCATTGAGGGCGTCGAATAGCGGACGAAGATAAGGGTCGATCTTTTCTTCTAGATCGCCGGGCAGATAACCCAAGTTTTCGCCGGCTTCCACCGCGGGGCGCGTGAGCACTAAGCGCTGCACCTTGCCATCGCGCAAAGCGCGCACTGCGGCAGCGACAGCCAAGTAGGTTTTACCCGTACCTGCAGGCCCAGCGGCAAACACCAGTTCGGACTCCTGCATTAGGTCCATGTACACCTGCTGCGTTTTGGTGCGCGCCGATGGTAAGCCACCTTCGCCAGCGCGCCTTCCACTGCCAGAAACCGCCAGGCGGCGAGCTTCGACCACAGCCTTCTGGTGCGGCTCCTCGGTAATGTCGGTTTCGCGCCCAAGCAGTTTGTCTTCAATCTGCCCGCTATGAAGATCTTCGCCGGCGCGCAGACGCACCAGGAGTTCTTCGACGCGCGTCACCAAGGGAGTCACTTCGGATTCGTCGCCGCGCATGCGCAGCTGACCACCACGAGACGAAAACCGCACGCCTAACTTGCGCGCAACCAGTTTGACGTGACGATCATGAGGACCGAAGAGACGTTGTTCCTCTTCGAGCGACAGCAGCGGGATGCGGGTTTCCAAGTCGTTGTGGGGCGTGTCGCGAAAGCGCGAAGCCGTTAAGAACTATAGCTCATAGCCAACAAGAATCCATGCAGTGCCGGCGTCGCAATCAAGAAGGAGTCGACCATATCGAAGGAGCCGCCGAAGGCAGGCAGCACAGTTGAGGAGTCCTTGGTGGCACAACCGCGCTTGAGCAAGCTCTCGGCGAGGTCACCAAACTGCGCGCCAATGTTCGTGACGATGGCGGCGCCGAGCCAGATGCTCAGCGGCAGTCGCCCGCCAAAGGCGAAGTAAGCCACGATGCCTGCGCCAAGAATGGAGCCGGCCATGGAGGCAACAGCACCCTCCCAGGACTTATTCGGGCTGACCTCGGGAATGAGCTTGTGTTTGCCGATGGCACTTCCGACCAAGTAGGCGGTGGAATCACCAAGCTTGCACACCACGACCAGGAACAGAATCCAATCCCAGCCGTCGAGATCGAACTTGCGCAAGGCCATGATCGAACTCAACAGCAGCGGGACCACAAGCCAACCCAGCAGGGTATTGCCAATGCGATCTGGCGCCCCCTCCGGTTTCCGCCCCAGGATTTCCAAAATCAACAGCAGCAAGATGAGACCGACTAGCAAATAGCCGGAAGGCAAGAACTCCCACCATGCGTTGGCCAAGGTCAACGCGCCAAACAAAAGGCCATACAGCTTGTGGTTGGGCCGCCCGCTGGCGTGCAACATGCCGTAAAACTCCGCTTGCGCGGCCAGGGCCAACAAGCCCAACACCAGCATGCCGATTCCAGGAATCACATGTTGGTCCAACAGGAATAAACCAATCAAGACCGCGACCAGCACGCTGCCGAGGCTCAATCGAGTGCGTAGGTCTTTAATCATGCTTGGTCCTCCACGGCGGGATCACGCGACAACACTTTGCCAAAGCGTCGTACGCGACCATGGTAATCCTGCAAGGCGCGGTACAGGTGCTCTCTGCGAAAATCCGGCCACAGGGTGTCGGTGAAATGAAACTCGGCGTAACTGGCCTGCCACAGCAGGAAATTCGAAAGGCGAATTTCACTTGCCGTGCGCACAATCAAGTCCGGGTCAGGCATTTCCGGGTCGTACATCGCCGCGGACAAACTCTCGAGGTCGATGCTTTCGACGCTGCGTGAACCATCGAGAACCTCTTGCGCCAGTTTCTTGGCCGCATGAGCAATCTCTTGGCGTCCGCCGTAAGACAAGGCCAGGCGCAGGGTCAGGCGATCCCCCCCTGCGGTGTTCTGTTCGACCTCGGCAAGTGTGGCGCGCACCTCCTCGGGCAACTGGCCTAGGTCGCCGAGGCCCCTTAGGCGAACCCCATTGCGCAACAGAGTTGCTTCCTCTTCGCGCAAGAAGTGCGAAAGAAACGCCATGAGCCCTTCCACTTCCTGTGCGGGCCGCTGCCAGTTCTCTACGGAGAAGGCGTACAGCGTGAGGTTTTGAATCCCCCACTCGGCGGCCGCTTCGACGACATCGCGCACCGATTCCACACCGGCTTCATGGCCGCGCAAACGCGGTTGCCCGGTGCGCTTGGCCCAACGCCCATTGCCATCCATGATCAGGCCCACATGTCGGGGCACGGCAAAGTCTGGCTGCAAAGGTTCAGAAGTCATCTCGAGGGAACCTTCGCCACAGCGCTCATACTTTGGACCCTTGCGGGCTTTCGAACATCTGCTCGCGGCCAGGACCCACCGAAATGGAGATCACCGGCACACCCATCTGCTCTTCGAGGAAGGCCACGTAATCACGACAGCTTTGCGGCAGGTCTTCGATCGAATTGGCACCAGTGATGTCTTCTTGCCAACCGGGCATTTCCTTGACCAAAGGCTCAATCCCCTCGAGGGTACTGAGTTCACCCGGATAATCGGTGACCTCGGTGCCGCAGGGCAAGCGATAGCCCACGCCGACACCCACCGATTCAAAACCGGAGAGGACATCGAGGTTGGTGAGGAAAATGCCATCAAGACCGTTGCTGGCGCAGGAGTAGCGCGCTTGCACCGCGTCGAACCAACCGCAACGACGTGGGCGCCCGGTGGTGGCGCCGTACTCATTGCCTTGATCACGCAAGCGTTGTCCGGTTTCACAATGCAGTTCGGTCGGGAAGGGACCTTCGCCGACGCGGGTGCAGTAGGCCTTGGTCACGGCCAAAGCGCGATCCAAGCGGTTCGGCGGGAACCCTGTGCCGCCGGAGATGCCGGCGATGCCGGTCCACGACGAAGTCACGTAAGGGTAGGTACCTGCGTCGAGGTCGAGCATGACGCCCTGAGCACCCTCGAACAGGATGACTTGTCCCTGGTCCGCAGCGGCGCGGACGTAGGCACCACCATCGACAATCAAGTCTTGCAGGCGCGCCACCTGTGCGCGGGTGCGCTCGAACAGGTCGGCGTCGTCGGCAAGCTTTTCGCCGTAGACCTTCTCCATGACGGCAGACTTTTCTGCCATCGCGGCGCTCAAACGTTCGCGGAAAAGGTCGGCGTCGAGTACATCCGAAAGGCGAATGCCCGTGCGCGAAACCTTGTCGGCATAGGCCGGTCCAATGCCGCGCCCGGTGGTGCCAATGCGACCATCGCCACGCCATTTCTCGGTCAAGCCGTCCATCTTGGTGTGGTACGGGAAGATCAAGTGTGCACGACCATCGAGCAGCAAGCGCTCTTCGACCGGTACGCCGCGCGCGACCAGGCCATCGATCTCTTCGAGCAAGGCTTCGAGGTTCAGCACCACGCCACGCCCAATCAGGTTCTTCTTGCCATGATGCAAGATGCCGCCTGGAATCAGGTGCAGGACGAACTTTTCGCCGTCGACATAGACCGTGTGACCGGCATTATTTCCGCCAGCGTAGCGGACAACGAGGTCGGCATCGGCTGCGAGACAGTCGATGACCTTTCCTTTTCCTTCGTCTCCCCATTGGAGACCGATGACGGCGGAGGCAGGCATGCTTTGCGGTGGGGTGAGCCGAAGCCCTGAGGCTCAGATTGTCCCCTCCCCGCCGTAGATGGCAAGCCGAACCGCGCCGGAATCCGCGGCTAGCTTCTAGAAGGCCCTACTCGTAACGAGGCGCCCGGAACGGCGGCAACTCGTCCTGAAAATCAGGAATGCGCCAGCGCGTGTACGGCACTTCGTGCCACGGCTCGAGGAACAGAATCTTGACCTCTTCGCCGGCCATGCGACGCCAGACCGTGGCCTCAAGGCGCAAGGTCCGCACGGGCTCTTCTTGGTAGCGACGCTCCGGCTCCCAATCACCTTGTCCGCTTTGGCGGAGATAGATGCACACGCGGAAGACATCGGACTGCACCCCGAATAGGGTTTGCAGCTCTTGCTGCTGCTCTCCATCAAGCTGCTCCGCTTGGAAACCATCAATTTCGGCAAGCTCTTCCAAGCTCTTCAAGAAGTTCTTGGGCTCGGGCTCGTCGACGCCATACACCGATTCGCGGAGCTCCACTTCCTGAGGGTCGACGTCGGCCGAATCCTGCTCAGCCAAGGCTTCCTCATCGGTTTCGTTGCGCCATTCCAGCAGGTTGGTGATTTTGACCGGGGGCAGGCGCGTCGTCGGCAGCATGCCGTACAACACCGCAGGGGGCGCGGTGTTGAGATTGATCAAGGGGCCGATGGGTGGATCGCCGTCAAGTGCGCCCTCGAGACCGCCTTCGCCTTCCACAACGCGGTTGGGAT
>Ga0316208_1002172_pt1 | contig 16450 bp, 12 predicted proteins | sample 3monopyrite_MG_FD_204944 | JGI IMG/M metagenome (GOLD analysis project Ga0316208, IMG submission 204944) | Microbial mat bacterial communities from mineral coupon in-situ incubated in ocean water Damariscotta River, Maine, United States -... | ecosystem: Environmental > Aquatic > Marine >...
AGGCTGTGATGTTTGATTCAGATACACTAATTGTCGCGTATGATGAAAAACGCGGCGAGCGTGAAAATGGACGCCTTAAACCGAAAAAAGGCATGATGACTTCTGCTGAGCGTGATAATGCGGGTGCAGGGGACTGCATAGATTGTGGCTACTGCGTGCAGGTTTGTCCGACGGGTATTGATATTAGAAACGGCATGCAATATCAATGTACCTCCTGCGCACTCTGTATTGATGCCTGTAATACCATCATGACATCGATTAAGTTTCCAACAGGGCTTATTCGGTATTCTTCTGAGCATGAGCTGGAAGGAAAAAAGACTAAGCGTTTTAAGCCTAAAAATATTGGCTATGCAATTACTTTATTAGCCACCATCTTGTTACTGGCTTGGAGTATTGCAACACGCAGTGATCTGGAAATGCTGGTGCGACAGGTTCGCCAACCACTGTCGGTAACCTTATCGGATGGCCGGGTACAAAACCGTTATGATATTAAAGTGAATAATAAAACAACTAAACCTGTAACCTATAAAATTTTTGTTGAAGGCCTGAAAAATGTTGAACTTGATATGGGTAAGTTTAGTGAAATAAAAGTAGCGGCCGAACATAGTGTCAAGTTAATTGTAAAGTTAAGGATGTCTCCGGCGGATGTATCTGCAAGTAATACTAAATTCAACTTTGTTATAAAATCAGTCGATAACATTAATAAGCAGCAGCTTAGTCAGCAAAACGTTTTTTATGTACCAGAAAAACAATTGACTGAAAAATTAAGGAAATAATCTTGGATGGATAATCTGTTAGTTACATTATTAGGCGGTGTTTTTACTATCACTGCTGTTTTTATATTACTTTATAATGTCAGTAATATGTCCGGTAAAATGGTGGCTGTTGTTATGGCTTTTGCGGTAACCGCCACGTATGTTCCTGTCTCAATATTTATATGGCCCGGAGCGGATGTCTTTGCAATACATATCGCACTTTACCTGGTGAGTGTTTATGTTTTAGGCATTGTAACATCGCAACGCGATCTTCGACGTCAATCAGGTAAAGAAGGTTTTGGTTTTCATTGGGCGCCTGCCGCCATAGTGACCTTCTTTGTTATTCTTTTGATTATGGATTCTTTTTTTATTATGTTTGCAACAAAAGGGATGAATAAAGATATAGCTGAAATGTTATTACCCGAGCCTTTATCAGGAGGTAAAGTAAGTTCTCGTTTTCCTGGTACAGTAAGTCACGATTATCATCAAAAACAAAATCAGTATAACGATTATTTAAAACGTTTTGAGGCGCAAAAATTACGAGACTGGAGTATTCGTAAAGGCTGGCTAGGAGAAGCTGTTGTTAATCAGCCGGCTATATTTAGAGTTGAGATTAAGGATAAAGAAAATAAGAGAGTAAAGAATGCCATTATTAAAGGCTCTTTCTTAAGGCCTGCCAATAGTAAACTTGATACCCTTTTTACCATGCAAGAAATAGAGCCAGGTGTTTATCAGCAAAGTATTACTTTAACTGAGCCCGGTAATTGGGATTTGATTTTGAAAATCACTAAAAATAATGATGAGCACGAAATTCGTGCCAAAACAGTCGTGAATAATAAGCAGTAGTTGATTCTTAAAAACACTTTTCACCGCAAAGGCACAGAGAATGCAAAATTTTATTATCGCTTTCTTAGCATCCTCTGCGCCTTTGCGGTAATAATTTTTTATAGGATAAAGTATGACAGGTAATCAAGAACAAGACTGCTTCCATTGTGGCCTGCCTGTCCCTAAAAATAGTGCTTACTTTGTTGAAATAAATAGTAAAAAACAATCAATGTGTTGCCCGGGTTGTCAGGCCGTTGCCAAAGCTATTGTCGACGGCGGTTTAACCAGTTTCTATGAACACCGTACAGAAATATCCCCTACTGCACGCGCAGCACTTCCTGATGTACTGGATCAACTTACTTTATATGATAAACCTGAGTTACAGAAAACGTTTGTTAGTGTCGATGATAAAAATATTAAACAGGCTTCGCTTATTTTAGAAGGGATCGTTTGTGCTGCCTGTGTTTGGTTAAACGAACGACATATTAGTGCTTTAAAAGGGGTTGTTGAGTTTCGCGTTAATTATTCGACCCATCGGGCGCGGGTACGTTGGGATGATTCGCAAATAAAACTCAGTGATATTCTGCAGGCCATCTCCGCGATTGGTTATCTTGCACATCCTTTTGACGCTGGTCGACAAGAAGCCGTGTATAAAAAAGAACGTTCAACGGCGCTTAAACGTTTAGCGGTAGCCGGCCTTGGGGCTGTGCAGGTTATGATGCTTGCTGTCGCACTTTATGCAGGGGATTACTCCGGCATGGATGCGGGGCTTGAGAACTTTATGCGTTGGGTGAGCATGTTTATTGCAACACCTGTTGTTTTTTATTCTGCAAAATCTTTTTTTAGTTCTGCATGGCGAGATCTTAAAGCTCATCAATTGGGCATGGATGTGCCTGTTTCGCTGGCGATTGGTTTAGCCTATGCCGCAAGTTGTTGGGCAACGGTTTTTCAAAGTGGCCAGGTTTATTTTGATTCGGTTACCATGTTTACCTTCTTTTTGTTAGCCGGTCGTTTTTTAGAAATGGGGGCACGGCAAAAAGCCGGGCAGGCAGCAGAAGAGCTGGTTAAGCTTTTACCGGCTATGGCAACCAGAGTCACTTCACAGGGCGATGAAACGGTTGCGGTTTCAGAATTATCTTGTGGTGATAAAGTTCGCGTTAAACCGGGTGACAGTATTCCTGCTGATGGTGTCATTATTGAAGGTCGAAGTAGTATTAATGAATCTTTACTGACAGGGGAAAGTCACCCTTTAGGCAAAACAGTTAATGAGAAAGTCATTGGCGGCACGGTTAATATTGAAAGCCCATTATTGATCGAAGTTCAGAAAGTGGGTGAGGATACAGTGCTTGCCTCTATTCAGAGGTTACTCGATCGCGCACAAGTTGAAAAACCCGGTATTGCAAAAATGGCGGATCGCGTGGCAGCTTACTTTGTTGCATTTTTACTTGTGTTGGTGAGTGCTGTCGCCGCATGGTGGTGGCAGCACGATCCTGATCAGGCTTTTTGGATTGCTATTTCTTTGTTGGTTGTGACGTGTCCGTGTGCTTTATCACTTGCAACGCCAGCCGCGATGACCGCGGCTACAGGTTCGTTAACACGCCTGGGCGTTTTGACAACACGTGGGCATGCATTAGAGACATTGGCCAATGTTACTCATATTGTTTTCGATAAAACAGGTACCTTAACAAAGGGGCAGCTTGCACTTGAATCAACCTGTTTAATTTCAACTTTAACTGAGCAGCAAAGTTTGAATATTGCTGCTGCACTTGAGTTAGGCTCAGAGCACCCCGTGGCAAAGGTGTTCTTACAAAATGCATCGATAAAAAATTCCTTTAATGCAAAAGAGATACAGGCAATACCCGGGCAAGGCGTCAGCGGATTGATTGATGAGGTGCAATACCGTTTAGGTTGTGCGGCATATGTTGCTGATGTCTTTGATGCAGATAAAATTAATTTAGATAAAACACAACATGCCACTGAAATATTTTTAGCGAATGATAAAGAATTACTGGCGGTCTTTTTCTTGAGCGATCAACTTCGCGAACAAGCCCTTGAGTCTGTACAAGCGCTAAAAGCGCTGGGTAAAAAAGTATGGCTGGTGAGTGGGGATAACGAGGCGGCAGTTTTGCATGTCGCCGGACAGCTGGATATCTTAAACACACGTCATAGCATGAAACCTGAAGATAAACTTGAGGTCATTCATGAACTACAACAACAAGGTGAAGTGGTTGCGATGATAGGTGATGGGGTCAATGATGCCCCTGTGCTTGCGGCGGCCCAGGTATCCATCGCTATGGGAGGTGGCACGCAGTTAGCGCAAGCGAGTGCTGATATGGTTTTACTTTCTGAGCACTTACCGCATTTAGTCGATGCCGTTAAAATGGCGAAGCGCAGTATTAATATAGTCAGGCAGAATCTTGGCTGGGCACTTGCTTATAACTTGCTTGCATTACCATTGGCTTCTATGGGCTATATTGCACCGTGGATGGCAGCGATTGGCATGTCAGCCAGTTCATTGGTCGTGGTTTTAAATGCGTTACGGCTGAATAAGTCTGTCGATATTTAGCTCAACAGCGAAATAGTAAGTATAATCATCACTATGGAAATACTGTATATATTGATTCCTTTAGGCTTACTGGTACTTGGTGTCGCAATTTGGGGCTTCCTCTGGGCTGTGAAAACAGGTCAGTTTGACGATATGGAAGGGCCCGCGCACCGTATTTTGATGGACGATGATGATATTCGGATACCTTCCCGTCACCCTGAGAATACTGATGAAAAGTAGCTTATATTAGGTGCTCTGACAGAGGATATATGGCTTGATGTTATTGAGTCTCTATATTAGAATTCGCTAAAATTGATGTGAGGATCTTCAAAATGAAAGACATGTTTACTTTTCAAAATTTCCCGATGGTTATTATCGTTGCTTTAATTGTGACAGCCTGGTTAAGTTTTTTATCGGTTGTTTTCTTTGCTTAATCGACGCATTTAGCTAAAGATACCGCGAAAAGGGTCGCTACTTAAAGGTAGCGGCCCTTTTTTTGTTTGCTATATAGCAAAATTGGCTGTTGCACAGGGATAAAAATAATCAGCTATAGTTAATAATTTTAATAGCTTAAACAAACAATTTTAGAAAACTTTTAAGAATATCGTTTAACTCTTTGCTTTTATTGTATTTATGCTATTCTTAAACTAAGATCCTACAGTCAGGAGTAAGTTTGACGTGCAAAATAATTTTTTAATAGTCATTGTGAGTGCTGCACGCCTAAAATTTACGCCAGCGATATTTCTTGTTTTGGCGCTGATGTCTCCTACTCAAGCAAACGAAACCATAGGGCAGCAGGTTCAAGGCAGTCCACCACTATCTGGCTATGTGCCCGGCAAAACAAATATATCCAAAGCTGAAAAAATCATCGATCTGCGTATTCTGGTCGATATTTCCGGTAGCATGAAAAAAACCGATCCTGCTAACTTACGCCGTTCTGCAGTACGTTTATTAGCAAATTTAATTCCTGCAGGTTCTCGCGCAGGGATTTGGAATTTTGGTAAACAAGTAAACATGGCGGTAAAAGTGGGTGTCGTTAATGAGGCATGGCGAGATCTTGCTCGATCAGAATCTGAAAAAATCAATTCGGTTGGTTTATATACGAATATTGAAGCAGCATTGCGTAACGTGAGCTTTGACTGGAAAAAAGATAATCCCAGGTATAAAAGAAACCTCATTTTATTAACTGATGGTCATGTTGATGTAAGTAAAAATGAGAAAGAAGATAATGAGTCCCGCAAACGAATTATAAAAGAAATTATTCCGGCATTAGAGCAGGCAAAAGTACGGGTTCATAGTATTGCTTTATCTGATGATGTTGATGAGAGACTGCTAACAACATTATCTGCATATACAGACGGCTTGTATAAAAAAGTAAAAAATGCAAATGAGCTGCAAAAACTTTTCTTACAAATGCTTGAACAGTCAGTCAAACTTGATACCTTACCAATCAAAGACAATATATTTAGTGTTGATGCCAGTATTAATGACATGACACTATTAATATTTAATAGCGATAAAAAGAAGCCTACAAAAATTATCACTCCCGATGAAGTTAACTGGACGAAGAATGCCCATTCAGATCAGGTTAAGTGGTTTGCTGATGACGGCTATGACTTAATCACTGTTAAGAAACCAAAACAGGGACAATGGAAAATAGTTGCTCCTAGTGATGAAAATAACAGAGTGGTTGTTGCAACGAATTTAAAACTAAAAGTTAGTGAGCTTCCTGGCTCATTAAAATTGGGTGAAACATTAAAAATAGAAGCCTATTTGGAAGAAGATGGAAAACCTTTATCTGATCAAAGAATGTTGTCGAAATTTAAGCTGGTTTTAAAAAGAAAATTACAGGATTCATCTGAACAAGACTACATCTTTACAAAATCAAGCGATAACGCTTCAGAATATACCGTACAACTCGCATCCATTTCTGAATTAGGTCACAACGAGCTGGTTATTCAGGCAAAAAGTCCAACGGTAGAACGTGAAGTGCATCACCAGTTTAAGGTGTATGTAGATCCAGCTTCACTTGATGCTGAAAAGACTCAACATATTAAAACGATTGAATATGAAAAAAATAAAGCGCAAGCAGATGTTCATAAAACAGAAAAAAGCAACCAGGCTAATGGTGACGAGAGTAAAGAAGCGATTAATACCAAAGAAGAGTCGCTTAAATTAAAAGACGAGCCTCCACATAAAAATAAAGCAGGCAATGAAATTGCTAAAGAAGAACATGCAGAAAGTGATAATAAGGACAAAAAGGAACTTGATTGGACACTTATTAGCATAGCTATTGTTATCGGAAATTTATTGCTGGTAGCTGTTATAGTTGGTGGTTTTTATTTTGTTAAACGTCGAAAAGCTAAGTTGCTTGCTAGTTTGTCTGATGAAGAGGAATCCACAGACAAAGAAATAATCAAAGAAGATACGGCTAAAAAGTTAAATAAAGAAAAGCCCAAGAAAACAGAAGAGATAGAAGAGATAGAAGAGATAGAAGAGATAGAAGAGATAGAAGAGATAGAAGAGATAGAAGAGATAGAAGAGATAGAAGAGATAGAAGAGATAGAAGAGGCAGCTAAGGAAACTGAAGTATCTAATAAAGAGAATGCAAAGGAAGATAAATCGTGAATGATGCTTTATTAACGTATATTATTATTTTTGCTGAGTTAGGGGGGGTATTGCTCTTTATTTCTTTAATTGCTGGTGTTTATTTCTTTATTAAAAACAAAAAAGAAGGGAATACAACCAAAGATTTGATTTCATTTATTAAAGGTCTTACTTCCTCAAAACGGGGGGAAATGTTCGGCATTATCAAAGATAAATATAGCGGTGATGATGAGGTTAATATCGATACTCTTATTCAGGATGAAAAACAACTGTATGAACATCTGGTTAAGTTTTCTATAAACAAAGATACCACTTTACTAAAATCAACAACTTCTGGTATTCACTCTCTGGTAGGTAGTTATGTTGAACTTCTTGCACAGCAGCCGGATGCTGGTTTTGATGATGTTGATTTAGATGGCGATAGTAAAAAGTCCAGAGATTTAAAAATGAAAAAGGAAAATGAAACATTAAGGGTAGAAGTCGCATCGTTAGAAGCCCGTTTACAAAATGCTACCGATACAATTGAAGGAATGATGAGTGAATTTTCTTCTATGTATGAAGGTGGAAAGGAAGAGGGCGAGCAACAAGCAAAGAATGAAATGTATAAACTAAAGCAAAAATTAGAAGGTGAAGACGAAAAAGTTAAAGCAGAAATGAAAAAAAAGAATAAAGAATAACTTCCCTTAAGCAAATTACCACAGTCGTGTTAACTGGAAGTGTCCAAAACTAAGGCAATTTTATACCAGACAAAAAAGAGCCCCTTTAAATGTAAAGGGGCTTTTCGATTAGAAGATATTTTAATTTAAGCTGCTTCGCCAATGACATTGCGTAATTTTTTAATAGCATTGCTTTCAAGTTGTCGGATACGTTCTGCTGATACACTGTATCGTGCAGCCAGCTCATGTAGCGTTGCTTTATTATCACTCAACCAACGTTGCTGTAAAATATCACGGCTTCTTTCATCAAGATCTTTTAGTGCAGAGTATAATCTTGCTTCCTGATTTTCGGTATAGTTAGATTGTTCGATTAACTGTGCAGGTTCAAGGCTATTATCCTCAAGATAATTTGCTGGTGCAGGGCTAATGTTTTCATCATTATCATCCGGACCATCAAAGCCAATATCTAAACCACTTAATCGTTTTTCCATTTCTAAAACATCAGTGCGTTTAACACCGAGGTCTTCAGCAACAGAACTAACTTCTTCATCGTTAAACCAACCAAGCTTTTTCTTTTTACTACGAAGGTTAAAAAATAATTTACGCTGCGCTTTTGTTGTTGCGATCTTAACAATACGCCAGTTGCGTAAAATATATTCATGAATTTCTGCGCGTATCCAGTAAACCGCAAACGAAATCAGGCGTACACCTACCGTTGGGTCAAAGCGCTTAACCGCTTTCATGAGGCCGATATTACCTTCCTGGACTAAGTCGGCAAGGGCTAATCCATAACCGGTGTAACTGCGGGCAACGTGCGCGACAAAACGAAGGTGGGATAAAACCAGTTTTTGCGCCGCTTCAAGATCGCCATGCTCTTGTAATTGGATTGCAAGTTCGCGCTCTTCTTCTGCGCTGAGAATAGGAATATTTCGCGCTGCCGACAAATACGATTCTAGGCTGTCTGATGGCACTGCAAATTGTAATTGGAGACTTTTGCTCATATCGAACCCCTTAGGCTTTGTTTTATATATTAGCACTAAACCATATTAGCACTCGAGGGATTAGAGTGCCAATGCTTAACAAAGTTCAATTTATTAAATGTTGTAACTCTTTGATTTTATTGAAAGTAATTATATTTTTTGTGGGGTTATTGCTTGTTCAAGGATGAATAGTTGAGAGCTTTATCCCTTCTGACTGGTAAATTGACACTCGATTTCGCCCATTTCCCTTGGAGTGGTAAAGCGCCTTATCTGCTAATGCGAGGATTTTTGTTAAGTTGCTGTCTGGGTGCTCTTGCATGCTTGCTAAGCCGATACTGATCGTAATTTTTACGCCCGCTGGTTTTAGAATCTCAATCTCTTGGCGCAATTTTTCAGCCTGTTGTAATGCCTCTTTTTGATCCAAATTAATCATAAGTACAGCGAATTCTTCGCCACCAAAACGAATCACCATGTCTGTTGGAAATGACTGATTCAATTTTGTCCCCAGTTCTGCAAGCACATGATCACCATTTATATGACCCAGTGTGTCATTGATCTTTTTAAAGAAATCAATATCGATGAGCATGGCCCATACCGGCTGGTTCGCGGAGTTTTGGATATAGTCTTCTCCATTATCAAGCAGGTAACGCTTGCTGCGAACACCCGTTAGACTGTCGGTTGCCGCTATCCAGCGCATTTTTTCTGCTTGCTGCTGTAGAGCTTCGAATTGGTGGTGGATGAGTAACAGCATTCTAACGCGAGCCATAATCACTTCTTCTAAAATAGGCTTACTAACGAAATCATTGCCGCCAGCATTAAATACTTTGACTTGTGTTGTCTGGTCATCATTGCCGGTAATGACCAATACGGGTAATTTTTGTTGCGAATAATGGAAGCGAGTACGGATGGCGTAAAGCAAGTCGCCACCGGTTAATGCGCCGTTGAGGTGAAAGTCTGTAATGACAAGATCAAAGGCATGTGCCGGTTTTTCGTTTTTGTCGATTTCATTATTATGTTGTTTTTCAAGCAGGTCGATCGCTTCTTCTGCAGAACAGGTATGAGTGACTTTTAAGCCATGTTTTTTAAGTATTTTACAAATAACGGCAGCCGCTGTTTTACTATCCTCAATGAATAAAACGTGTCCAACTAAATTAGAATTAGACTGGATAAATGACTTTATAAAGCTGCCAAATGCTTTATAGCCATCCGATTTGTCAAAGTAGTCGGTAACACCCGCTTTAAATCCTTCTTGCAACAAGCGCTTGTCAGCATCGCTTGAGACTACAATAACCGGGGTATATTTATGTTCGCTTGAGCTGCGAATATAACGGCATAGTTGCAGACCATCCATGTCGGGTAACATGAGTGCCGTGGTGATGAGGTTATAATTGCCCTTTTCTAATTTTTGCTCAGCTTCTTCACCACTTTGACAAAGATCGACTTCCACTTCAGCCATTTCAGCATGAAGAATGCGTGACAAGATTTGACGTGAAAGGCTGGAACCATCAACGATGAGGATACGGATAATATTTTCACTCATACTGTTATGATTCTCGTGTTAATTTCATTCCGGTTCGATTTCTTTAATATGACGGCTTACGGCAAACCACGAACCGATTAACCCCAAAAAAATACTCAGCGCAAGCAACATTAGTGTCGCGAAAAAAGACAGATTGCTAAGCTCAAACTGGTTTTGGTAGAGTAAGCTCAGCTTTTCAATAGGGCTGCTAATGCTCAGTAAGGTAAAACTCACAAGTAGCCACGCGATAACGCCACCAAATAAACCATACCAAAATCCAGTATAAAGGAAAGGGCGGCGAATAAAAGCATCGGTACCACCAATCAGCTTCATAACAACAATTTCTTTGCTGCGGTTTTGAATAGCAAGTCGTATGGTATTACCCATAACCAATAAAACAGCAAGCGCGAGTAAACCACCAAGAATGAGTACGCCGCGTTCAATAATGTCCATAATGGCGTAAAGTCGTCTCACCCACTGCATATCCAGTTGGACTTTGTCCGTTTGACGTAATTGATTGAGCTTATTTAATAACTGTTGTGTTAATTGATGGTTACTGTCTGTTAGCTTCGGCTTAACAATTAAAACCGAGGGCAGTGGATTACTGTTTAAGGCTTTTAAGGCATCACCAAAACCAGACAGTTTTTGAAATTCATCAAGCGCTTGTTTTCGACTAATGTACTGCACAGCGGCGACATCGGTCCAATCTTGAATATCTGATTTTAATTTTCGTGCCTGTGATTCATTAATATTTTTTTTCAGGAATACGGAAATTTGTGTGGTACTTTCCCAACCACCACTGAGCTGCTGCGCATTTTTTAATAAGGTATGTAAACCTGTCGGCAAAGCCAGTGCAATACCAATTACCATAGAAGTCATTAAAGTTGAAACGGGTGCACGGCTTAACTGCCCCAGGCTATAAAAGAAGACCTGAATATGGCTGATAAAATAAGACTTAACCAATGTTGCTATATTGGGCTTGTTTTGTATTTTTCGTTTTTTCGTGCCCATCACTTCGCACCGGTATCGGAAATTAACTTCCCTTCTTCCAGAGTTAAGACGCGATAAGGTAGCTGAGAAATTAAGGCAATATCATGTGTTGCCACTAACACGGTCACCCCAACTTCACTAAAATCCTGAAATAACGCCATGATTTCGGCTGAAAGTTGCGGATCAAGGTTACCGGTCGGTTCATCAGCGAGAATAAGAGGAGGTTTGTTGACCACCGCACGGGCAATGCCGACACGCTGTTGTTCACCACCGGATAGCGTAATGGGGTATTTTTTTTCTTTATTTAATAACCCGACTTTATCGAGTGCCGCGCGCACCCGCTTTCCAATTTCTTTACGGGAAAAACCGGCAATAATGAGCGGTAAAGCCACATTATCAAAAACGGTGCGGTCAAATAACAGCTGGTGATCCTGAAAAATAATACCGATATTGCGGCGAAAGTAGGGAATATTGCGACGCGAGATTTTTGATAAGTTGTAATTATTAATCAGCACCTGGCCGCGGCTAGAGCGTTCCAGTAATGCAATTAATTTTAACAGTGAACTTTTCCCCGCGCCTGAGTGACCGGTTAAAAAGGCCATTTCACCCTGAGCAAGATCGAAGCTCACATTTTTCAGGGCATCAAAGCCGCTGCTATAGCGTTTACTGGCATTTATAAAACGAATCATAACTCTTTATTTTTAATTGTTATTAAGACTTACTTTTACCATAGGTCGGTCAATGGGCACAGTATTTCACTGAAAAAACTTTTACGCAAAGTGATTTCAGGTCCTGAGAGATTCCCACACAATTTAACCTTGCCTGTCATTGCGAGGGAGTACTGAAAAACATGGGTTTTTAGTACTGACGAACCGCGGAGCGGTTCATTAAGTGATGCCAGAACGTGCAGCGCAGGTTAGGGTAATGCTGACGAACCGCGGAGCGGTTCATTAAGTGATGCCAGAACGTGCAGCGCAGGTTAGGGTAATGCTGGCGAAACGCGGAGCGGTTCATTAAGCGCAATGACCAAGCTTTAGGAGTGCTGTTAATGCACATTTTCTTTGCGTAACTTTACGTTCTTTGCAGTTCTGCGCTGGTTTCTTATAGATACTTAATCATTTTTATCAAACAACGCATTAACAAAGTCATTTGCTGAAAACACGCGCAAGTCTTCGATTGCCTCACCAACCCCAATAAAGCGGATTGGCAGTTTTAGCTTATGCGCGACAGCAAAAATAACACCGCCCTTTGCGGTTCCATCAAGCTTGGTGAGTGTAATACCGGTCAGTTGCATTGCCTGGTGGAATTGTTCTGCCTGGTTTAAGGCATTTTGTCCGGTGCCGGCATCGAGAACCAGCATCACTTCATGGGGAGCGGATGCATCGACCTTGGCCATAACCCGTTTTACTTTTTTCAATTCTTCCATCAAGTTTGTTTGGGTGTGTAATCGCCCGGCGGTGTCAGCGATTAAAACATCGATGTTTTTTGATCTGGCAGACTCCAGTGCATCATAAATAACAGAGGCACTGTCCGCGCCGCCTTTTTGGGCAACCACGGGAATATTGTTTCGCTCACCCCATACCTGGAGCTGTTCAACCGCAGCAGCTCGGAAAGTATCACCCGCGGCAAGCATGACCGACTTACCCTCATTTTGCAGGCGTTTTGCCAGTTTGCCGATAGTGGTTGTTTTGCCTGCCCCATTTATGCCACATACCAGAATCACAAAGGGCGTATCTTGGCTAGGAATGACTAAAGGTTGTTCACAAGGGGTTAAAATACTGCGCATTTCCTCACGTAAAGCACTAAACAAGGCATCGGAATTTTTTAATTCTTTACGTGAAACGCGTTGCGTCAGGTTTTGACTAATGCGGGTCGTGGCTTCCATACCCAGATCAGAGGTAATGAGTTGTTCTTCAATTTCCTCCATTAGGTCATCATCAATGGTTTTTGCGCCAAGCACGACCGAGGCTAAACCATCGGCTAAGCCATGACGGGTGCGGTCTAAGCCTTTTTTAAGACGCGAGAAGAAACTTTTCGACGAAGCTTCATCAGTTCCAGCCGTCTCTGGTTTTTCTTCTACAATGGCTGCCGCTTGAAGCTCTGCCTCAGCCGTTGTTTCAGTGGCATCTTCAACTGAGGTATTTTTTTTATCTTTATTTGATTTTAGGAAACTAAACATGGAGTTATCGGTCGTAGAAATTGTTGTGAAATAGGTTAAATAAAAGGCTATTCTATCACTGACTTATTCCCACGTCATTGCACTTAATATTTAGGTTATAAACAGGAACAAATTTAATGAGAATACGGTTATTGAGTTTTATCACATTGAGCGTGCTGGTTGTAAATAACGCCCATGCCAGTGACATACATGAATTTAAAATGGCTAATGGCATGAAAGTTCTGGTTAAAGAAGACCACCGTGCGCCGGTGGTTGTGTCCCAGGTGTGGTATAAGGTGGGCGCGAGTTACGAGCACAGCGGTATTACGGGTGTCTCTCATGTCTTAGAGCATATGATGTTTAAGGGCACCCAAAAGCATGCTGCGGGTGAGTTTTCACGCATTATTGCTGAAAATGGCGGTCGCGAAAATGCCTTTACCGGGCGAGATTACACGGCCTATTTTCAGCAGTTAGAAAAGAGCCGTCTAAAAGTGAGCTTCGAAATGGAAGCGGATCGTATGCGTAATCTAACGCTTCCGGAAAACGAGTTTAAAAAAGAAGTCGCTGTGGTGATGGAAGAACGGCGTATGCGTACTGAAGATAATGCCAGCGCACTAACCTCCGAACAGTTTTACGCCACTGCCTTTACCAACAACCCCTATCACCAACCAATTATTGGGTGGATGAACGATTTAGAAAGTATGCAGGTGTCCGATCTTCGGCAATGGTATGAAAAATTTTATGCGCCGAATAATGCAACCTTAGTTGTTGTGGGGGATGTTAATGCGGCAGATGTTTTTGACTTGGCCAAAAAATATTTTGCTGACTTAAAGCCGTCAAAAATTTCTGTAACGAAACCCCGTCTGGATGCCACTCAAAAAGGTGCACGTCGAATTACCGTAAAAGCGCCGGCGCGTTTGCCATATATGGTAATGGGTTACAAAGTGCCGTCCTATAAAACAGCAAAGGAAAAATGGGAACCCTATGCGTTAGATGTTTTAGCGTATATTTTAAGTGGAGGTAGTAGTTCACGTTTTTCTAAATCACTGGTACGGCAACAACAAATTGCGGTCAGCGCCGATACCGGCTACGGCATTTTTTCCCGGTTAGATGAATTGTTTTTAATTGATGGCACACCCGCTGCGGGTCATAGTGTTGCTCAACTTGAAAAATCAATTGACAAAGAAATTGAAAAAATAAAAAAAGAGCTTGTGAGCAAGGATGAATTAGAACGGATTAAAGCACAAACAATTGCTGAAAAAGTGTATGAAAAAGATTCTATTTTTTATCAGGCAATGCAAATTGGCATGTTAGAAACGGTGGGTTTGGATTGGCGCTTAAACGAACAATATACAAAACGTATCCGTGAGGTTACCGCGGAACAGATCCAAACGGTAGCAAAAAAATATTTAATTAATGACACTTTAACGGTTGCCGTGCTTGAACCCCAACCTTTAGCCGCTGTAAAACCACGTAGAAGTCTGTCTGGTCGACATTAAAATTTTGTCTTGTAGATATTAAATTTTTTGTCTGGAAGACATTTAAATAAAGAGAAATAGAATGTTAGTGATAAATAAAAAAGTTTTAGTGAGTACCCTTTTTGTTGTTGTTTCTGTTTTTACTCTGTCGGGTTGCGGCTCACAAAAAGTAATGCAGCAAAAACAAGAAAAAAAGAGTGTTGATATTAAGCAATGGCAAACAAAAAATGGTGTGAAAGTTTTATATGTCTACGCCCCGGAATTGCCATTGCTCGATGTTAATGTTGTTTTCGATGCAGGCAGTGTTCGTGATAATAATAAGCCCGGTATTGCAACTTTAACCAGCGGTTTGTTGAGTCACGGTTCTAAACTCGGAAATAAAACGTTAACCGTTGACGATGTTTCTGAACGTTTTGAAAATGTTGGCGCACGTTTTAGTGCCAGCGCAACAAAAGATTATGCGGCGCTTAAATTAAGAACCTTAACAGATGAGCAGTGGTTATCTCAGGCGGTTACCACCTTGCAGTCAATTATCAATGCGCCTGTTTTTGATCAAAAAGAATTAGAGCGAACACGAAAACAAGTGTTGGTGGCTATTGATGGACGAAAACAATCACCCGGCACGATTGCTGATGAACTTTTTTATAAAAACTTGTACGGGGAACATCCATACGCAAACCCGGGCATCGGAACAATGGCAAGTATTAAAAAAATGACCCGTCATGATTTAATGCATTTTTATAAACAGTATTATGTAGCAAAGAATGCCTTAGTCACAATCGTGGGTAATGTCGATAAACAAAAAGCAATACAGTTAGCAGAGCAACTTACCGGTCATCTTCCTGTTGGAAAAAAAGCGGATGAGTTAAGTGATGTTAAAAACTTAGCCGCGGCCTCTTCAATTCATAAAGAGTTTCCTTCCTCACAAACTCATATCATGATGGGGCAAACGGGAGTACATCGAAAAGATAAAGATTATTTCTCTCTTTACGTTGCCAACCATATTTTAGGCGGCAGTGGTTTTGGTTCGCGTATTATGGAAGAAATTCGTGAGAAAAGGGGGTTGGCGTACAGTAGCTACAGTTACTTTATCCCTATGTTAAAACGGGGACCGTTTATTATCGGCATGCAAACCAGCAACAAACAAACCGATGAAGCGATGGGGGTATTAAAAACGACTCTGGCTGACTTTGTCAATGACGGGCCGAGTGAAAAAGAGCTGCTACATTCAAAGAAAAATATTACCGGCGGCTTTCCTTTACGTATCGATAGTAATAAAGATATTTCAAACTATTTAACCGTGATTGGTTTTTATAATTTACCTTTGGATTATTTGAAAAATTTTAATCAACATATTAATGCAGTAACTCTGGCACAAATTAAAGACGCGCTTAAACGCCGCATCGATCCTGATAAAATGTTAGCGGTTACGGTTGGCGCTCGCCAGTAATATTAAAGTCTATAAAAATGGCGAAAGGTTCTAATCAACTTCGTATTATCGGTGGAGAATGGCGTGGACGAAAACTTCGTTTTCCTGATGTGCCCAATTTAAGACCAACACCTGATCGCGTTCGTGAAACTATTTTTAATTGGCTTGCGCCAATGATTCATGGTGCGCGTTGTCTGGATTTATTCGCCGGCAGTGGTGCCCTGGGGTTAGAAGCCTTGTCGCGAGGCGCAGCTTTTACCACTTTTGTAGATAGTCATAAAAAGGCGACAATAGCACTGAAGTCACATTTGGATTTGCTCAATTCAAATGGCCGTTCTAATGACCACTCCAATGACAGAGCTGAAGTGATACAAATGGATAGTGTGAAATTTTTAAAAGCTGAAGCAAAAAAGTATGATTTGGTTTTTCTTGATCCGCCTTATCATTTGGACTTTATGCAAAAAGTGGTGCCACTATTAGAAAGCAATGCCTGGCTAAGTGATAAGGC
>Ga0316208_1002173_pt1 | contig 16445 bp, 10 predicted proteins | sample 3monopyrite_MG_FD_204944 | JGI IMG/M metagenome (GOLD analysis project Ga0316208, IMG submission 204944) | Microbial mat bacterial communities from mineral coupon in-situ incubated in ocean water Damariscotta River, Maine, United States -... | ecosystem: Environmental > Aquatic > Marine >...
GGCGGAGGCGGCGGGGGTGGTGGTGGTGCTGGGCAGACCGCGTTTGGTACCAAGACGGGTGATGTGTTGACGGGGGGAACGATCGCGATCTTTGTGTTGTTTTTGGTCTTTGCGGTTATTCTGAATTTTCTCACGCGGCCGCCTGAGGCCCAGCCGTCGCCGCCCGTGCTTTCGGCCCCGGCTTCGGTGCCTCTGACTGAAGATGGCGAGATTGACCATACCGGGCATGACCATGAGCTCGAAGGGGCATTGGACTCGATTGAAGATATGGTCGATGAGAATGGTGGCGATGCTGTGGACAACGACGCGTCTGTGTCTGATGAGCCAACTGTTCCTGAATCGGGTGACGGCACCAACGACGATTGATCATCCGACGAATCACTGTTTCGTCTAAGTTTCTTTTTTGAGTACACTCATTTCATACACTTCAGGAGCCACCCTTGATCCGAAGCATGACTGGATTTGGCGACGCATCGGGCACCCATGAGGGGACGCTCTATAGCGTTGAGGTGCGGAGCGTCAACAACAAATATCTCAAGACCACGGTGCGGGTTCCTGAGCGGCTTCAGACGCTTGAACCTGAACTTGAACAGACGATCCGCTCGAAGGTTTCGCGGGGTTCGGTGGTTATTACGATCGGGTGTTCTGAGCAGAACGAGAAGGCGGCCTTTACGGTCAACCAGGGGGCGTTGTGTTCGTATGCCCAGCAGATTGCCGATGCCAAGGGATGCTCGATTGATGATATTGGTGTGGAGTTGTTGATGAATCTTCCTGGGGTGTTGCAGGCGCCGGGGGATGAAGAGAACAGGTTGCAATCCGCAAGGGCTGGGCTTGGGGCTTTGGTGGAGCTTGCGCTGGATCACATGGTCGCGATGCGGACACGGGAGGGCTCGGCGTTGACAAGTGATCTGAGTTTGCATCTTGGGTGTATTGCCGAGCGTCTCAAGAAGATCGAGGAGATTGCTCCGCGGGTGGCTGTGGACTTTGAGAAGCGGCTCAAGGGGCGGATGGATTCGCTGATGAGTGAGTTTGATGTTCATGCCGACCAGGCGGAGATCATCCGTGAGGTGGCGGTGTATGCGGAGAAAACGGATATTGCTGAGGAAATCGCTCGGCTCGGGGAACATCTGGTCCACTTCGGCGAACTCTTAGAGAACAATGATGATCGTCCGATGGGACGGACGATGGATTTCCTTGCTCAGGAACTGTTGCGAGAGGCCAACACCATCGCATCGAAGAGCCCTGATGCGACGATGAGCCGGTTGATTGTGGAGATCAAGGGTTCGATTGATCGGATCAAGGAACAAGTGCAGAACGCGGAATAGAGGGCTTTGTCCTTGTGTGGCTCCCACCCCTTTGGGGATTGATTTTGACTGTCCGAGGTGCTGTGAACGAATCTCAAAGCCCAATGCGTTCTCAAGCAGCAGCGACAGCGGCATCGGCATCGGCGCATCCGGGACGGGTGAGCTTTGATCGCAAGGAGATCATGGGAGTCCTTGAGCAGTATTCGATCGGAAAGATTCAGAGTGTTCGAGAGATGGTTGCGGGGTCGTCTGAATCTCCCAAAGCGGTGATCGAGTGTGACCGCGGGAAGTTGTTGCTCAAACGGCGGGCTGCGGGTCTTGAGCATGGGCCATTGGTGGGCTTTGCTCATGAGGTAATTTTTGGGTGTTTGCGTGCGGGGGTGTGTGTGCCGCCTTTGATTGGGACGACGGGGAACAACAACTCGATATGCCAGATTGTGGACAAGACCTATGAGTTGTTTGTGTTTATCGCGGGGACACCGTTTGACCAGTCGGTTGGGCATGCTCGGCAGGCGGGGATGTTGCTGGGCGAGTTGCACCGGGCGATGGATTCGATCACGACGAGCTTTGAGCCCACGGTTGAATCCAGCGTGGTCAACCCGCAACGGGCAAATGGGTTCGAGTTTCCTGAAGAGACACAGATGCGGGTTCAACGGATTTTGGAGTATGGGCTTGATGCGCACCGGGCCAACGCTCGGCCTACGGCGATTGTGCATGGGGATTGGCATCCTGGGAACATGATCTTTGATGGTGATGAAATTGTGGCGATCTGTGACTTTGACAACTGCCGGGTGGGGTCGCGGGATCGTGAACTGGCTCAGGCATTGGTGTATTTATCCATGAAGCGTCCGGCGGGATTGCCGGTGGCTGGTGAGATTCAGGACATTCCCCCTGAGGCGAGTATGGAACGGATTGTGGCGGTGTGGGAGGGGTATCTGGAGATGGCACCATCGAAGCCCAGTCCGCGGCTGATTGGGGCGTTGATGCCTGCGGTGCTGCTTGATGAAGCGTTGGCGGGTGATCCAACGGTGATGCGGTCGTCGGCACTGGTTCAGGCCGCACTCACCAAAGCGGCGTGGCTCGATGAGAAGAACCCTGAGATCGTCCGGGCTCTTGAAACAGAATGAACCGGGAAGTCAGAATCGCGTATGATGTGCTGATGGCCAATTTTCGATCCATTTCGACGATACTGATATGCGCGATGATAGTATTCGGACAGGGACAACTGGCGGTTGGGCAAGACGAGGGTCGTCCATCCTTATTGGATCAACGACTCGATGGATTGATCGCTTCGTTGGAAGACGAATCTTGGGCGGTGCGGGAAGAAGCCACCATCATGATCGGGAATCCCAATGAAGGATTTGAACTCGACATGCTTGCAGAAGTGCTTGAACGCGGAGACTTGAGTGACGAACTGCGGGCTCGGCTTCGGATTGCAGCGCGGGCGTTGTTTGGATTGCAGACCCAGGCGGGGCTCGGTGTGGGGTTTGGGGCGGCGCGGGATGGGGGGATCGAGATCGCGTCGGTGGTGCCGGATGTCGATGAGTTTCCGGCAGCGGGGGTATTGATGCCAGGGGATTTGATTGTTGGCGCTGAGGGAAGGCCTTTGATCAGTTCCGATGAGTTGCGGGCGATGATCTTGAGTCATGAGCCTGGTGAGACTCTGCTGTTGTTGATTCAGCGGGGTCAAGAGGTGCTTGATTTGGAGTTGCCTTTGGGATCGTATAAGTTGTTGCGTGGGGCGGCGCCGATTGTACCTTCGATTGCGGATCGAGCCATTGAGATTCGATGGGCACGGCGGGGGATTGGGATGCCTGCGCCTGAATCGATTGGTGGCGGGATTTCGGCTGAGAACTGGGTTGATGCTGGGTATCCTGAACCTTCTGGTTCGTTTCGCGCGTCCAATGCTCGGCGGTCGCCAAGGATTGTGAGTCGTGGGCCTGGCGGGGAGGTGTATGTTGGGGTGGGTACGGTGGTGCGGGGTCGGATTGAGCCATGGTCGAATCGGGAGACTGCGGCTGGGGCGATGGGGCAAGCCAGGCGGATCACGCTGTCGCTGGAGATGAATGTGCTTCGGACACGGATCGGGACCAACAAGAGGCGGGTCGAGTTTCTTGAACAATTGGCGCAAGACGATCCGGGCAATGCGGATGTTCTGGGGGATCTCAGTGAAGTGCGTGATCAACTGCGGACGGACAACCGCGAGCTCGAGCGGCTCACCAAAGAGTTTGTAAATCTTAAGCCATCGCCCTGAATGACTGGTTGGATTGACCGCTTTGATTACATGCGTTCGATGATGAGTTTGACCTTTGATGGGGAGCTGCCGTGTTCGTCGAAGATGAGGAGTTCGTTTTGGGCGTCTTCGTTGATCCAGCATGAGGGGATGGCGAGTTGGAGGGTGGGCTCGATGGGTTTGCCGTCGGTGGTTGATGAGAAGAAGCGTCCCAGGGCATGGCCGTTGATGTAGGCCTGGCCTTTGGTGAGTCCGGTGGTGTCCAAGGAGATAGCCAGGTCCATCGCGGGGGCTTTGAAGGTTGTTTTCCACCAGCTCGGGTTGCCGGTTGAGGTGAGTTTGGCTTTGGATACCGCGTCGAAATCGATCTCGGCGGGGGCCTCCCACTTGGCAAAGGACCATTCGCATTTTTCTGAGATGACATTGGCACCTTCGGTGAAGGTGATTTGCTTGGTGAGGGTATCAAGGATTTGAGTTGCGAGTTCGTCGGCCTGCTCGTGGCTCGGTGAATCGAGGTGGAGGGCGAGTTCGAGGATGTTGTTGCCTCGTTTGAGGGTTTCGTTGTCGAGCTCGATGGTAGTGCGGCGCAGGGCGCCGAGGAGTTTGATGGGCTCCTCGTTGAGGACGACGATGATGCGGGCGTTGACGGGAGGGATCTCGATGTGGATGGAAGATTTTTTGAGGTGTTTGAAGGACCATTGGAGCCGGCTGTGGTGTGTGGTTTCGCCTTGGCGGACGCCGAAGACGGGGGTGGTGAAGCCGAGGACATCGATGGGATCGCCAGTGACGATCTTTGCTTTGCCGGGTTTGTAGGGGATGTCTTCGATGATGTGTCCGAAGAGTCCTTTGTGTTCGTCCATGACCGAGCCGCCGGATATTCTTCCGGTGTTGTCTGTGAGTGCGATGAGGTTTTTGGAATCGGGTTTGATGTTGAGGGGGATGGACCTGTTGGCGGCGGGGCCTGAGCCGATCATCCCGAGTGGATCGCCATCGAGAAAGAATTGAAGGCGGTCGCTGGATTGGAGCGCGAGGGCTTTGAACTTTCCATTGGGTGCATTTTTGAGGTTGACCTTGTACCACCCGTAGCCGTAGGGGGTTCCGAGTTCGGAGAGGTCGGCGGGTCCTGGGATGACGGCGTAGCGTGGGCTTGAGCCGTCGGTGTGTTCTTCGGTTTGGGCGCATTCCCAGTTTCCGAAGGCGATTTTGGGGAGTTTTTCGTCTGGGCTGCGTTCGAGTTGTTTGGTGTTGGAGGTCTTTGATTTACCGTTGGGGGTGATGTGTGTGTGGGTCTTGCCGTTTGGGGAGGGCATTGGGAGTCCGTCGATGGTCAAGCCGTGGACGCCTGCAAAGACTTCAGAGCCGAGCATGAAGGTTTCATCGACGACATCTTCGGAAACAACGACGACGCAGATGCCTTCGTGCATGATGGTGATTGGCTTGCGGCCTTTGGGGACTTCGACTACGAGTGGTGCCGAGTTTATGGAGACTTCGCCGATGGCGCCGCCTGGTCCGAAGAGGACGAGGGTGTCTTCGGTGGAACTCAGGGCACAGAGGGAGGTGTAGTCGAGGGTGTGCTTTGGTGAGATGTTGTAGTCCATCAAGCACCAGTGGACGCGTTGGGCACCGAGACGGACGGGGAGGGAGGAGCCGTCGCTGAGGAGGAGGTTGATGGTGCCGGCGCGGGCTTTGGGTGGGGAGAAGATAAAGATGATATTGCCTTGGGAGCCGTTCATTTGGTTGACGATGTGGCCTTGGATGGCATCTTCATCGACGACGGGGTCGATGACCACAAGTGGTGCGGTGTGTTCGGTGTGGGCGAGGACTCTGGAGAAAGAGGAGGCGAAAGTGAGCAGACGGCGGACGGGGCCCATGGCTTTGGTCATGCGGCCATGTTCGTCGATGAGGGCTCCGGCGTCCTGGATCGGGGCGTAGGCACAAGGTTCAGAGTCACTGGCTTGACCAGCCCAGAAACCAAACGAGGTGCCCGACATGAAGTTGGCGAGATTGAACTGGCCGCCGGCGGAGATGATCTCGCCAAGTTGGCGTTGGAGGGTGTAGCCGTCGACGGCTTCATCGAGGTGCTGACCAAAGATAGGTCGGCGGAGTGGGCCGTAGTCGATAACGATGGTGGGTTGGTCTGGGCGGACGGCTTTGAGCTGGCGCATGATGGCGAACATATCGCCCTCGCCGGTCCAGCCATCGATCTCGCCCTCGACACCTTGCCAGAGATTGTTGGCATTGATCTTGGGAACGGTGAAACCTGCCTCGCGGAGATAGCGGGCGAGTTCGCCGAGGTACTTGGTTGCGGCGAGTTGGTCGTCGCAGTCCCATTGCGATTCGTTCTGGACCATGATGAGCGGGCCGCCAGCGGTGACGGAGGCCTGCATGGTTTTGATCTGCTTGGCCAGGGCGTTGAAGTATTTACCGACCGCTTCGAGGAAGGGTTGGTTCGGGGCGCGGAGCTTGACATCGGCGATGTTGAGGAGCCATGCGGGGAGCCCGCCGAGGTCCCAGCCCGCACCGACGAACGGGCCTGGGCGGATGATGGCGTACATGTTGTGCTTTGCGAGCAGGGACATGAAGTGCTTGATGTCGTTGTTGTCTTTAAAGTCGTATGTCCCGGGGCGGGGCTCGATGAGGTTCCAGAAGATGGGGGTTTCGATGGTGTTGACACCCGCGGCCTTGGCGGTGCGGATGCGGTCTTCCCAGAGGTCGCGGGGGATGCGTTGGAAGTGCATGGAACCTGAGACGATCCAGATTCGTCTGCCGTCGATCGAGAGGGTGCGGGAATCAAAGTTTGCGGTTGGCATAAGGTGCTCCAGTTTTTGGAATTGAATGCGAACCTAGACCGTATGCGTGAATGCTTCAAAGGCAAATTTGGGTGACCCGACCATGGGCCAAACTCTGTATTTTGAAGGTGATGATTGGGAGTTGAGACTTGGTGTAAATCGTTATTCTTGAAGGTGTAAAGGGCAATTTACTCGGCATCAGTCTACTGAGGGTTGTGGAGGTGAAATGAGGGCAAACCGTCTTTGAAAAATCGAAAATTCTTCACGGCTTGGTCGCTGCTGCAAACTGTTTATCTGGCTTTTGATTGGGTTGTTTGTTCAAATCAGACCGAGCGCGTGAACTCGTGGTGCATAATGAGGGCGCTGTTGACTTCGAGGAGGTCTTTGTATCCAGAGTTGTTGAAGCCGAGTTTCTCGGCGACTCGGACGGAGCCGGGGTTGTCGAGGCAGATCATGGCTCGGACTTGGTGGAGGCCCAGGCCCATCGGCATGTCCGCAAAGGTGTGGTCGAGGAGGGTTTCGAGGGCTTTGGTGGCGAGGCCTTTGCCGGCGTGGGCGGAGTCGATCCAGTAGTTGAGTTCGGCGGTCCACTCCATGCCGCGCTCGATTTTGATGATGTTGACCATGCCCGCGAAGGTGTTGTCACTCAGAAAGATCGCTCTGCGGCAGGCGGTGCCTGATTGGTCGCCTTTGATGGTTCTTTGGAGTTGGCGGTGGAAGTAGTCGGCTGGGGTTTCGCCTGCCTTTTCCAGCGGAATCCAACGGCGGAGGGGGAGGCGGGAGCGGTTGAGGGCTTCGGTAAAGGCGGCTCGGTCGGCGTAGCCGAGTGGGCGGAGGGTGAGGCCGATAGCGGAGAGGCCTTGGTCGATCTCGACCTCGATGGGAGGCCTGCGAGTGGTTTGGGATGTGGCGAGAATGATGCTCATATCAGTCCTTTACGAAGGTTCTCCATGGGTATCGGAACCTTTGATATGGGACTTGAGGGGGAGTTTGGTTTTATGGGAACTGATAAGTTGAAAGGGGACCTTGAATCGGTTCCATTAGTGCAATGTTCTGCACCAGAGGCGGACGCATTCGCGGCGGGGTGAGATTTTCCCGCATTCAGAGCAGACATGATCGTCCAGAGCCCTGCCTCGGAGGTCATACGCACAGTTGAGGCACATGTTCCCACGGGTTCGGAGTACCGAACGCGACACCTTTTTTCGACCAAAGCACACCAGCAGAAATGCGAGCGGTATCAAGAGCAGGATCACATAAAATCCGTAGAGGTAGCCATGGAGATTATCGAAGATTATTTTGTTGAGTTGGTCAGACTCTTTGTCGACCGCGAACCGAAGTACGAGATAGAAGCCCCCCCAGTATCCCACAATGAGCAAGTACCACCAAGTCAGAATCAACCATCCAACAGAGTAGCATTTCGAAACTGCTTGAACTTTTGCTCGCTTTATCGACGGCTTTATCTCACCTACCTTCGCATGCCGGCGCCATCTTCGACGAACAGGCTGCTTCTTGAGCGTGAACCAAGACATTCTCACTCAACCGTCACGGACTTGGCGAGGTTCCTCGGTTTGTCGACATCGTGGCCCCGCAGGACCGCCGCGTGGTAGGCGAGGAGTTGTAGTGGAACCACGGCGACCATCGGGCTGAGGCACTCTTCGACTTGTGGGATGTACAGGACATCCTCGGCGAGTTTTTCAATCTGCTTGTCGCCTTCGGTGGCGACGGCGATGACATGGCCGCCTCGGGCGCGGACTTCTTCGATGTTGGACAGGACTTTGTCGTACTGGTTCCCTTGGTTGGCGATGAAGACGACGGGCATGCCTTCGTCGATGAGGGCGATCGGGCCGTGCTTCATTTCGGCGGCGGGCATGCCCTCGGCGTGGATGTAGGAGATTTCTTTGAGCTTGAGGGCACCTTCCATCGCGGTTGGGTAGTTGTAGCCGCGGCCTAGGAAGAGCCAGTTCTCGCGGTGTACATATTTGGCGGTGATTTCGGCGATGCGGTCATTGGTGGTCAGGACCTGCTGGATCATGTCGGGGACACGGTCGAGCTCGTGCATGAGGCGGGCGCTGGCTTCGGGGGACATCATGCGGCGGCGTGCCATGAAGAGGGAGATCATGGTGAGGACGGCGACTTGGCCTGTGAATGCTTTGGTGGAGGCGACGCCGATTTCTGGGCCTACGCGGAGATAGACGCCGGTGTCGGTTTCGCGGGCGATGGTGGAGCCGACGACATTGATGACGCCTAATGAAAGAGCCCCGCGGTCTTTGGATTCGTGGAGGGCGGCGAGGGTGTCGGCGGTTTCGCCGGACTGGGAGACGGCGATGACGACAGAGCGGTCCTCGATGAGTGGGTTGCGGTAGCGGAACTCGGAGGCGTATTCACACTCGGCGGGGATTTTGGCGAGGTCTTCGAGGAGGTATTCGCCGATCATGGCCGAGTGGAGGGCGGTGCCTTGGGCGGTGAGGATAACGCGGCGGGATTTGACGAGTTCTTTTGAGAAGTTCATGAGTCCGCCAAGGACGACCTTGCCCTCGTTTTTGTCGAGTCGGCCCTGAAGACAGCGACGGATCGCTTCGGGTTGCTCATAGATTTCTTTGAGCATGTAGTGCTCGAAATCGCCGAGTTCGATTTCTTCGAGGTCCATTTCGAGCTGCATGACCTTCGGGGAGAGCTCGACATTCTCAATAGTCGTGGTGCGAAAGCCGTCGCGGGTCAGGCGGGCGACGGAGTAGTCGTCGAGGGTGATGGCTTGGGAGGCGTGGGCGACGATCGCGCTGGGGTCTGAGGCGACGATGTACTCGCCGTTGCCGATGCCCACGAGGAGGGGCGAGCCCTTGCGGGCGCAGACCATGACATCGGGTTCTTGCTGGCAGATGACGGCGATGGCGTAGGCGCCGCGGACTTCACGGAGGGCGGCTTGGACGGATTTTTCGAGGTCCATGCCTGCGTCGAGGTCATAGAAGTGGGAGATAAGCATGCCGAGGACTTCGGTATCTGTTTCAGTGTGGAACTGATGACCTTTTTCTTTAAGGAGCGTGCGGAGCGAGGCGTAGTTTTCGATGATGCCGTTGTGGATCAGGGAGATACCATGGTTTTGGTCTTGGTGCGGGTGGGCGTTGAGTTGATTGACCGAGCCGTGGGTTGCCCAGCGGGTGTGGGCGATGCCGATGGAGCCCTCGATGCCTCCGATGGATTCGAGCTCGGCTTCAAGGTTGGCGACTCGGCCGACGGTTTTGACGATCTGGAGCCCGTTGCCGTTGATGGCGGCCATACCCGAGGAGTCGTAGCCGCGGTATTCGAGTCGTTTGAGCCCTTCGAGGAGGAGGGGCTGGGCGGGTTTGTTTCCGATGTAGGCGACGATGCCACACATAGGCGGTTCTCCTGTAGGGGCTCGATTGATCATCGACCATATCCGAGGCCGTGCTGTATGGTACGAGCCCTCTGGAACAGAGTTCAGCAATTCGGACGCGGATGATCGTTATGAGTTGAAGCATTCTTGAGACTATTAGAGGGCTAGACTTGTCCAGTTTGCGCGGCGATGATGATATTTTCGGACCTTTTTCCCACAGGAATCCCCCGGATGCCCAGACGCGATGATCTCAGCACGATTCTTCTGATCGGGTCCGGGCCAATTGTCATCGGGCAGGGGTGTGAGTTTGATTATTCGGGCACCCAGGCGTGCAAATCGCTCAAGGACGAGGGGTACCGGGTGGTGCTGGTCAACTCGAACCCGGCGACGATCATGACGGACCCGGCGTTTGCGGATCGGACTTATATTGAGCCGATCACGCCGGAGTCGGTGCGGAAGATTATTGAGAAGGAAATCGTGCTCGGGTTCCCGATTGATGCGGTGCTGCCGACGCTCGGGGGGCAGACGGCTCTGAACTGCGCGTGTGAGATGAGCGACGCGGGGGTGTTTGATAAGTTTGGGATCGAGATGATCGGGGCGGATCGAGAGATTATCCACCGGGCCGAGGATCGGCAGGTGTTCAATGGTATCTGCGATGAGATTGGATTGCCTACGCCTGAGTCGGTGACCGTTGAGACGCTCGCCGAGGCGGTGGCGTTTGTCGAAGGCGTCGGACTCCCCGCAATCATTCGCCCGGCCTTCACTTTGGGGGGCTGGGGCGGCGGGATCGCGTACAACTTTGCTGAGCTTGAGGAGTTGGTGACGCGCGGGCTTGGGGCGTCGATGATTGGGCAGATTCAGGTTGATAAATCGCTGATTGGGTGGAAAGAATACGAGCTTGAGGTTGTGCGGGATACGAAGGACAACTGTGTGGTGGTGTGTGGGATTGAGAATATTGATGCGATGGGGGTGCATACGGGGGATTCGGTGACGGTGGCGCCGTGCCTGACGCTGACGGATAAGGAATATCAGGTGCTGCGGGACGCTTCGCTGGCGGTGATGCGGGCGGTTGGGGTGGAGACTGGTGGGTCAAATGTACAGTTCGCCATTAATCCAAAACCCACCCCCACTGCTGATGGTTCTGAACCCCCGTTCGAGTTTGTGGTCATTGAGATGAATCCTCGCGTATCGCGGTCGTCGGCGCTGGCCTCGAAGGCCACGGGGTTCCCCATCGCCAAGATCGCGGCCAAGCTCGCGGTGGGATACACGCTTGATGAACTGCGCAATGACATCACCGGGACGACCAGCGCGTGCTTTGAGCCGACGATTGACTATGTCGTCACCAAGATGCCACGGTGGACCTTTGAGAAATTTCCCGAGGCCGATGAAACGCTGACGACGCAGATGAAATCGGTCGGCGAGGCGATGGCGATCGGGCGGACATTCAAAGAGTCATTCCAAAAAGTCATTCGGTCGATGGAGCTTAAACGGTTCGGATTCGGGCTCGACAAGAACGACAAGTGGCTCAATGCCCAGCGGCAAGACCAGGAGAGTGAGGCCCAATGGCCTATTGAAGAGGACACGCTGACGCGGAAGTTGTCGGTGCCCTCGCAGGGTCGGCTCCACTTCATTCGGTACGCGATGAAAATGGGGTGGACGATTGATCGGATCAATGACATGACGGGGATTGATCGATTCTTTTTGTATCAACTGAGCGAACTTGTTGCGTTTGAAGACGAATTGATGGCGGCTGAATCGCTAGATCAAGTCGATCGGGCGTTGATGCAGCGGGCGAAGGAACTGGGCTACTCCGATGCCCAGCTTGCGTATCTGTATCTTGAGAAAATCAGCTCGGAAACGATTCTGAAAGTACGCGAGCATCGCAAGGGGCTCGGGGTTGAGGCGGTGTTCAAATGCGTGGATACCTGTGCGGCTGAGTTTGAAGCGGTGACCCCCTACTACTACTCGACTTATCAAGCGGGATCTCGGAAAGTTCTTGAGGACGGGACGGTTGTTGAAGTGCCGGCTCAGTGTGAGCTTCGGGATCGGATGGCTGCTGAGACCGATCCGAAGCAGAAGGTGATCATCTTGGGCGGCGGACCGAACCGGATCGGGCAGGGGATCGAGTTTGATTACTGCTGTGTGCATGCTGCGCAATCTGCGCAGGAGCTTGGGTTTGATGCGGTGATGATCAACTCGAATCCGGAGACGGTGTCGACGGATTATGACACGAGTGATTTGTTGTTCTTTGAGCCACTGACACTTGAGGATGTGCTCAATGTGACGGAACGATTAAGCACCGCGCAGACAACGAGCAAGCTTGTTGATCTCTCGCATGCAAGCAAATCGCTCTCCAAAGAACAGGCGGTCCCCGCGGCCGCTCGCGAGGCGATTCTTGCTGACCTTGCCCAGCACGGGCATGCTGTGGGCGGCATCGTGCTTAGCAGTATCCAGCCTGACCGCTCCGGTCTCAGTGTCATGCTCGCCAACGGGCGTTGTATCGAATATTGGTTTGACAATGGCTTTGAGACGCTGCTCGAAGTTGATCGCAAGGATATTCGCTGGCATGTCGATGTGGAACTTGAGCAGCACGAAGTCACGAAGATCGAATCGATCTTGCGTGATGCTGCTCAGGATGCGTCAGTTCTGGGGACCATTGTTCAATACGGCGGGCAGACGCCGCTCAACTTGGCACATGGGTTGGATCTTGCAGGGGTTCCGATGTTGGGGACGCCGCTGGAGGCGATTGATCGGGCGGAGGATCGGGATCGTTTTGATCAACTGCTGACCAAGCTGGAGCTCAAGAGGCCTGATTCTGGGATTGCCCGATCAATTGATGAGGCGATCATGATCGCGGGTCGGATCGGGTATCCCGTTTTAGTGCGTCCGAGTTATGTGCTTGGGGGTCGGGGGATGGAGATCTGTCCTGATGAGAAGGCGCTCCAGCATTACATGTCGACGGCGGTGGATGTCTCTGGTTTGGATGATGCGCCGATTCTGATTGATCAGTTCCTCGACAGCGCGACGGAGCTTGATGTTGATGTTGTTGCTGATTTCAAGGATGGCGAGGGGCATGCGTTTGTAGCGGCGGTGATGGAACACATTGAACAAGCGGGCGTGCACTCGGGAGATTCGACCTGCATGATCCCGACGACGACAATCAATCCGCGAGTGCTTGATGAGGTCAAGCGGATCGCTCGGATGCTCGCGGAAGAACTCAAGGTCTGCGGCCTGATGAATGTACAGATGGCGATCAAGTACGATACGGTCTACATCATCGAGGTGAATCCTAGGGCGTCGCGGACTGTGCCTTATGCGGGTAAGGCCAAGGGTGTCGCGTGGGCGTCGGTCGCGGCCAAGGCGATGATGGGGGTCTCGCTCAGTGAACAAGGAACCTCTGAGATTCCCGATGCGGGGTTCTATTCGGTCAAGGCACCGGTGTTCCCGTTCAAAAAATTCCCGGGTGTGGACTTTGTGCTTGGGCCTGAGATGCGATCGACGGGTGAAGTCATGGGTGTGGATGTGTCGCTGCCTACTGCTTATTTGAAGGCGATGGAATCGGCGGGTGTTTCGTTGCCCAAGGATGGCGGGGTGTTTGTCTCTGTTCGGCACGAAGACAAGCAAGCAATGATCCCGGTGGTGCGATCGCTGATGGCGATGGGATTCAAAGTATTTACAACGCAGGGGACGGCCGATGAGTTATCACGCCACGGATTGCAGCCCAAGGTGCTGCAGAAGATTCAGGCGGGGGCTCGGCCCAATGTGATTGACCTGATGCAGAACGGGCATATCCAGTTGGTCATCAACACGCCCACAAGAACCGGGTGGCTGACCGACGAGGGGAATATCCGGGCGACTGCGGTTCGGCTTGGGATCCCGATGATCACCACGGCAACCGCCGCCGGGCAGGCGATCCAGGCGATTGAAGCGTTGCGGGCGGGGTTCTGGGGAGTTCATGCGTTGCAGGATCTTGGTGGGCTTTATGTTGAGATGGGTTCACGATAACTCAATTGTGTTGGTTCTTTGGTTTTTCTCTTTGAAAACGGACGCTGTGGTTGTATGGTGATTGATGAGTAAGGCATGCGGGGTTCAGGGCTTTGATGGGCTTTGGGCGGAGCATGCGAGCTTATTTTACTTTGGGGGTCTACTGCTCTGCGCCTCTCTGGAGATGGCGCAGTCCACATATGCACCGGCGGTTCCTCGTGGATCGCCGGTGTTTGTTTGTTGGGAGACACGCTTTATTTCCCGAGATTCGCGGCGGTGAACATGGTCGCGGTGGCTTCGCGTCGCCATGTGGTTGCCGGGCCCGCTTTGGATTCGTAGAACCGCCATACTTCGAACCAGTAGGAACGGAATTTATGGTCACCAAATGGTTCGTAGTGGGCTTTGAGTTGTTTGATCATCTGGTTATCGGTGCCGGTCATGTAGAGGACGGCTTTGCCGTGGCGGATGGACTCGGTGTCGAGGGCGAGGCGAGAGTACCGACCCATGAGTTGCATGATGTTCCCCGCGGCGTACGGCCCGATGCCCGGGAGGGTGATGAGGAACTTGAAGACCTCATCGTCTGTGCCGGTGCTTTCGAGCCAGTCGTGGTCAATCTTGCCGGCATTAAAGATTTTGGCAAGGTCGATGATGCGTTGGTCGCGGTAGCCAACCCGACATCGCCCACGGAGTGTCCCGACTCTGGTGCGGGCAAGTTTCTTTGCTGATGGGAATGAGGGGACACCGGATGGGGATTTTTTACCGCAGACTTCGCAGAGGCGTCGGTTCATGTTGACGGTTAATGGCCAGGTGACATTGCAACTGGTGACGGTTTTGATGACATCTTCGAAGAGGGTCGGGGAGCGGAACAACCGACCGACTCCTGATTTCTTCCAGCGGGGATCGGCCTTGTGGAATATCTTGATCTGGGCGTGGGTGGTGTTCAGGCAGAGCATCCTTGTGATTTGGGATCGGGCCTGGGCTTGTTCTGCGCGATCGAGGGTCCGGTCGAAGCGGGCTCGGACTCGGCCATCGTCGCGTTGATCGACTCTTGCCAGGGTCGCCCCCTGGTCGAAGTCGAAGACGCGGAGCATGAGCTGATGATCAACATCCCAGTGGTTTGGGGCCAGGAGGAAGTAGCCGTAGGAGCACACATCGCGGGGGAGATTGAAGTCGGCGGGTGTTTGGAGGTGGAGTGTGGTGCCCATTGGTCGGATCGTAGGGGGACCACGCTCGACGGGTTTTGGCTCTATGATGGCGGAGCCGTTCATTGTCGGGCGAGCTTGTGAGGAGTAGACGATGCGCGGAATGATGATGATTGGGCTGATGTGTGCTTTGACCTTGAATGGTTGGGCGGCCGACGAAACCGCTGAAATTCGGGATTCGGTGGTTAAAATCTTTGCGACCTACCGCGGGCCAGACTTCGCTCGGCCTTGGACCAAGCAGGCGCCTCAGGAACTCTCGGGGACTGGGTTTGTCATCGCTGGGGATCGGATATTGACCAATGCTCATGTCGTCGAGCAGGCGACGCGGATTTATGTTCAGCCACCCAACAGCGCCGACAAACTGCGGGCCGAGGTGATCGGGATTTCGCAAGAGATGGATTTGGCGTTGCTTGAACTCAAGAAAGACTCGGACCGCGAGGAGTTTCATGCGAACCATCCGGTTCTTGAGTTGAGTGATGCACTACCCGAGATTGGGTCAACCGTCCAAGCGATCGGATATCCGGTCGGTGGCGAGCAGGTCTCGATCACCGAGGGGGTTGTGTCACGGATTGAGTACACCGAGTTCAATATGGATGCCCGCGGGTTGCGGGTGCAGGTGGACGCGGCGCTCAATCATGGGAACTCTGGCGGGCCTGTGATATTGGATGGGAAGGTGTGCGGGGTGGTGTTTAGTGGGGTGGAATATGCGGAGAATATCGGGTATGTGATCCCGGCTGAGGAAGTGAAGTTGTTTTTGAGTGATCTTGAGGATGGGGAGTACGATGGGCCGCCTCGGCTGCATGGGGCTCGGTTCCAAACTTGTGAAAACGATGCGCTGCGTGCGTTTTTGGGTTTGAGCAAGGATCAAACTGGGATTGTGTACACTCGGCCGCCTGAAGATTCCAAGCAGCCATTGGTCCAATGGGATGTACTCGATCGGATCGGCGATCACGATATTGACAATGCGGGGATGGTGACGCGAGACGACGGGCTTCGGCTGCACTGGCGGTACTTTATTCGAGAGCTTGTGCAGGATGGAAAAGTGCCTGTCTCCGTGATCCGCGAGGGTGAACCGACTGATCTTGAGATTGGAGTGACCAATCGTCGGGATGAGTTGGTGCCTTTTATTGGCAATGCGTATCCTGAATATTTTATTGCCGGGCCGATGATCTTTACGCCGGTGCGTAGAGAACATTTTTTGAACTTGTATCTCGGATATGGGATTATTGATGGTTCGCCGGTGGGGCTGCATATCAACGACGAACGGGAGACTCCTGGACAAGAATATGTGGTGTTGGCGGCGACCTTCTTGCCGCACTCGATCACCAAGGGGTACGAAGTCTTCGGCAATCCGACGCTCAAGGCCGTCAATGGCATCGAGATCAACTCGGTATCGCACTTGGTTGAGATACTGCGTGACAATGAAGAAGAAACGCTGATGTTTGAGTTCTTTGATCGGAGCCAGGAGTCGCTGGTGTTTGATGCCGAGGAATTGCTCGAATCGACCGAAGAAGTGCTCGAAGACAACTCGATTCGGCGGCAGGGATCGGATCGGTTCTTGGATATCTGGGATCAGTAGAC
>Ga0316208_1002175_pt1 | contig 16440 bp, 17 predicted proteins | sample 3monopyrite_MG_FD_204944 | JGI IMG/M metagenome (GOLD analysis project Ga0316208, IMG submission 204944) | Microbial mat bacterial communities from mineral coupon in-situ incubated in ocean water Damariscotta River, Maine, United States -... | ecosystem: Environmental > Aquatic > Marine >...
GCACCTGATTCTTGGGCTTGGCTTCCTCGGTGATCGCCACGTCGGCGCCACCATCGGCAGCCTGATTTCGGGAACCGACCTGCGCGAAGCCCCGCCATTGCTTCACGCCCTACGCGCCTACTAAGAGAGCTTGCCTGATTCCGAGGGTCTAGGATGTCGCAATTCTAGGCCCTCGACCCGTTTTAGGGCACTTTAACCCTTGATAATGCCTACGGGAATGCAGGAAATCGGCGACCGAAGGCCAACTTGCGGTGTAGGATTGATTGTTACCGGCCCCCGCCAAGATGACTGATCCTCTCTACCCTTCCTCCCAAGCCAAGCTCAGTGACCCCCAGTACCGAGCGGCCATGCTCGACAAGATCGAGGCCCTAATCTCGGTCCTGCAAGTGGCGCACACCAAGGTGCTTGCGAGCCTCGGCACAGCCTCGGCCGACCGCTCCCGCTTGCGTCGGGTGGAGGCCCAAGTGGCCAACACATTGAAGGTCTGTCGCAAGGCGCGCGTCGCTCTTCGTGGCGACCAGCCGATTAGCCGGGAAGAGATTGGCCGCACCGATTTAGAGGATCTCTGCAGCCGCTTGGCACAAACGCAGATTGCTTAAGGCTTAGCCTCGGCAGGTACCAACGCCACCAACTGCTGGCGGATGGCCTGTTCCAGCCCTGACATTTCTTTGGCCAGGGCAGCGCGCAAGGCGGTCGATACGGACTGCTGGCGCACTTGCAGCAAGGCTGCAGCATCGCGTTGACGAGGGGCTTTGCGGATCGCGCGTACCGCAGCCCAACGCGAAGGCTTCCAACGCCCCATTTGCGCGGCATGCAAACGCGCGGCCTGTTCCATCAGGTGGATCGAGGCGGGGGAGAAGCCATCGCCAAGCTCTAAGGCGAAGGGCAGCTTTTGTTTGCGCGCACGAGCGAGAGCACCCTTGCCGATGCCAACGCGGGCGCGTTGTGGCCACAAACGCAAGTTCAGGGTGACGGTGAAATCGAAGGCATCGGCCAAGTGCAAAAGGGAACCGGCAAAGCGTTCGCCTTCTGCGGCAACGGCCAAAGGTGCTTCGCGCCACTCCCACTCCAAACCCAATTGATGGAGCAAATGATCAAAGGGCGGTGGCGGCGTGCCATCAGGGGCCGCCTCACGAGGCCCGAGGACCTCGCCGCGAACAACCCATCCGTCGTGCGAAGACATAGCTTCAGCCTACTCGAAACACTGAGTTTTTGCCTTATCGTTTCCGGAAGCCGTCTAGAGGGGGCTTAGGTGCCCCAATCTCTGGCATAACGGTAATCCAAGTTCACCGTACGCGCGGCGACTTTGGCGATGAGTGGAGGCCTCCGTTTGTATTGATTCAAGCGCACGCGCTTGGCAATCATTTCGACAAAATCGGCGGAGAAGCCCTCGGCTTGCAGGCGTTCGGCGGTCATACGGCGGTCGACCAGGCGGTGCAGCAAGGCATCGACAGCGTCATAAGTGAAGCCAAGTTCGTCTTCATCGGTTTGGCCTTCCCACAGGTCGGCGCTCGGCGGGCGCTCGACGATATCTTGCGGAACACCGAGGTGGCGCGAAAGGGCGACCACTTGCGACTTATACAGGTCACCGATGGGGTTGATGGCCGAGGCCATGTCGCCGTGTTGCGTTCCATAACCAAGCAGCAGCTCGGTTTTGTTTGAAGTGCCAAAAACCAGGCCATGAATGCGCGCGGAGCGGTCATACAAAGTGACCATGCGCAAACGCGACATGATGTTGCCGCGGCGCAGGCGCACGCTTTCCTTTGCGGTGTCTTCGAGATCGCCGGCCGCAGCAAAGGCGGCATCGGCCATCGGAGAAATGTCGACCATCTCTAGAGGTACACCAGCATGCTCCGCCGATTCCTTAGCCAACTCCAGAGAGGCCGGGTGACTTTCGCGATATGGCATCGCTACGGCCAAAACATTATCGCCACCCAAGGCTCGTGCCGCGAGTTCAATCACCAGCGCACTATCGATGCCGCCGCTGAGCCCGAGCACCGCGCGTTTCATGCCGATGCGATGCGTTTCTTCAGCAAGGAACTGCACCAAGACCCCTTCACTCAGGGCCACATTGCAGCCAGGCGGTGGGGGGAAGGAACTCATGTGCGCTCGGCTTCGCCGTCGCTGCGCAGAGCGTCGGGGTCTTGCAGAAGTTGCGCCAGTTGACGCCGCACCATATCCGGTTTGGCGTCGCGCAAAAGCGGCGTGGTCATGCGCGCACGGCGCAGCGGGTCGGAACTTAAGCGTTGCAGCAGCAACTCTTCTTGATCACCGGAGGCCTCGGCGACGGTTTTGCCAAAGGGCGAGACCACCGAAGATGCGCCCCAGAACATGGTGCCGTCTTCAAAACCAATGCGGTTAGCGCGCACCACCCAGGTTTGGAAGAACAGGGCCTGCGCTTCGGACAAGGTGCGCCAGGCGCCATGCGAGCTTAGCTCTGGCTCGTCAGTATCAATGCCGCGCGCTGGGGAAGCCACGGTCATGAGCAGGGCATCAACGCCTTGCAGAAAATGCAGATAGCCCGAGCTAAGGTGCCACGCATCTTCGCAGACTAATAAGCCAAAGCGACCGTGTTTGGATTCGACCGGCAGGAAGCCGTCGCCCGCGGCAAAGTAGCGACCTTCTTCAAAGATGCCGTAGTCCGGAAGGTGGACTTTGCGGTGGACGTGGAGGATCTCTCCGTCTTCGGCGAACACCATGCTGTTGTAGAACCGATGGTCGCGACTAACTTCGACCATGCCAAAGGCAATGCTCATGTCCTTGGAACGCGCCACCAGTTCTTGCACGGGTGCGGCATCAAGTGGCATGGCCACTTCTTGGGTGAGGTCGCGCAGGAAATATCCGGTCAGCGACAGCTCCGGGAACACCGCCAAGTCGGCACCGGCTTCTTGGCAGCGATCCAGCCAAGCATGGTGGGCCGCCAAGTTTTCGGGGAGCACGCCAAGACGCGGGCGCATCTGGCAGACAGCAGCGAGGCAATCCATGGTGGGGAGTGCTGCGGTTGGCAGCGTGCTCAGGATACGCTGGCTTACCGCTTTTGGTCAGCTGCGCACAGAAACGGCAGCGACCAGCAGGTTGAGGAACCCGCGTAGGTCTTGCACGACGGGAACCCCTTCGCGATCGGTGACGCCTTCGGAGCTGCGGTCAATCCATACCGCGCGCATGCCCGCGTTGAGGGCGCCGCGCACGTCTTGCTCGAAATGGTTGCCGACATGGACCGCTTCCGCGGCGGGAACCCCAGCGCGGAACAGGGCGCGTTCAAAAATGGCGCGCTCTGGCTTTTCGGCTTTGAGATCTGCCGAGGTCACAATGAAGGAAACAAACTCGCTCAGTCCGAGGTCGTCCATGAGGTCAGGCAGGACTTCGGACCAGTTCGAGACCACGCCAACTTGGATGCCCATTTGGCTCAACTCGGCGAGGACCTCGCGGGCGTCGTCGAACAAGCGGTAGGACTTGGGGTCGCGGAAGAGGGTGCCAAGCTGCTCGCAGGCGGCCTCTAGCGAAGACTCGGGCACGCCAAGTTCGGCCAGCACGCGCTCGTTGTAACCGCGGAACCACGCCAAGCTGTAGCGGAAGTGGCCTTCCCAGGTACTTGGGAGTTCTTCACGGGTGCGATCAAGCACCGTAGTCACGTGAGCGAGATCGGGGGAAGTGCCGCCGTGGGCGACAGCGATCTGCTGGAACAATTCGGGGCGGCTCACCTTCTCGGTGAAGAGGGTATTGCCGGCGTCTATAAAGACGGCTTTGATGTCGTTGCGCGTCATGGGATTGGGGACCCCCGGATTGTAACGGTAGAATGGGTACCAATGGAAGCGCGCACTTCACAGGATCGTTGGGCCATCGCAATTTTGTTGCTCGGCAGCAGTTTGGGAAGTGCATCTTGCAGCACCTTGTTCGGCGACCGTCAGTACGCCGAAGAGGAAGCGGTGCGACCAAGTACGGCGCGCGCGGTGAACCCACCGTCGCAACCTGCAGCGCAAAATTCCGGCACGAATCCCGCCGTCGCGCCAGAAAAGGAACCGCGCTCTGCAGATTTACTGCCAGGAATGAGTGTGATTCCCTCTTATTTGCGTCCTTCCGACAAAGATTTGGAGCGTTCGCACGCCCTGGTGCAAGCCATCGGCTCCTTGCAGGAGGGCCAGCTCGAGAGTTGCGCGATGAACTTGCAGCAGTTGCGGCAAACGGAAACCTTCGGCAGTGAAGTCGCGGCGCTGCACACCTGGGTGTTGGGGCAAATGGGCGAAGCCAAGGCCGCCGAAGAGGTGGGACTCGACGCGATTGCCGTCGCCGGTGTCACGCCGCCGCTCGCTTACGCCATGGCGGTGACTTACGAACTGCAAGATCGCCCGTCCGATGCCTTGGCGCTGTACCAAGATCTTTCGAATCTGAATCCAAATGATTTGCGCTTGGTCGAGGCATGCGCGCGCACTGCCGTGGCATCGGGGGATGGTCTTGCCGGCCTGCGCTGGCTGGATCGCCTGCTGCTCACGCAAGAACCGGAGCTCGAGCATCAGCGTCTGCGCGCCCAAGCCCTCGAAGCCGCCGATCGTCCCGCCGATGCCCTGGTCATCTATCGCCAACTTGCCAATGAGTTCCCGCAAGATGGTGAGTTGCTCGAAGCCATGGCGACTGCCGGTTTTGCGGCAGCCTCTCGCAGTGGCAATCAAGGCGATTGGGAGCAGGCACGGGATCTCCAGCGCCAGTTGACCGAATTGGATCCGCAGTACGTTCCGGCCTTTTATCGCCTTGGCTTCGCCGAACGTCGTCTTGGCAATCCGGTCGGCGCCACCGAAGCCTGGCGGCGCTGCCTGGAAGTCGAGCCAGATCACGTTTCCGCGGCGCGTTCCTTGGCCGCGCTGTTGCAGGACATCGGCGATAGCGAGGGAGCTGGTCGAGTGTTGCTCGAGGTGCTGCGCCAGCCCTTAGAGGCCGCTGACGTCGACGCGGTCCAAACCCAACTCCTCGCACTCGAAGCCGCTACGATTCGCTGATGCATTGGCAAGAAGAAGGAGCACCGCAAGGAGAAACTCCCGTAGCCGCCGCCCAAGGCGAGCAGGCAGGGGGGGTACCTAGCGAAGATCACATCAGTGCATTGACGAGCACGATGCACGAGTGGCTCGACCCCATCACCACTCAGCCTTGGGCGCAGGCGGGCGTGGTCTTGGCAGCCTTCTTGGTCTTGGCCAAGATTGTCGACCTGATTTTCCGTGGCATCTTCCGCGTGATGACGCGCAAGGCCGAAGGCAAAGACAAAGTCGCCGACGAACGTTTGTTGCGCCTATTACGTGGGCCGTTGCAGCTCAGTGTGGTGCTGATTGGCATTGGCGTGGGTTTGCGTCTTCTGGAGTTCAGCGCCTCGACCAACTTGCTGACCTTGCGCGCGCTCTTGACTGTCGCGCTGTTTGCCTGGGCCTCGGCAACCTTCCGTGCTACAGGCCTGTTACTGCGGTCTGCCTCACGGAACCCCAACCGCTTCAAGGCGATTCAGGATCCGACCTTCCCGCTGTTCAACAACTTAGCCAAGCTGATGTTGTTCGGTCTCTTCCTCTACCTAGCGATTCAGGTTTGGGGTTGGGATGCCACAGGTTGGTTAGCCTCGGCAGGCGTTGCCGGCCTAGCATTGGGTTTCGCCGCACAAGACACGCTGTCGAATTTGTTCGCTGGCGTGTTCATCTTGGCCGACCGTCCTTATCGAGTCGGGGACATCATTAGTCTCGACACCGGTGAGCGCGGCCGCGTTTCCTTCATCGGCTTGCGTTCCACGCGCCTTATGACCCAGGACGATGTTGAGGTAACCATCCCCAACTCGGTCATGGGTGGCGCCAAGATTGTCAACGAAAGTGGTGGCCCCAAGCTCTCGGAAAGAATCAAGATTCCGGTGGGCGCAGCCTACGGCTCCGATGTCGACCAAGTCATGGAAGCGATTCGCGAAGTGGGCGAAGGTCTAGATAAACAGCACGTTTGTCGCAATCCGCCGCCACGCCCGCGCTTTGTCGCTTTCGGTGCATCCAGCCTGGACTTCCTGCTCATGGTTTGGGTACGTGACCCCGCCATGCGTGACGAGGTCGCCAGCCAAGCGCTGATTGACTTGTACAAACGCTTCGACGAACTCGACATCGAGATTCCCTATGCCAAGCGTGACTTGTACATCAAGGAATGGCCGTCGCCGCCGCCGGCAAGTTAAGGGTTTCTAGCCGTCTTTCTTCTTGCCACCGAAGAGGCCGCCGGTGTCTAGGCCCTTCTTGAGCTGATCTTTGATGGCATCGGTACCGCCCGGAATCTTGTCGCCAATGACGTCGCCAAGCTTGTCATCGATGAGCTCATTTGCCTTCTCGGTGATTTTCTCGGTTTGGTCATCGATGAATTCCTGCGCCCGACGTTCGACTTCGGCCTTTACCGCACCACCAAGAAGATCGCCGATGTCGGTTTCGTTCTGAATGGTGAAACTTGGGGAAGAAGGCGTGCCACCAAGAATGATCTGGAAGGCAATCGGCTGATCTTGCAGTGCCGAGTTCAATAGCGAACTAAACTCTCCAGGGTCGACGCCCAGAACCTTTGGGCTGGTGGACTTGGCGCTGACTTTGGCGCCACGAAGTTCTAGACGCACACTTCCGGCGAGCATGCTTTCGGAGAAGCGAATGTCTTCGCAGCCGAGGTTGACCTTGCCGCCTTGCACGCGGAAAGGCAGCGAGCGGCGCATCATGTCAAGCACACTGTCGACAGGGACATCTTGCAAAGAGAAGGTCAGCGTCGAGGGTGCCTCGGTTCGCGACATTTTCAAGTCAAACTGCAGCGCACCGCCTTCGACTAAAGAACCTTTACCGGTGAAGCCGGAGAAAGGGTGGCCGTCGGTCGGGGGCGTGCCGAGGTCGGTGAGTTCAAACGAGAAGTCTGCAATTGCCGGCAGAATGGCTTTGCCATTGCGCTTGTCAATCGTCTCCCAATGGAAGTTGGTGATGGCAGCGCGATCCATCCAGAACACGCCTTGTTTGGCTTCCGGCGCATTGGTCTGCAAAGCGGTCACGTATTCCGGCATGCCGGGATACTTCACGCGCTCGAGTGCGGCGTCTTCATCGGCGGCTTCCTCGCTACCACGCATGGCCTTAACCTTGTCGTAGTACTCCTTGTAGTGCTGAGCACGCTCCCAGTACTCCATGGCGATTTGCACGAAGTCACGGTTTTCCTGTTTCGGAAGTGGCTTCTCACGCGGGGGAAGCGGGTCGGCATCTTGAATGTCTTCGGGCGGAGGACCTGGGTCGAAGCCCAAGGTTCCGTCTTCACGCACAATCAAGTGCACCGTGGTTTCCGCGAGCTCAGCGTTTTCGATGTGAACCCGCCCACCGACCAAAGCCATGGTGCCAATGTTGACCGAGGCCTTGCCGACATCAATCAATGGGTTGTCTTCGGCGCCAACATGGAAGTCGGTCAGACCAGCGGAGCCACCCAGGATGGAAAGCTCGGCATCGGCGAAACGCACGGGTTGGCCGAAGGCGACCGGGCCATAGCGTTGGACCGCGGAGCCAAACAGGCCGTCGCCTGCGAAAATCAGGACACCAACTAGGGCGACAAACAGAATCAGCAGGAGAAGGATGAAACCTTTGCGAAGAATCGAGGTCATGCCAGAAGCCTCCCGATGATGCGGAATAGGAAGAAGCCGCCCAAGATGCGGGCGATACGAGTTTGGCCGAAGCCTTCGCGCCATTGCGGCAGCTTGGTGCGCATGACGAGATAGGAGAGGACGAATACCGGGATGCTAATCAGCAGGGCCATCGCGGTGGCGCCGGCACCCCAATAGGTGTGCAGCTGCCAGCTCGGGATTCCGGTGGCGAATCCTTCGACCATGCTTTGCGATAGGGCTCCGTCGAGCAAGCTTTGTCCAAGACTGAAGCTAGCTTGATCGAGGAACAGAATGCCGAGCATTTTGCTCAGGCCGAGGAAGAGTAGGCAAATCGGAATGGACGCGCGCAGCAGCAGGAGCACAAAGGTCAGGCTGAGCCAAAGACCATTGAGCCCAAGCAGACCTGCGCTTGGGTCTACGGCGGTGCTGGGGATGAGCCCCAGCAAGATTCCGAACAGAATGCCCAAAGAGAATTCGAGGGCGTCGACCTTGCCGGTCAAAGCACGCACGAACTGACGAAGGATGCCGAGCATGTTCCTAGCATACCGATTCTGACCACCTTCTATACTGGGCTCGGAACGATGTCTCGTTCCACCCCTTGCTCGTGAAGAAACTCGGCATTTTGCTCCTCATTTTGGGCCTCACGGTGGTGAACCGTTGGGTACTGGTCCAAATCCCTCAGTTCGCTGACCTGGCCAAAGAACCTGCAAGTTATTCCTTGCTGATTGGGCTGCAGGCGGCCTGTTTGTTTGCCGGGGGAATCTTGTTTTTGCTGCCCCTGGTTTGGAAGCGGCAACCAAGTTTCTTGCCGATCGTCGGATTGCTGTTGGCGATTCCTGTCGGCTTTGTGGTGCACAACATGGCCATGGAGCGGCGCATGCCCGACGTGGTCATGCAGTTGAAGATCCGTTGGGACGGTAGCTACCTCTACCAGTACACCGATGAGTATCTCGACGGTCTGTCCACCTACATCATGGACTTGGACGAGAAGAAGAAGGGTCCCTTGGCGGTCAAGCTGCATTTGGTCATGGGCGACCACATGTTGCGCATGGGGCGAGTCCCCGAAGCGCTCAAGCATTACCAACGTGCTTATGACATCTGCCAGCGCCACCCGAAGGCAAAAAAGATGTTGCCCGATGCCGCACGTGGTTTGGGCATCGCATGGTTGCGCACCGGAGAGATCGCTAGCTGCCTCGAGCAACCCAATGCAGAGAGCTGCATCTTCCCGCTTGCGGGAACCGGCATCTGGTCGCGAACAGAGAATGCCGAGAAGGCCTCGGAGTTGTTCAACGAAGTTTTAGAGCTCACGCCGAATGATCCTGGTGCTCGCTGGTTGCTGGCCTTATCCACCGGGGTGAGTGGTACTTACCCAAGTGCCGTCGCCGCGGACCGCCAACTCCCGCCGTGGGTGGTCGCTGGCGAAACCGAAGCACCGCATTTCCATAACTTGGCCGTGGCGCTTGGCATTGCCGAGGACAACCTGGCTGGCAGTGTGGTCATGGATGACTTCGACGGCGATGGTTTCATGGACATCATCACCTGTAGTTACGCGCCGAACGCGCCACTGCACTACCACCACAACAACGGCGACGGCACCTTTAGCGAGTGGAATGAGCGCGCCGGGCTTGCGGATCAGTTTGGTGGCCTCAACCTAACCATGGCCGATTACAACAATGACGGCCGTATGGACCTATTGGTGCTGCGCGGAGCTTGGTTCATGTCCGCGGGTTATCAGCGCAATTCCCTGCTGCGCCAGGAAGAAGACGGCACCTTTACCGATGTCACCGAAGAGGCTGGCTTTGCCAAGATTGATTACCCTTGTCTCGCCGCAGCCTGGGCAGACTATGACCTCGATGGTGACCTCGATGTCTACATCGGCAACGAGCGCCTTGGCGCCAACGCGGCCAACTCCAGAGGCGGTTATGCGCCCAGTGAATTATTCCGCAACAACGGCGACGGCACCTTTACCGATGTCGCGGTCGAAGCTGGCGTCGACAACTTGTTGCACGCTCGTGGTGTGGCCTGGGGAGATTACGACAACGATGGCTACCCAGACTTGTCGGTGTCCAACTTGCTCAGCAAGAACCGCATCTACCACAACAACGGCGACGGCACCTTCACCGACCTCGCCGCGCAGGAAGGCATGGATTTCCTAGCGCGACCGCGTCGTGCCTTCGGTTCGATGTGGCTCGATGCCAATAACGATGGTTGGCTCGATTTGTTTGTCGCCACGTATCCACTGACCGACCGCGTCGACGATGTCATGAACGATCGCTTTAAAGGCGACCGTGGTGACAACGTCGAGCCTTGCGCTCTTTTTCTGAACGACGGCCAAGGTGGATTCAGCAACGTGACCTCGGAGTGGGGCATGGACCGCGTGCACTTGGTCATGGGCGGGAACATGGGCGACATCGACAACGATGGCTGGATGGATTTGTACTTTGGTACCGGTGCCCCGGCATTCGAAATCATGATCCCCAACGTGCTGTATCGCAATGTCGATGGGAAGGGCTTCGCCGATGCCACTTCGGCCTCCGGCTTGGGGCACCTGCACAAGGGCCACGGGATTTCGATTGGCGATTTGGACAATGATGGCGACCTCGATGTCTACGCCCAACTGGGTGGTTGGTACATCGACTCCCATTCGCAAAACGCCGCCTTCTTTAATGAGGGCACGTCTAACCACAGCCTGCGCGTGAACTTGGTCGGCACCACGGCCAACCGTTTTGGCTTGGGCGCGCGCCTCACCGCCGTGGTCGACGATGGCCAAGGTGGCGAGCGCGAGATTCACACCGTGGTGGGGGGCACTGGCAGCTTCGGTGGCAACCCGATGCAGCAGCTGATTGGCCTCGGCACCGCGACCAAAGTGAAGGAGTTGCGCGTGGCCTGGCCCAATCAGGCCAGAACGGTGCAGATTCTCAAAGACCTACCGGTAGATCTACAAATTCGGATTACCGAGGGTGTCGATGGCTACGAGAAGGTTCCAGAGCAAAAATTGGACCTTTTACGGGCGGAACAGGGCAGATAACGGCGTTATTCAACCTCGATTTCGAGGGATTTCGGGGAATTCTACGAACCCTTTGGGTTCCTGGGATAGTCTTACTAGGAGCTCTGATTTCTAAAGATTAGGAATCAGCTCCCATTCATTCCCCGACCCTCCACACCATGTTCCGCACGTCCTCCCTTTTGGGTGTGCTGGCGCTCCTTGCGCCCGCAGCCACAGCCCAGCAATTCTCTTTTGGACCTCAGCAGTCCTATGCCGCCACCCAGGCCGACGAAACGGCCGGTGTGGACTCCGGTGATTTGAACGAAGACGGTCTGCGTGACATCGTCACCACCGCTTACGGCCCTGAGCGCGTCGATTGTTGGATCAACGACTGCAGCGGTGGCTTCTACTTCGCGGGTGCTTATCCACTCCCAGTGGGTTCCCAGCCTGGCCGCATTGAAATGGCCGACTTCGATGGCGATGGCGATGATGACGTCGCCGTCCTGCTCGTGGCCCTGGACCAAATGATGGTCATCTTCAACGATGGCACGGGTGCTTTCGAATCGAGCTCCTTGTTCAACGTGACCGGCTCCACGCCCACCGACCTGGCCGTTGCGGACTACGACCAAGATGGTGACATGGATGTGATTGTGTCCAACGGCGCCAGCGATGACGCCACCTTGTTTACTAACGATGGCGCTGGTGTCTTCACTGGCGTGAGCTACGCCGGTTACCTGTGGCCGATTGGTGTGGCCTTCGGCGATGTCGATGGCGATGGCGATGTCGACTTCTGCATCTCCAACCGCGATGACTGCTCGGTGTGGATTTACACCAACGATGGCCAGGGTGTCTTCACCATCCGCGTGAAGCTTCCGGGTGACCGCCTCAACTACTGCGTGGATCTCGCTGACTTCGATAACGATGGCGACGACGACGTCGTGGTGGCTTCTACCTTTAGCACCACCAACCTCGAGAACACCGTGCGCGTGCGTCTCTATGACCAAGTCGCCGACAACTGGGGCACCATCTACGACTACTTCCTGCCTGGCGTTTCTGCGCGCAAAGTGGTCGCCTCGGACCTCGACTGCGACGGCGACATGGACATTGCGGTGAGCGATCTCACTACCCCAGTGTTCGACATCCTCGAGAACGACGGCACCGGCACCAACTTCGTGGTGGCGCAAAGCGTCGCTTCGGGTCTTGGCATTACCGACATGGTGGCCGATGACCTCGACATGGATGGCGCTCCTGACTTGGCCGCGAGTGCTGCCGACAGCGATGACATGTCCGTTCACATCAACAAGGGTTGCGGCCTGGAAGTGGAAGTCGTCGGCGCCTGCCCTGGCCCTGCCGATGTCACCATCACCGGCGCGACGCCCAATGGCATGGTTTATGTCGTGTTCTCCAAGCGCGCTGGCTGCTTCACTTTGGGAAGCCGTTCGCCTTGCCCAGGCGTGACCTTGGGCTTGAAGCCATTGATTCGCCCGATCGGCCAGCTCACCGCTGACGCCAATGGCGACGTCATCCTCAATGGCCAAAACGTGGGTCCTGGTCTCTGCGGTGGTTATCTGCAGATCATCGACGCCACCACCTGCTTGGTGAGTAACGTCGTCCAGCTCTAAGCTCTGGCCTTAACCTTTTCGGCGGTTCATTCGTTCGCGGATGAACCGCCGATCTGTTTGTGTCCCCGCAAGGGGCAAGGCCCTGCTCCACGACTCCATCGCTTCTCGGTCACGCCCCTGGCGTTCGAGCAGATCGGCATAGGTGGTATGCAGCCATAGATAGTCCCGCAGCTGCCCGGCTTCGCGGATGGCAGCGACTAGGGCAATAGCCTCGTCGACTTGCCCGGCTTCGGCGACCGCGACCGCTCGATTCAAGCGCACCACCGGTGTGTCTTGGATTTGCAACAGCAGGTCGTAGATATGGACGATGCGCCGCCAATCGGTATCTTCGGCTTTAGCCGCGCGCGCATGTTCGGCGGCCAGTGCAGCCTGCAAGGTGTAGGAGCCAGGCACGCCAAGGCGCGAAGCATAGGCCAATTGTTGATGCCCTTCCGCCATGTCCGCCTGACTCCAGCGGCTGCGATCTTGCTCGGTCAACGTGAGGAACTTGCCCTCTTCATTGACGCGCGCCATCGTGCGGGAATCTTGAAAGGCCATCAGGGCGCGTAAACCACGGACCTCGGCTTGCTTGGGCATGAGTTCGGTCAGCGTTCGACTCAGTCGGCGAGCGTCATGGCACAACTCGCGGCGCTGCAAGTCTTCGCCCGAGGATGCGGAGTAGCCCTCATTGAAGATCAAATACAGCGCGGCCAAGACTCCGGGTAAGCGCTCGGGAAGTTCACCAGGCGTCGGTAAGCGATAGGGGATGCGCGCATCGCGAATCTTGCGCTTAGCGCGCGTCAGTCGTTGCGCCATGGTGCGTTCTTCGATGAGAAAGGCGCGCGCCACTTCCTCTGTGCGCAATCCACCCAAGGTGGTGAGGGTCAAGGCAACTTGCGCTTCCGCCTTCAAGCTAGGGTGGCAGCAAGTGAATAAGAGCCGCAATCGATCATCGGGAATCCCGGAATCGAGGGCGTCGTCCGTGCGGAAGTCTCGCTCGACGGCCGGAATCGCTTCTTCGATCAACTCGGCATCGGAGCGCGCGCTACGGCGGTGGCCATCGAGCAATTTGTGGCGTGCCGTGACCCGCAACCAAGCCACAGGATTCTGCGGAAGCTCGCGCGGCCAATGCTCCAAGGCGGCAGTGAAAGCCAGTTGCACCGCATCTTCCGCGGCAGCCAAATCATTGCGCGCAAGGGGCATCAACGATGCCAACAACAGACCGACCTGCTCGCGGTGAAGTTCCGCGAGCAGGTCATGTAAGGAGCCACCAGGGGGTGGCTTCAAGAGTTAGCGAGCGTCTTGAGTTGGCTCCATCTCGAGCGGCACCATCGGCACCGCGACGTCGACCACTTCTTCGACCTTGACCAGGTGGAAGTCCGCAACATGATCCACCTCGCCATCGACGAGCATGCGCCAAGTGCTGTGGATCTTGTCACCATCGCGGCGAATGATCGCGTCGTGCATGTGTGGGGTTTCGGCACAAACATCGAAGTTCTCGCCACGGCCGATGCAATCAAAGCGCAAGTTGCCTTCGTCATCCTTAGAGGCCGCCATGATCGGGTGATTGGTGCAGCCGCAATAGTGAGTGAGCATGAGTCGCTCATCTTTGACGTAATACATGGTGATCATTTCATGATCGGAACCCGGGAACAGAGTTTCCATGAGCACTGAACCGCCAGCAGTGGAGCGCACGATCGACACCACTTCGTCGGTCGGGTGCCCGCCTTCGCCAGCAACCACCCAGGTGCCGACATATCCTTCGAGTGCTTCCAGACCAACACTGTTGTCCGGATGCGGTTGCGTGAGCGAACTTAGAACGGTGCCAAGGCCGAAAAAGGCGACGCTAGCCAGGAGGAGTTTGGAGAGTAGATTCATAGCGGTTAAGCCCATTCGGGGCGAACTTCGATGGTACCGAAACGTGCGGAGGGGATTTTTGCGGCCCACGACAGCGCTGCGTCGAGGTCAGGGACATCAATCGCATAGAAACCGCCGAGTTGTTCTTTGGTTTCGGCGAAGGGGCCGTCGGTGTGTAGCGTTTTGCCGTCACGCACCTGCACGCTGGTTGCGGTCGCGACAGGTTGCAAGCGATGGCCGGCTACAGCAACGCCGGAAGCTTCTAGCTCTTTGCCAAAGGCTTCATACTCGCCAAGGAACTGGCCCATTTCCGCTTCGGAAAGGGAGTCAAAGATGGATTCTTCGTCGTGGATGAGGAGAAAGTAAATCATGTTTGTTTGCGCATCCCGTGCATTTCGGGACGAATTTCGAGGGTGCCGGAAGCCGCCGCAGGAATGCGTTTGGCCCAAGCAATGGCAGCTTCCATGTCCGGAAGCTCAAGTGCGTAAAAACCGCCGATGTGCTCTTTGGTTTCTGCGAATGGTCCATCAGAAGTGATGGCTTGGCCGTCCTGCATCTTGACGCAGGTCGATGCCGACGGCGGCTGCAGTCCGTGCGTGGCCACGAATACGCCCTCGGCCTGCATTTCGGCGTGAAGGGCTTCGTAGGCGGCCATTTGCTGTTGCATGTCCTCGGGGGACTTCGGAGCACAGCTGGCGGCGTCGGTGTGTAGGAAGAAGAAGAAAAGCATCGTCCCCAGATTGACGTGCCACCCTCGTTTTGCGCGACAGCTATTTCGAATATTTTTCCAGGGCCTACAATCTGGCCATGACGCTGAGCCGAGAAGAAGCCTGGGAGCACTTGTGCGCCTGGACCCCCTCTGAAGCCCTGCGCCGCCATGCACGGGCGGTGGAGATCAGCATGCGCGCGGCCGCCCATCAATATGGTGAGGGCGCCGCCGATGAAGAGGCATGGGGCTTGGCCGGCATGCTCCACGACGCCGACTATGACCAATGGCCGGAAGAGCACCCGAATCGCATCGTGGCGTGGTTGCGTGAGCGCGGGGAGGAGGCCATCGCCCATGCCGTGAGCGCTCATTACACGCAGTGGGGGGTGCCGTATGAGAATCAGCTCGACAAGGCCTTGCTGGCTTGCGATGAACTGACCGGCTTTCTGATGGCCTGTTCCTATGTGCGGCCGGAGGGAATCTCCACGCTCAAGGTCAAGAGCGTGAAGAAGAAGCTCAAGAACAAGCAGTTCGCCGCTGGCGTCGATCGCCACGAGGTGCAGGAAGGCGCCCGGCTCCTGGGCGTGGACCTTGGCGAGCACATCGAGTTCCTCCTAGACGCCCTACGCCCACACGCCGCCGAACTCGGCGTCGAAGGCAACGCCTAAGCGCAGTCTTACAATCCCTCCCGGCGGGCCGGTAGCTCAATGGTTAGAGCTGCGGACTCATAATCCGTAGGTTGCAGGTTCAAATCCTGCCCGGCCTACCACCTTTGTTTCCATTGGAGATCTCGGTAGCGGCCTTGTTGAAGAACTTCCCATACATGGAGTTCGGGCGCTGAGAGGCAGGAATGCCATCTGCATTGAGAGGGTCATGCCCTGGATCGAGGATGTTCAGAACGTCATAGGCATCCAAGAAGTTATCCAAGCCTCCACAGTGATCAGAGTGGGGGTGACTCAGAATCAATCAATCAATGGTTTCACCCTTTGGCAGTTTGTCATTCTCAGTCAGGTATTGAGAAGCTGCCTTGTAGCCATCTATTCTGCCAAAGTTGGGGGCATCACCGCCGTCGATGATGATGTTGAGGCCTTCAAGGCGACCGTTGCCAGGGCTGCCGTCGTCGCCCGTTTTAATCCAGATGCAGTCTCCGGTGCCGACGTCGTTGTAGTGAACTTGGAAGGAAGAAATCGGGCTGAAAGAGGTTGGGCCAGCAGAAATGGTATGGGCGCCTAGGCTGCGCACAATTTGTCGCTTGCTGTAGGCCTGGTGCTGGGACGAGCGGCAAAGAAACCCACTATATAAATGTAGGCTTGATTTGTGTAATTCGAGAGCGCATGGCAAAGCCAATGATAGTTGATGTCTTGAAAATCAACAACATTCCGGAATTAGCTTGCTTGAACAGCATGAACTGGTAATTTGCACATCGGCATCTTCAGGTTTTTGTCAGTTGCGACTCCTGTGACGCTAATAGAATCAAAATAAAGTTTTTGCCTTGGCAAATGATTGAGTTACCACGCTCAGTTAAAACGCTTTACAGTACTGGCGACTCATTATTGCCTCCCCATACTCAAGGTTAGCGTAACTTCCTTTCTGTAAATTCCCTCGCACCTCTGCAGACGGTCAGCTCTTCGCAGTCAGCTTGCAGCTCTCAGGGGTCCCCCCATGGGGGGAC
>Ga0316208_1002178_pt1 | contig 16415 bp, 16 predicted proteins | sample 3monopyrite_MG_FD_204944 | JGI IMG/M metagenome (GOLD analysis project Ga0316208, IMG submission 204944) | Microbial mat bacterial communities from mineral coupon in-situ incubated in ocean water Damariscotta River, Maine, United States -... | ecosystem: Environmental > Aquatic > Marine >...
CGCCCCTCCTAGACCGGTTCCATGAGGCCGGGAAGATCGACGACGACGATGCGGCGACCTTCGAGATCGATCTCGGTCATCAGCTCCTGCGCGGTTGGAATGAGCCGACGGGCGCCGTCCTCATCGACGACCACAAGCACATCATGGGCTCCGGTCTCCCAGATCTCTCGGACGATGCCTGCAGCCTCGCCCGATTCGGAATCCACCCGGCAACCGATCAGCTCGTACCAATAGAATTCGCCTTCGGGCAGACTCGGCAGGAGATCCCGCGATGCCAGGACAAGCTGACCGACGAGGTCCTGAACCTCGGCGCGATGTTTGACCCCGGCGAGCTTCAGTCGGACTTCGCCCGCTCGGGCGAGCCCACGACCGACGACATCCCGTCGCCGCGCTTCGGGATCATCGAGCCGTTTGCCGATCCAAACCGTATCGACCTCGAGCAGATGTTCCGCAGAGTCCCCGGCGATCTTCACACGAATTTCGCCGCCCAGACCATGGACGCCCCGGATCTCTCCAAGCACGACACGCCCCGCTCCCGCAAGATTCTGAACTCCCGAAGACACCATCTATCTCGAACCACTCCCACCAGAACGCGCCGCACCCGGCGCCCCCAAACGAAAAAGGGACGCCGGCCAGACGCCCTCGCGTCCCTGCCCCGTCCCATTTTCAAATTCTCGAGACTACTCGTCCCAAGACAGCACCGACGCCACCGAAGAACGAAACTACCGCTCTCCCACAAACGCCGTGTGCCGCAAACTAGTCGACGATGTCGAGCCGCGAGCCCGAACCATCGGCCGTCGCGTTCAGGATCGCGCGAAGCGCCTTCGCGACACGACCCTGTCGACCGATCACGCGACCGCGGTCGCCGTCCGCCGTTTCGAGTTCGATGAGTTCACCATCATCTTCGATGGCCACGTTGACGTCGTCCGGGTTGCTGACGATCGCCTTCGCAAGAAAGCCAACGAGTTCCGCTGAGTCTGCGCCGCGATCAGCCATTGGCCACCTCTGCAGTCGCGGAGACAGTGTTGCCTTCGCGGCGAACGCGGTTGACGAGGGACTTCACCGTGTCGGAGAGCTGCGCGCCCTTGCCGACCCAGGCGTCGATCGCGTCGAGATCCAGCTTCAGAGCGGCCGGCTCGATCCGCGGATCGTAGGTGCCGAGAAACTCGAGCGGACGTCCGTCGCGCTGCTTGCGCTCATCAATTGCCTGCACGCGGTAATACGCGCGCTTCTTCGAGCCCATGCGCGTCAAACGAATTTTGACCATATCCTCTTCACAACCTCTCATGTCCCCCTCGCGCGAGGAGCACCGAATTACATTCTTCCGTGACCGCTAGCTTCGAGCCTCTTCCCGCCATGCAGAAACTTCCTGTCATGCAGAAAAAAGTCGAACCGCGTCAGGAAGAACTTCACAACGATTCTGGAATGACGGGAGGGTTCCACCGGAAGTCCAGGACGAACTCCGAGGCGCCGAGAAAACGGCTGCCACCCGATCTAAGCAGGCGCGCAACTTAGGGAAATCGCTCGCCCGGGTCAACGCTGAGCCCGCCGGGGCGGGAAAAACCTCCGGGATTCCTCGCGGGGAATCGGCCCTCCCTAGCGCCGGGTCATGCCCATTCGCTCCTGCTCCTTCTTTTCGAAGCATGGGGCGCAGGAATATTGCTCCCGATGGGCTTTCTGGAGGCGGTCGTATTCCTGGTCGAGCGCCACGCGGCGCACGGAGTTGACGATGTCACCGCAAAAATCGCAGCGCTTTCCGCCCGTTTCCCCTTCCCCCGGCTGTTCGGGGTCGTTCTTAGAAGGGTTCGTCGCAATCGCCATATCGGGGGGTATTCCTCTTTTCCGTGGGTTTCCGTGGGTTTCCGCGGACTTCCGTTGAATTCCGTGGAGCTGGAGAGTCGGAACGCGAGCGCCACGTGGGTTCAGCGGACGCGAGCGTAGCCGACCTGGAAGCGAAGCTCTCGCGGCGCGTCCGGACCGAGGTGTTCCTCCAGTTTCGCCAGCAGGTCCGTCTTGCGGAGTTGAAGCTGCTGGGACCAGACGGGGCTATCCACCTCGAGCTCGAGCACGCCGGCTCGGATGCCCAGGGGACGGCAATGGGCAGCGATTTGCTCGCCGACGATTTCGCTCCACTGCGCGCCGACGCGATGGGCAAGCGCGACACCATCGAGGCCGAGATCCCCGAGGACCTTACTGACCAGGTCGCCCACGGGCTCCATCTTCCCTTTGCGTCGTCCGCCTCGGCGGCCGCGCCGGTCGATCGCCATCAGGCCTGCTCGTCGAGATCGTCGCGATGATCGCGGAAGACCATGCCGGTCGGAATTTTGGGAAAGAAGAAGGTCGACTTCTGCGGCATGACTTCGCCCTCGCCCGTCGCCCGAAATACGTCATCCGGGGTCATCGGATTCAGGTAGAGCGCGACCGTCCCCTCGCCCTCCCGAACTTCCTGCCCCGCGCGGCGGGCACTCTTCGGGAAGCTGACCGCGCCGCCGCGAATCGCATCGACGTCGAGCCCAAAGACGGCGCCGAGCACCTCGCGCTCGATGATCCGAACCATCAACTCATCCTTGAGCGGCTCGGACCGGGAGATGAGCAGCGTCGTTCCGTCCCGGGACTCCGCCACAAACGCCGGCTGCCCCGCAAGCGGTGTGAGTTCATCGCCTAACATGCCCTCAACGCCATCCAGAGACACGCCGGCAAGCGTGCGCACATCCCAGCCCGGCAGCCGCTCAGCCCATTCGGCTTGAGTCGGGGCGGCGACCTCCTTCACCACTCGATGAATCGGCAGAAGCAGACTCCCCGGCGCGTAGGCGTTCGCGAAGTAAGCGATCGTCGACTGCCAGGGCGCCGTTGCATCTTCGCCCAGGGCGGCGACCTGTTGGCGCCGATATTCGAGCGCGGTTTCGTATCGATGATGGCCGTCGGCAATCACGCTCGGGCGTTCTCCCAGGAAGGCCTGCACCTGCCCGATCGCGGCGGGATCGGTCATGCGCGCGAGTCGATACTCGACACCGCCCCCGTCCCGCGCTGTCCCGAGCAGACCCGTTTCGAGCGCTTCCGCGAGCAAGGGTCCAAGCTGGTCCTCCCGGTCTTCATAGAGAAGGAAGACGCTCGAGAGATTCGCTTCCGCCGCACGCAGGAGCTTCAAACGGTCGGCCTTCGGCCCCGCAAGCGTCCGCTCATGGGGGCGCACGACCCGCGCATCGTATTCCTCGAGGCCCAACTCGGCGAAGAATCCGATCCGCTCGAGCACTTCGCCGCTCGGGGCCGCGTAGCGCTGAGCCATCACGCAAAAGGCGGACTCCTCGTCCCGAAGAAGCACCCCACTCTCGCGCCAGGCATCGAGATTCGCGCGGATCCAGCCGTATTCCGCGTCCGCTTCGTCCGCTACGTCGCGGGTCAGCTCAAATCGAATCGCGTTATGCGGATCGCGATCGAAGAACGACGCGCGCTCGTCCGCCGCAATCACGTCATAGGGCGGCACGATCACGTTCGAAAGGTCGACCTGCGCAAGGTCGTATCGAACGGCACGAAGGGGACGGACAACGGTCATGAAGGGCAATCTCCTACCAGGAACAGCGAATAGCGCGATCAGACGGTACGCGATCGCCGGCGATTGCGCGGGGTCGCAGGCTTAGAACGAGTCGCCGCCGGCCACCGCTTCGATCTGATCCGAGGGAACTGCGCCTTCGCGCAGGACGACGAGGGACTCGCCCGTACAATCGACGACCGTACTCGGCCGCTCTCCTCCGGCGTCGAGACTTCCCGCCTCAACCAGCCAGGGCTCCTCGGGTCCATCCGAGGCGCCCGACAGAATCTGAGCGACATCAGCACGGGTCTCCGCAGGCGGCGAGCCCGTTCGGTTGAGACTCGTCGAGGTCAGCGGACCGAGTCCCGCATCCGAGAGTGCCGTCGCCAAACGCACAGAAAGAGGATGCGGGCTGCAGCGAACGCCGAGCGCCCCCGCCGCCCCCGCGACGCCTGGTGCAAAACTTCGTGTACAAGGCAGCACGAGCATCAGGGGGCCCGGCCAACAGGCGGCGATCAATCGTTCGACCCGCGCATCGACGCTGCAACCGAGATCTTCGACCTGCGCAGGGGTCGCCGCGAGTACAGCCAGGGGCGCATTCGATCCACGCCCCTTCCAGGCCAGCAATCGATCGACCGCAGACGCGCGGTCTGCACACGCGCCGAGTCCCCAGACCGTCTCGGTCGGATAGGCCACGAAACGATCCGCGCTCAACCGTTCGAGGGCTGCATCGACTGCCGCCTCGATCTCCGCAGAACTCGCCACCGGGCGTTAGCGTCCGAGGGCGCGGTCGGCGATGTCCCGGCGGAAATGCATTCCCTCGAAGGACACGCGGTCGACGGCGGCGTAGGCGTGGGTGCGTGCGGCGGCGACGGAATCGCCGCGAGCGGTGATTCCGAGGACGCGACCGCCGGCGGTTTCGAAGTCATCGTTTCCATCCGGGCCACGCGTGCCAGCGTGGAAGACCACGAGCTGATCGTCGCCCCTGAGCTCGCCAAGCCCGGTGATCGCCTTGCCCGTGTCGTAGCTCCGCGGGTAGCCCCCGGACGCGAGCACGATGCAAACCGCGGCCTCGCCCCATTCGATCGCGTTCGCCGAATCCAGGGTTCCGCGGGCGGCGCCATCGAGAATCGGGAGCAGGTCACTCTCCATGCGCACCATCAGGGGCTGGGTCTCGGGATCTCCGAAGCGCACATTGAATTCGATGACGTAGGGATCCCCCGCTTCGTTGATCATCAGACCGACGAAGAGCACGCCCTGATAGGGATGTCCGTCTGCGGCCATGCCGCGAATCGTCGGATGCACGACCCGATCGAGGATCTTCTTCTCGACCTCGTCCGTGACGACCGGCGCGGGGGAGTAGGCGCCCATCCCGCCGGTGTTCTCGCCTTTGTCGCCATCGAGGGCGCGCTTGTGATCCTGCGCCGCCGCGAGGGTCACGAAGTTTTCGCCGTCGCAGATCGCGTAGTAGGACGCCTCTTCGCCGAGCAGCCACTCCTCGATCACGACGCGGTCCCCTGCGTCGCCGAAGCGCTTGTCCGCCATCATCTCGTCGATCGCCGCGTGGGCCGATTCGGCATCCGGGCACATCGCCACGCCCTTCCCTGCCGCCAGACCATCGGCCTTCACAACACAGGGTCGGCCGAGTTCATCGACGTAGGCGTGGGCGGCTTCGGCTGCATCGAAGACTGCGTAGGCCGCGGTCGGAATATCGTGCCGCGCCATGAAGTCCTTCGAAAAGGCCTTGCTGCCTTCGAGCTGCGCCGCGGCGGCAGACGGTCCGAAGGTCGCGATGTCGATCGCACGAAGCTTGTCCGAGAGCCCCGCCGCGAGCGGGTCTTCGGGACCGACGACCACGAGGTCGATCGTTTCGGCCTTGGCGAGCGCGACGAGCCCTTCGAGATCCGTCGCCTTCACCTCGGGATGACACGTCGCCAATTCGGCGAGGGCCTTGCTACCCGGCGCCGCGTGCAACGCTTCGAGCGCAGGACTCTGTGCAATCTTCCAGGCGAGCGCATGCTCACGTCCACCGCCGCCAACGACCAGAACCTTCACGCGATCTCCTCAAGCATGAATCAGTGGGAAGCCTTCGCCGGCGCCTGCCGGGCTACACCAAATGAGGGCCTAATGCCGAAAGTGGCGCTTGCCGGTCATGAGCATCGGCACACCGAGCTTATTCGCCGCTTCGATGACCTCTTCATCCCGGTTCGAACCGCCGGGCTGAACCACCGCCGCAGCCCCCGCCGCGACCGCGGTCTCGAGACCGTCGGCGAAGGGGAAGAAGGCATCACTCGCGAGCACGCAGCCCTCGAGCGAAAGACCGACTCGCTTCGCCTTGGCGGCCGCAGCGTGCACCGCATCGACGCGGGACGTGGCCCCACCGCCGATCGCGAGCGTGCGATCCGCCGCAGCAAACACGATCGCGTTGCTCTTCACGTGCTTCACGACCCGCCAGGCGAATTCCATCGCGAGGCGCTGTTCATCCGAGGGCGCGACGCTCGTCGCGAGCTCCGCCGTCATCACTTCTTCGGGCGCCGGATCGGCTTCCTGCACGAGCAGCCCGCCGAAGACGCGGCGCACTTCGAGCTGACCCGGATCGATCTTGTCCCGATCGAAGGTCAGCAGGCGTCGGTTCTTCTTCTTCTTGAGCAGCGCCAGGGCGTCGTCCGTAAAACTCGGAGCGATCAGCACTTCCGTGAAGATCTCGTCGACCTTCTCGGCGAGGGGCAGATCGAAGGGCCGATTCGAGACGATGATCCCGCCGAAGGGCGAGTCGGGGTCCGTCGCGAAGGCGTTCTCGTAGGCCGCAAGCGGCGTTGCCCCCGCCCCGACTCCGCAGGGCGTGTTGTGCTTGAGGATCGCGACGACGGGTCGTTCGCCCGCAGCGCCGCCATCCGTCGGCATGAAGTCGACAATCAGAGAAAGCGCGGCCTGGGCATCGACCAGGTTGTTGTACGAGAGCGCCTTGCCGTGCAGCAGTTCGCAGATCTCGAGGAAGCCGCCGTAGAGGACAGCGCGCTGATGGCCGTTCTCGCCATAACGAAGCTCGTCCGTCTTCTCGAGGGAGATGATCAGCGACTCGGGGAAGATCTCCGCCGGTTCTTCCGGATCGTTCTCGGAAAGCCACTGGGAAATCGCCGCGTCATAACCGGCCGTATGCTGAAAAGCCTTGAGCGCCAATCGGCGTCGCAATGCGCCGGTCAGTCCCGAATTCGTTCGCAGCTCCTCGACCACCGATGAATAATCGGTCGGATCGCAGAGCACGCCGACGTAGGCGTGGTTCTTTGCGGCGGAGCGAATCATCGATGGCCCGCCGATGTCGATCTTCTCGACCGCTTCGGCGCGGGTCACGTCCGCGCGGGCCACCGTCGCCTGGAAGGGATAGAGGTTGCATACGACGAGATCGATCCCGCGGATGTCGTTCGCTTCCATGTCGGCCTGGTCTTCGGCGAGTTCGCGCCGCGCCAGAATGCCGCCATGAATCTTCGGATGGAGCGTCTTCACCCGGCCACCCAGCATCTCGGGACTCGCCGTGAGATCGGCGACGTCGAGAACCGGCAGACCGGCATCGCGAATCGCGCCGGCGGTTCCGCCCGAGGCGACCAGCTCGACGCCGAGATCACTCAGGTCCTTGGCGAACTCGACCAGCCCGGTCTTGTCCGAAACAGAGAGGAGCGCTCGCGTCACAGGCGTAGCGGTTTCGGTGGGGGGCATCGTTGCGGTCTCCCTAAATAGATGTAGATCGATTGGCTGCCACGGACTCGAGCGATCGCCGCTCGTCCCGTCCAGAATTCCACCGCCCGAGAACTACCCGATCGAAATCTCCCGATAGCTGGGGAGTGCGGTCGCGGAGCAGGAATCTCGGGTCGGAATGACTTACTTGGGAGCGCGCTGAACGCGCTACCTGGACGGGGATCTGGGGGCTGGCGATGTTGTAACCGCGCGGACTCGCTGCGTCAATCGGCGCCGGCGCTCCCGCTATGCGCCGGGCGGATTCCCGGCCCCATCGATCCGCGGAACCCGCGCCCCGACGCCCACCAGAACCTCGTACCCGATCGTCCCACAGGCCCGCGCAAAGTCCTCGACTGGAACCCGATCTCCCTCGTGTGTGCGCCCAAAGACCGTCGCCACGTCCCCGACCGCGACCTCCGCATCGCCGACATCCACGACGAGCGAGTCCATCGATATCCGCCCCACGATCGGCCGATCCTCTCCTGCCAGCCGAACTGTGCCCTTCCCGAGCACCGCCCGGGGAATGCCATCGGCATAGCCGAGGGGAAGCGTGGCCAGGGTCGTCTCCCGGGGCACCGTCCACTCACCGCCGTAGCCGACCGCTTCCCCCGCCGCGACGCGACGCACAGACACGACTCGCGCCGCCAGTGTCATCACCGGCTCAAGGTCGAGCGAAGCGGCACTGAGCGCCTCACCCGCCGAGTCGCAAAGGGGCGACAAGCCGTACAGCATCAGCCCGGGTCGCACCGCGCCGGTCGTGCACGTCCCCCGCTCAAACTCGTCGAGGCGAAGCAAGCCGCCGGAGTTCGCGATGTGCAGCATCGGCGCATGGTCCCCAGGTTCGATGATCGCAGCGACCTGCTCCGCGAGCTGAGCACACTGCGCGCGGCTCGGCGCCGGATCCGGCTCATCCGCGCGGGCGAGATGCGTAAAGACCCCCGCCAGCGTGAGCTGCGGGGCATCGAGCACTCGAGCCAGCAACCCCTTCGCCTGATCGAGGGGCACGCCCATGCGATGCATCCCCGTATCCAACTCGATCTCGACATCGAGCGGCGCGTCGGGTCGACCGAAGCCCTGCGCGAGCTCAACCTCGCGAACGCTCTGCAAGACCGGGGTGAGCCCCCACTTCACGGCGCGCGCCGCGGCGGCGGCATCGGTCAGACCACCCAAGAGCAGGATCGGAGCGGCGATGCCCTCGCGTCGCAATTCTGCGCCTTCGGCGATGCTGACGACGGCGAGCCGTGCCACGCCCTCCGCAAGCAGCGCACGGGCCACTCGTGCGGCGCCATGGCCGTAGCCGTCGGCTTTCACGACGCCGATCACGATCCGCCCCGCGGCGGCCTCGATCGCGCGCCGCGCATTGTGCCGAAGGGCATCGTCATCGATGAATGCCCAGACCGGTCGCTGCTCCGACTCGGAGGAGGTGTGGGCGTCCTGGCTGTCGCTCGAATCGCTCGTTCGCGACACGTCGTTCCTCCCTGGGGTGGTGCAAGACTACCGAATGCGGCCCGAATTCCCTGGCCCTGTCCGCGCGAAGTTCGCGGCGATCGGGCGAACTTCGGGTACCGTTGGCTTCGAACGCGGAGCGGTGCTGACGCGCCCGCCGGCGCTCGGATTGGTACCCGTACAAGAGAGGTTCAGGAGAGATCGTGGCTGAGTCCGTCAAAGTGGCCGCAGCAAACGAAATGACACTCGAAGTGAACGGCGAGGCGCTGACGGCGCCCGGGCCGTGCACGATCGCGGGCCTGCTCGAACGCCTCGAACTCGGTGGCAAGCGCGTCGCGGTCGCCGTGAACGGCGATGTCATCATCCGCTCCCTCCACGCTGAACACGCTCTCGCCCCCGGTGATCGCATCGAGATTCTCGAAGCGGTCGGCGGCGGCTGACCCAGGAGTCGACCATGAGTCCCCCCCCTTCGACTGACAATGCTGACAACGCTCCCGCCTTCAAGATCGGACGCTTCGAGTTTCGCTCGCGCCTGATCATCGGCACGGGCAAATACGAAAGTTTCGAGCAGAACCTCGAGTGCGCGGAAGTCTCCGGCGCCGAGATGATTACGGTCGCCCTACGACGCGTGAACTTCGACGCCGCCAAGGGCCCGCGCCTGCTCGACGTGATCTCGCCGGAACGCTTCACGATCCTGCCGAATACCGCCGGCTGTTATACGGCGGACGATGCGGTCACGACCGCCCAGATGGGACGCGAATTGCTGGACACGGAGCTCGTGAAGCTCGAAGTGATCGGCGACGAGCGCACTCTCTTCCCCGATGTTCCGGCGACGCTCGAAGCCGCAGAGCGATTGGTCGCTGACGGCTTCACGGTCCTCCCGTACATCACGGACGATCCGGTCGCGTGCCAGCGCCTCGAAGCGATGGGTTGCCCCGCCGTCATGCCGCTGGCCGCCCCGATCGGCTCGGGCATGGGCATCCGCAATCCCGCCAACCTGCGCATCATCATGGAGACCGTTGAAGTACCGGTGATCGTCGATGCCGGTGTCGGCACCGCGAGTGATGCGGCCTTCGCGATGGAATTGGGCGCGACGGCGCTGCTGATGAATACGGCGATCGCGCACGCGAAGGATCCCGTGCTGATGGCGCGGGCGATGCGCCAGGGTGTCGAAGCGGGTCGCGCGGCCTACGAGGCGGGACGAATGCCTAGGCGGCTCTACGCCTCGGCTTCGAGTCCCCTCGACGGCACCGCAAGTTTCTGAATCCCGGCCGCGCCGATGGATCTGCCTCCGCGTCCGATCCTCACGGTCGTACTCGACGTGGCCGCCTTCGGTGCGGCGCCGGCTGGTTGCGCGGCCGCCCTCTTTGCGGCGGGGGCGGACTGGATTCAGCTTCGCGATCGCGCAGTCGAGGACGCGACGCTGCTCGCGACTGCGCGCGCGCTGGTCGCGGCCCGCGATGACGCGTGCGGAACCCGGCCGACGGATTGCAATCTGCCGCGCGTGATCTTGAACAAGCGTGCCGACATCGCTCGTGCGACGGGTGCCGATGGCGTGCACCTCGGCTTCGATGCGATTCACCGGAGCGATGCGCGGACGGTCCTCGGCGACGCAGCCTTGATCGGATGCTCGCTGCATTCGGTGGCTGAGGTGAGGGACGCAGCGACCGCGGGACGCCCCGTCGACTACGTGCACCTCGCTCCGATCTGGGATCCCAATTCGAAGAAGGCGACGCGCCGGCCTCTCGGAACGGGCGCGCTCGGCGATGCGTGTGCTGCGGGGCTTCCGGTCTTCGCGCAGGGGGGCGTGGACCCCGAGCGGGTCGCAACGGCGCTATCCGCAGGGGCCGCTGGCCTCTCCGTGACCGGTGCGCTCGCGACCGGGGCGGATCCGGCAAGTGTCCTCGTGCCGCTCGTGAAGGCACTTCGCGCGGGTGAGAAAACGCTTTCAGGCCGTGCTCCAACTGATTGAAAATACGAGCGAATGACTCCAAGTAGCCGAATGGAAGACCCGCTTTCGAGAACCGCCCCCGGGTGCACGGCGACCAACCCGTGGCAAGATAGGAAGAGCCCCGGATGCATGCGCCGCGTCCCGGTGCGAAGAGTCGATTAGAGTTCATGAGGATGAAGCCGGTCCCGCGCATACGCTTTTCGATGCTGTTGCTCTCGATGGCCTCAGTGGCCACGATGGCGATGTTCCTCCCGTTGGCGGGCGGCCCGTTCGGCGTGCGCCCCGCCCTCGCCGCGGATCCTTTCCTGCGTCGCACCGCAACCGTCGACGTGGTCGAGCGGATCGGGCCGAGCGTGGTGAACATCACGACGGAGCAGATCGTCGAGAGCCAGAGTCCGTTCCGGCCCCAAAGCGGGACCATCGATCCCCGCGTCGAGGACTTCTTCGGAAACTTCTTTGAGCCGCGTTCGCAGACGGTGCAGAACCTCGGGTCCGGCGTGATCTTCGATCGACAGGGCCACGTGCTGACGAACATGCATGTGATCGCCCGGGCTTCGCGGGTTCGCGTGGCAATCGCGGATGGGCGGGAATTCGATGCGGAGGTGATCGGCGCGGACGAGCGGAATGATCTCGCCGTGCTGCGCATCCTGATGGATAAGAAGGAAACCCTCCCCTTCACGCGCCCCGGCGACTCCGCCGACCTTCTCGTGGGCGAACCGGTCATCGCGATCGGCAACCCCTTCGGCTTCTCGAACTCGGTCACGACCGGCGTGATCTCCGCCGTCAATCGCTCGGTCAACGCACAGGGGGGCGTGCCCTTTCACGGCCTTCTTCAGACCGACGCGCTGATCAATCCCGGCAACTCCGGCGGCCCCCTGCTTAATGCGGAAGGTCGATTGATCGGCATCAACGTGGCGATCTGGGGCGGCGCCCAGGGCATCGGATTCGCGATCCCGATCGACACCGCCAAGCGCGTGATCCGCGAGCTCCTTCTCTACGGCGAAGTGCAGCCGGTTTGGCTCGGCCTCGAATTCCAGGAGATCGACCCCAACCTCAGACCGCTGCTCGAACTTCCGAACGGGGCGCACGGCGTATTGATCAATCGCGTTCAGGCGGGAAGCCCTGCCGCACGGGCCGGCATCCGCCGCGGGGACATCGTCCTCGGCATCGATGACCGCCGCGTAAAAAGCGCGAGTTCCCTAAACGAGATGTTCAAGAGCATGACGGACGGGCAACCGATCGCCTTCGAACTCTTCAACAATGGCGACGTTCGCGCCGTCGAGGCGCGGGCCGAAGAGATGCCGCCCGCCGTCGTTTCGAAGATCGCCTACGGCATGCTCGGCCTCGACCTGTCGCTCTCGCCCACGGACCGCGCCTTCGAGATCAGCGAGGTCCGCGAAGGCTCGGGGGCCGAGGCACTCGGGCTGCGCGCCGGCGACTATCTGATCAAGATCAACGGCGTCGTCCTCACCGATGACGAAGCCCTCCGGCGGGCGGTCGCGCGCCTTCGCGGCAACACACGTGCACTCGTCGTGGTCCAGAGGGGACCCGGCCGATACCATCTCACGATTCCGCTCCAGTAAGCCCGAATCGCCGATCGAGATGTCGTTTTGAGGGAACTGCGCGCGCTTGCGCAGCGACTCACGAGCACTCGATTTCAGGAGAAAACCAAGATGCGACGACTCCTCATTCTGACTGCGGCCACCGCGCTCATGCTCGTTGGCCTGAACTCCGCTTCAAAGATCGATTCGATCGCGAGCGGCGGCGCAGCGGGGCTGATCGGACCGAATGCCGCGGCCGCCATCGACCTCTGGGGCAGCGGCGATGATGAAGCCGACGAGGCCCCCGCTGCCGAGGCGTTCTGGCGCAGCGATTCCGGTGTCCCCAAGGCACAGCCCGTTGGCATTCCCACGAGCTTCGCTGATCTCGCCGAGCGCGTGGCCCCCGCTGTCGTGAGCATCCAGACCAGCGGCACCATCACGGCGCCCCAGGGCATGCCCCAACTCCCCCCCGGCTTTGAGGACTTCTTTGGCGGAGGCGGAGGCTCCCCGTGGCATCGCAATATGCCCCGCGAACGAAAGAGCGAGGGCGAAGGATCGGGCTTCGTCATCTCCCGCGACGGCTACATCGTCACGAATAATCACGTCGTCGAGAACTCGGACGAAATCCGCGTTCACTTCCTCGATGGCAGCGAACTCAATGCCGAGATCATCGGCCGCGATCCCAAGACGGACATCGCCCTGCTCAAGGTCGACCCCGGCCGCACGGAACTCGCAACGATCGCGCTCGGCGACTCCGACGCGATCCGCCCCGGCGACTGGGTCGTCGCGATCGGCAATCCCTTCGGCCTCGAACACACGGTGACGGCAGGCATCGTCTCCGCCAAACATCGGCGAGAGGTCAGCCCCCAACAGACCCAGACCTACGACGACTTCATTCAGACCGATGCCGCGATCAATCCGGGCAACTCCGGGGGCCCGCTCATCGATCTCGAAGGACGCGTCGTCGGCATCAACACCGCGATCCGCGTCAGCGCGAACACGATCGGCTTCTCCGTTCCGATCAATCAGGCCAAGCAGATCCTTCCGCAGCTCCGCGCCGATGGGCACGTGACCCGCGGCTGGCTCGGCGTCCAGATTCAGGGCGTGGACGAGGACATGGCGGAGGCCTTCGAGCTCGATGAGCCGAAGGGCGCACTCGTGGCAATGGTGATGCCCGATACGCCGGCGGCGGCCGCGGGAATCGTTCGCGGCGATGTCATCGTCCAGTTCAACGGCGAGGACATCAAGGAATGGAAGGATCTCCCACTCGTCGTCGCGAATACGCGAGTCGACACCGACGTTCGCGTCGTCGTCGTCCGCGACGGTCGCGAGAAGACCGTCAAGGTTCGCATCGGCCGCATGGAAGACACCCAGGAACTCGCTTCCGCGACACCCGAGCCCAAGGGTGCGGAGGCCTTCGGCCTGCGAGCGCAGGACATTACGCCGGACCTGGCCGATCGACTCGGCCTCACCCAAAGCGAAGGGGTCCTCGTGACCGAGATCGACCCGGAAGGGGTCGCGGCGGAAGCCGGGATTCGCCGGGGCGATGTGATCGTTGAGGTCGACCGAAAGGCGATCAAGGGCGCGGGCGATCTCACGAAAAAGCTCGCGAAGGGAGAGCGACCGCTCCTGCTCGTTCGACGCGGCGATTCGACGCTCTGGGTCCGACTGAACAAACAGGGTTAGGCGGGAGCGCCGTCTCCGAGCGCGCGATGCTGATAGAGATCGCCATCGACGAAGCCCTGGCGACGATAGTAGTCGCGGGTACCGATCGCGGAGATCACGGAGAGCGAGGGGTAGCCCGCTCGCTTTGCGATGTCGGCGGCCTGGTCGAGTAGCCGTGCGCCGAGGCCGCGATGTTGCGCTGCGGCGCCGGGTTCGGCGCCGAGTCGAACGCTGCCCCCATAGACATGCAGCTCGCGAACGAGTGCGTGGCGCGCGAGCTCGGGCAAGAACGATTCCTCATCGGGCAGCGAGAGCCGCAGGAAACCGACAATTCGGTCTTCGGGTGTCACCCACTCGAGGAAGACCTCGCGACTCCCCCCGGTTCGGTATTCGGTTTCGCGCGGCGTTAGGGCAGACTCATCGAAGGCCTTCCCCCGGATCTCGCGTGCGCGGATCTCGACCAGGGATTGGCCCCGCTTGGCGATCTCCTGCTCGGCGATTTGGCGAAAATTCGTGCGCTTGTTGCCGACGACGATGTCATCCGACGAGATGTCCCGGATGACTCGCGTCACGCGGCAATAGCGCGGCACCCGGGGCATCGCGTCCGCGACGATCTCCAGTAGCTCTGAATCATCGTAGGGACGCCACTCGCCCTTCTTCCAATGGGACATCAGCTCCGCCGTCTCAATCAGACTGCAGGGATAGAGCTTGAGTTCATCCGGCCGAAACGCTTCCTCTTCGAAGAGGCGCGGAAAGTCTTCGCGGTCGCTCTCGGGCGTGGCACCCAAGAGGTTCGCCATCCAGTGCACGTGGAGCTTGAAGCCGGCGCGGCGCAGTCGATCGAAGGCTGTCCGCGTCTCCGCGAGGCCATGCCCCCGACGATTCGCATCCAGGATGGACTCATCGAGGCTCTGAACCCCGAGTTGAACCTTCGTCGCCCCGAGCCGGCGCAGCCGCAGCACCTCCTCTTCGTCGACATGATCCGGGCGCGTCTCAAGCACCAGCCCGACACATCGCGCGCCGGCGCTTTCGTTCGCGCGCTGCGCTGCTTCAAGATCGGCCCAGGGCGCCCCTTCGTGTTCGAGCAACATCTCGCCGCTCTGCCGATCCTTAAGAAAGCCCGTCACGCGCTGGTTGTAGGGATTCCTTTCGAAGTCTTCCCCGCGCACATCCGCGTCGATCTCTTCGAAGTCTGGCGTCCCCGGATCAAAATCGTCCCGCGCATCTCGTCCCGCCCCGAAGTCATTCATCGCTTCGAGACATCGCATCACGAACCAGACCTGATAGGCCTCGGGATAGAACGACCAGGTCCCGCCTAACACGATCAGTTCGACCTTGTCGACGGGATGCCCCGTCGCATCGAAGGCCGCCAGTCGATTCCACGTCTGCAGATAGGGATCGAAACGGTTATTCGCCGCGCGCTGAGCGCCGGGCTCATCCGAGAGGTAACTCTTCGGCATGCGCACATCGTTCGGGCAGAAGATGCACTTGCCGGGGCACGGAAAGGGCTTGGTCAGCACCGTGAGCGGTGTAACGCCGCTCTGGGTTCGCACGGGGCGGCGCTGAACGCGCCGGCGGAAACGCGCTTCCTCGAAGCGGAACGTCTCCTCGCTCGCATAGGCGCGGAAGCCCGCGATCAATTGGCTCCGCGAGAAGAAGCCGCCCCCCGGAAAGGGATTGCGGCGCAGCAGCGGTTCCATGATCTCGACTGCCAGCGGCTCCGGCGTCTCGTCGGGAATCTCCTCGATCGCCCGAATCAGCGGCATCAGCGCTGCGCGAATGCCCTCGGCCTGGGGATCGAAATTGCGATCCGGCGCCTTGCCGCGAAAGCGGCCGGCGACACGCGGCGGAGGGGTTTCATTCGACTCGGACAAGGGATTCTTTCTTGGGAGCGGCTTCGAGCGCGGCACCCGGGGCTGGATGGGGCGGGCAGAGTGTAGGCGGTCCGCCCGCTCTAGGGCGAAAGCGTCTTTCCTCCTAGACTCGCGCTCTCATGAAAGATCTCACCCGACGCCAGCTGCACGCCATTTCCGTCGCGTTTTACGATGCGCAATCGAGCGCGTTTGACGCGAGTCGAGCCGACCTGCCCTGGCCCGGATGGGACCGACTCTTCGGCCTGCTGCCCGAGGATTTCGAATCCGTCCTCGATATCGGCTGCGGAAACGGTCGGTTCGCCGCTGCCCTGGCCGCTTCCGGCCGGCACTTCGACTATGTCGGTACCGATGCGAGCGAGGGCCTGCTGGAAGCGGCCCGGGCTCGACTCGGCGCGGACTTTGGACAGGCACCGCCGCCCAAACGAGTTGAATGGCGGGCCCAGGACTTTCTGGCGACGGAGGTACCGGGTGAAGACCTTCCTGAGGGCCCCTTTTCCCTGGTCGCCCTGATGGGCGTACTCCATCACGTACCGTCCGCGGACGGTCGCCTGAGCCTGCTTCGGTCCGCCGCGTCGCGGGTCGCGCCGGGTGGGTTGCTCGCCGTGACCTCTTGGCAATTCGGTGGTCGGGCTCGGTTCGAGAAGCGGAAGGTAACTTGGGACTCGATCGGGGAGGTG
>Ga0316208_1002179_pt1 | contig 16412 bp, 24 predicted proteins | sample 3monopyrite_MG_FD_204944 | JGI IMG/M metagenome (GOLD analysis project Ga0316208, IMG submission 204944) | Microbial mat bacterial communities from mineral coupon in-situ incubated in ocean water Damariscotta River, Maine, United States -... | ecosystem: Environmental > Aquatic > Marine >...
GCATCTGCTGTTGGAAATTCTTCCATAAAACTGAGTATATTCATCTTTCTTTTTTATTCAAAAGTAAATCTCAACAACATAAACTATTTACGCTCTGGTAATTTGTGGGGGAATCAGTTTTATTTTTAATAGAAATTAGAAGTCGTTTGAAATTTGCTGTTTTATATTTTTTTCCCTTTTCACCACCAAATTAATCGGCATAACCATCCGAAAATATGTATATCAAATCCCCTTTATTTAGTTTTATTTTATGAGTTGTAAATGGGTTGGTGACATCAAATTGTCCAATAGGCTGTTTGTTTGCTTTAAACTCTTCTATTTCTATACTGTCTTTTCTGATGATCCACAATGGGTTATTTGCTCCAGCATAGTGCAATATATTGTTCTCGTCTAGTGAACATAGTGCAATGTCCATTCCATCTTTTACATTTTCGTCAGCTTTAGAAAATTCTTCTACGACAATATCTCTTGTTTTATCTAATATTTTTCCGGGTATATTTAATCCGTATTCTCTTACAGTTCTTTTTAATGCATTATTACAAACAACACTTACCATTGCTCCTGGTACACCATGACCTGTGCAATCGGCAACAGCAAATATAATCTTATCATTTTTCTTTTCTAACCAATAAAAATCTCCAGCAACAACATCTTTTGGTATATAATAAACAAAACTATTGGGTAAATGGTTTTTAAATTGATTTTTTGAGGGCAAAATAGCGGTTTGAATCCGTTTAGCGTATCTTATAGAATCTAATATTTCTTTGTTTTTTACTTCAATTTCGTGATAAGCACTGTTAATCTCATCATTTTTATGTTGAATAATGTTGTTTTGTTCAGTTAATTTATTATTTGCCTTTTTTTTAATAATAAATCCAATGGCAGTTAATGTTAAAATAATGGTAAATGTTAATAGTCCCAATATTAAATATATGATTCTGTTTTTTTGTTGATTTATTTCATTTTCATGCTCTAAGTCATCAATTATTTTGGAATTATTTAATAATTCAATTTGTTTGGCTTTATCTTGAATTTGGTATTTTGTTTCCATTTCACTAGCCATTAATTCTTTGGCTTGATTAAAAATACTGTCATTTGTTCCTTTATATTTTTCAAGGTATTTTAACGCGTTTTTGTATTCTCCAATTGATTTATATAACCTGTAAAGTAACTTGTATGACTCTGACTGTTCCGCAATCGCGTCAATTTGAATACTTAATTTTACACTTTTATCAAGCATTCTAATCGCTTTTTCATTTTGATTAGTTAGTCTATATAATTCTCCAAGCCCACGTAATGGATTGGTAATATTCCATGGATCTTTAGTCTCTTCTGCAATTTCAAGAGCTTCAAGTAATATTTCTTCAGCCTTTTTATAATCTCCTAATAACAAATACGTTTCTCCAATATTACTTAATGCGATTGCTTCACCTCCTTTATCATTTAACGCTATATTTAATTCTCTTGCTTTTGTGTACATAACAATGGCACTTGGGTATTGTTCCATTTCATATAAAGTATTTGCTTTATTATTATAGTACATTGACATTCCATTTGTATCCTCAAAATCCTTAAAAATTTCATAAGATTTATCATGGTAGTCTGCTGATAAAGAATCATTTCCATTGTAATAATGTAAAATTCCAATATCATTATAAGCATAGGCTTCTCCTAATTTATCACCAATTTCAATAAATATTTTCAACGACATTTGACTAGCATTTAAAGCTTGTGGATATTGCCCCAGATTATCGTGAACTAACGATTTATTAGAATATAAATTTGCCAATTCTTCTTTATTATCTGATTTTTCAAAAAGAGGAATCAGTGAATTTATATATGTGATTGCCATTAATGGTATATTGTTATTAATAAATCCGTTATATAAAGCCGAATAATATTTAATTTTATCTATGTCATTAAAAGAGTCATTTACCGAAAAAACACTGTCCATATAAAAACATTCCTTTCTTGAAAGGTTTTCTAAGTCTAATTGTTTGAATACTGATGTTGTAGAGTATTGGGCGTAAATATTTGAATCATTAAAAATGATAAAAATTAATACAATCAATAAAAGATAATGCTTTTTCATTTAAAACAAATATTATTCATTTTGAAGTTCAAATATAATCTTTAATTTTATCTCTTTCTAACTCAAGAGTTATATATTTATGTCTAAATTTGGTTTAAATTGTCCACTGATTGTGAACAATTGCAACAAGATAATAATTCTTCTCAAATTTTTCAATATAAAAAATAAGTGATGACCAATCCATTCCGTTATATTTGGATGTACCTTCATAATAAAATTCTATAAATTGCGATTCAGGAAAATAATTTTGGATATTATTTTGTGTGTTAGAGAATTGTAAATTTTGATTCTTATGAATTTCTGTTGATTTATTTTTGTAATCAACATCATAAACATAGCGTTTAAAATATGATTGAATAGTTAAGCGTATTGAATCACCACTGCCGTCTTCAAATCCCCAAAAAAGTGTGTCATTTTTAACTAAAGTAGATTCAAAAGCATTGGCTTTAAAGTTTTGTTCAATTTCTTCAATTAATGTGTAGGGTACAAATATACAACCTTTTTTAGGGTGAATGAATTGTGAAAAACTCAATAAATTAGTTTCATCTAATACGTTTAAAATTTGGTTTGAAAAATCAATAAATGATGTATCTTTATCAAGCGTATCGTTTTCACTTCCTAGGCTACTTGTACCTGATGGTATAAGTGTGTCGGCATAGAATTCTTCAAAATATTCCTCATCATCAATGTAACCTCCAAGTGCATTGTCTTCATTTTTTTGAATACAGGAAAACAGTAATAAAGAAATAGATGTGATAGTAATCATGTTTTTCATGGTGGAAAGATAATATTTTAATTTCAAAGTCCTCCTAACAGAATAGGTTAACTCCTTTTAAAATGATAATTATTTGTTGATTGAAAAGAAATGATTTATTTTGTTTAGTTCTCCTTGGTTTTTAAATCGCATAAACAGTCTTATTCTTCATTTATTCTTTTGTTTTTAAGCTAAACTTGTGAAGACTTTTTATGTCTTAAAAGCATCTTTTTAAATTTATTAGCGTATAATTAATAGTGATAAATATTAATGACATATTAAAAGAGTGTAGATTCGAAACTGCCCGTAGTGGAGGAAAAGGCGGCCAAAACGTCAATAAAGTTGAGTCGAAAGTAAGTATTGTTTGGGGTTTTGAAGACAGTCATTATTTATCTTCTTATTTTAAATCTAAAATTAAGCGTAGAGCTAAATCTTATTTATTTACTGATGGTGTTAGAATAACATCTAAAAAAAATAGATCGCAATTAGATAACAAACAAGATGCAATTAAAAAATTGGAGGAATTATTAATTTTGTGGTTAAAAGAAGAAAAACCACGTAAGCCTACAAAAATTCCTTATGGTGTTAAACAAAAAAGATTAAACAAAAAGAAGATCACTTCAACAATTAAAAAGAGTAGGGGAAAACCTAAATTAGATGATTAGTTGAATTTTAAAAAAGCCTTCCATAGAGAATCGTTTGGAGGTGGTGCAATAATTTTAAGTGGTTCTTTTTTTACTGGATGTTCAAATTCTAAAGTTCGTGCATGCAAACAAATAGATCCATCTTTATTTGAGCGTTTAGCTCCATATTTTAAATCCCCTTTAATAATGCAATTAATATGTGCAAGTTGTGCTCTAATTTGATGATGACGCCCTGTTTTTAAATTAATTTCTAAAAAATGATACTTGTCTCCACTTCCTTTTAATTCATAATCTAATTCTGCACGTTTACTACCGTTTATCTCTTTTTTAAAGGCGTAACTTTTATTTTGTTTTTCATTTTTCTTTAAAAAATCAACTAAAGTTCCCGTTTTATGTTTCGGTTTATGTTCAACCACCGCCCAATATGTTTTTTTTATGTTACCATTTAAGAGTAAAGTTTTATTGGCAAACATTTTATTCATTCGTGTTAATGCTTTTGATGTTTTGGCAAATAACACAATTCCTGTTGTTGGTCTGTCAAGTCTATGAACTGTTCCTAAATAAACATCACCAGGTTTGTTGTATTTTTTTTTAATATAAGTTTTTACAATATCAGACAACGGAGTGTCTCCAGTTTTGTCACCTTGAACAATGTCACCAGAACGTTTATTGACTACAATTAAATGATTGTCTTCATAAATCACATCTATTGGTAAATTGTTCATAAGTCTTAACTAAAATTAAAATCAAAAGTACAATAAAATTCTATTTTTGTCCACTGTAAATATTCTAATACCTAAGAAAAAATGAATTTTAAAAATGTAATTTTATCCTTTTCTGTTATTTTATTGTTGTCATCTTGCGATAAAACGTTAAAACATCAACGTTATGTTAAAAATAGCAGTCAAGATACAATTACAATCTTTAACCCCGATTTTAAGGATACAATTTATAAACTATTGCCGGGACAACAAGCTTTAATTTATGAATTTGAAAATTTAGATACTAAACAAGTTAAAGAACCTTGTAGATGGTTAGGTGATACTTTAATTATTAAAACCATTAATGATTCAGTTTGTAATAAAGCTACATCAATAGAGGATAATTGGACATCAAAAATGGGAGGAAACGAGAAACAAAGAAGTCAAACTTGTACGTTTACAGTTGAAGAAGGAGATTTTTAATGTTTTGTAAATATCGCAAATTATGTTTTTCTCTTACGATATTCAATTTTAAAATATAGTCCGTTCATAACTAAAATTCAAAATGACCTAATAAGTCATTTATTCATAACTTAATCATTTCAAATGAATTCATCTGTTCGCTCCACTCGGGTATTTTATCATCTCTTATCTTCTTAAAATATTTCCATAACTCGCTATGAGCGTATTTTATTCATCAACAGACAAAAAAATAGTTTAATTTCTTATAGTTCATGCATTGGCAATTGGAATAACTACATAAAAAAAGCCTCTTGAACTTAATCAAGAGGCTTTAATATTTTACTAATTAAGTAAGGTTTAGTTTACTTTTTTAGATAAATCAGCACCTGCTTTAAACTTAACTACGTTTTTAGCAGCAATTTTGATTTCTTTCCCAGTTTGAGGATTTCTTCCCATTCTTGCAGCTCTTGCAGAGATAGAGAATGATCCAAAACCTACTAATGAGATTTTGTCTCCTTTTTTAAGTGCTCCTTCTGTAGCATTCATAAATCCTTCTAAAGCTCTTTTTGAGTCAGCTTTTGATAATCCTGAGTTTGATGCAATTGCATCTACTAATTCTGATTTGTTCATTTTAAATCTTTTTTTTGGTTAATATAATTTGTTATCAGAGCGAATATATATTAAAATCCTTTAAAGTCAAGGGGTATGGGTGAAAATACCCCTATTTTGTTAATAAGTCACTCCAATTGTTAATAACCACCACCTAAATAGCCGTTTTTATTGACTTTTTGTTAAAATGTTTAAAATATATATTTATTTTACTTTTGGATAAATATTCTGTCGTTGCCAACAAAACGGGGACTTTGAATAGATAAAACTTGAATTGGTTTAAATGAAGTCACTTTTAATGCGTGAGGCGTATTTTTAGGGATAGTTAAATAATCACCTTTTTTTATTTTTACGACTACACCACTCACTGTTAATTCACCTTTTCCGGATACAACATATAAATTTTCGGTATGATAAGCATGTTTATGCATTTTAACATCATCTTTAACCCAAATCATAAATGAAGTTTGGTTTTTATCATCCGATACTTTTTTTACCAAAATATTTTCGTAATCTTTATGAGGTTTTTCTTTTTTTAGTTTTAAAATGTCTTGTGCAAAAACACTAATTGTAATAAAAGTTAGAAATATCAATGCCCATTTTTTCATGTCATGCTATTTTAGATATACTTTAAAAACTATTTCTCCTCTATGAAATTCGGGATAAATATATCCGGCTTTGAATTTTAAATGAGATAAAACTCTATTTTTAGCCTTCATTATTGTAGGGGTACTTTTTATATTTGTTTTTGCTTTATCTAAAACGCAAGATGTTACATTTCCTTTTTCATCTACCACAATATCAAAAACAATTTGTCCTTTATGACTTGTTGACGCTATTCCATATTCAATTTGTTTTTCAATTGGACGTTTGTCTTTGGCTAAATCTCCATAAATTTGAGAAAAAGACCATTGACTAAAAAGAACTAAAATTAAGCTTAAAAATGTTTTCATAATACCTATATAAATAATAAGGTATAAAATTAACTAAATCTTTATTCATAAAACGATATAAATCAAGATTTAATTAACAAGTGATTTAAGATAAAAGTGTATTGATGTTTTCTTAGCTCATTCAAAGTTCCATATTGTGAAACACATTTAAAACGTCATCATCATCTTCCAGTTTCTCTAATAATTTTTCAACTGCTGCAATTTCATCAGCATCAGTTAATTTTTTCATTACAGTGGGGATACGTTCAAATCCTGACGATAGGATTTCAATTTCTCTACGCTCTAATTCTTTTTGAATTGCACCAAAACTTTCAAACGAACCATAAATAAGAATCCCATCATCATCAGCAAAAACTTCTTCTGCACCAAAATCAATAAATTCAAATTCAATTTCTTCAGGGTCTAAACCTTCAGCATTAATTCTAAAATTGCAAGTACGCTCAAACATAAACTCAACCGATCCAGAAGTCCCCATATTTCCATCACACTTGTTAAAACAAGCTCTAACATTAGCTACTGTTCTATTATTGTTGTCGGTAGCTGTTTCAACTAAAATAGCAATTCCATGAGGAGCGTATCCTTCAAAAAGTGTTTCTTTAAAATCGCCTACATTTTTTTCGGATGCTTTTTTTATGGCACGCTCAACATTGTCTTTTGGCATGTTGGCAGCCTTTGCATTTTGAATTACAGCTCTTAATTTAGAATTGTTGTCAGGATCAGGGCCACCTTCTTTAACAGCCATAACAATCTCTTTACCAATTCTTGTAAACGCTTTAGACATTGCTGACCAACGTTTCATTTTACGTGCTTTTCTAAATTCAAATGCTCTACCCATAATGTGTCATAAATTAATGATGTCCAAATGTAATAAGAATGCAATTAAATTCAAATTTCAACTTGAAGTTTATCTAAAATTTAATAAAAATTGATGTTTCTATATTCGCAGAATTAGGAGAGATAAAACCTTTGAATAAAGTTGAGTTATTTAACTCATAAGCATAAGGTATTCGATAGCCCCCGTAAGATGTAAGGTCCAACTTAAACCTATATCCATTTTTTTGAAATCATATTCGTATAAAATGCTTAAATCTACATTGGCTCTTAAGCCTATGCCTTTAGGAGATGTAACAATTTGGTAATTGTCATAGTTGTCTCCATTTTTTTTAGCTATGATGTTGCTTTTTTCTTTTGATTTTAAATGGTAATTTGTTCCAGATCCAATACCAACGTATAGCGTACTTTTGTTATCATGTATTAAACAGTTCTATAAACTGGCTGTAAAATGTAAAACATTTAATTGATGGTTAAAGTTTAAAGGAAACTTTTGAATGTCTGATAAAACTTTTTGATTTATTTTTAGTTTGTAATATTCTAAATTGGCGTATATTTTCCACTCTCTTGTGAGATTGTAAAATAAACCAATACCAATTTTTTTACGTTTAACTGAAGTTATAATTGAAAGGGTATCTTCTCCATTCAACAAAGTTGTATTATAGCCCAAACCTGTTTCAATCATAAAATCAAGTTTTCTTGTTTTAAGTGAATCTTCATAACTTAAACTAAAAAAAGACATGGTAATAAAGAGGAAAGAAAAGAAATAATTCATAGTGGAGACTAATTAAATGGTGATAAATACATAACGTAAATATAAACGTTTTAGTGTTTTGTCTTTGAAAATAGATGATTAAATTTTTTTATTCGAATGTATATTAACAAGTAATTTTAATCAAAAAAGCGAGCCTCATAAAATGAAGCTCGCTACAATAATAGATGATGATTTTATTTCTTTATCAGTTGAACTGATGTATTTGAATCTTTAGTTTGAATATTTACAATGTAAGCACCTTTACTTAATTGAGATGTTGATAATTGAAATAAATTACCACTTAAATTATTAATGGTATAAACTAACTTTCCTGTTACATCATAAATTGATATAGTCGCATTTTCAACCATATTTCCAAAATCTAAAGTTACATTATCACTGGTTGGATTTGGAAATAAAATGTAATTTGAATTTGTTGAGTTTTCAAGAAAACCAATTCCTGCAACGCTCATACATGCAGATGTGTCGCTACATCCATTTTGAGTGACTACTACTTTGTAATTCCCGTTATTTGTAGGTGTAAATGATTGACTTGTTTCAGTAGGGGTCACTGGAGTATTTCCATTGTCACAATCTAACCATAAATAACTCGCACCAGATTGATTAGCTGTTAATGTAAATCCAGATTGGGCAACTGTAATATCATTAACGACAGCAGAAACTGTATAAGTTGTAATACTATCACATGCTGATACAGCTGTTAAGTCATTTATTGTAAAAACAGTATCAGTTTTGAAATAAATACCATTAATTAAAACACTATCATTTAAGCAGTAGTAAGAAGATGAATTTAAATCATAAGATTGAGGAACTGTAATGTTAATCTCAGTAGTAACAGTGTCTGGAGTTAAATCATAATACATTTCTACTCTTAAATTGAGCCACTAGTTTCCGAAAAAACATCTTGCATAGCATTACTACTTAAAGGAAATTGCATACCTGATCGTGTTAAAGTAGTTGATATTCCTCCAATTGTTGTAGTTGCTGGTGCAGGTGCGTAAGAGTTTATATCGTCTCTATTCCCATAAATCCCAATAATATCACCAGCAGTTATCGGATAGTTTACATAAATAGTATCTGAAGCAGTATAGTTTGCCCAGTAACCTAATTCAATAAAATCATTTGTAGTTGCACTAAATAACGGTGGAACGCCAGAATTAAATTTTAGTATTGAAATATTTTGAGGACCAACACTATTAGTTGTTGGTACACGTAAACCTGTTATCACAAAATCATCAGGAGCTGTAAAATAATACCCTCTAACATTGCCACTATATGTTGTTCCTTGGGCTGGCAACACTAATTCTCCTAAACTATCACCTTCAAATGAAGTAACGTAAATAGTTGTATCATTGTAAATCATGTTTGTAGTCATTGAATCGTTAGTCGTTATAATATTTGTACCTAACGAATCGGTTGACCAATTATATGACCCGAATGAAAATAGAGATACAATACACTATCGAAAGGTGTAACTTGACTTCATGAAATAGTAGCAGCTTTTATAGTGTTAGAATTTACTTCTGTTGTTGTGGGCTGATTTTGATTGTAAATTGGGTCATCAGAAGATGTTGATTGGGCATTAGAACCAATCACAATAGACATAAAGCCTAAAGCTAAAATGTAATTTTTTTTAATAATAGAGTTTTTTATTTTATGACGAATCATTTTTTATGACTAATCAGTGCAAAACTACAACAATATTAAGGTTTAATCAAAATTTATAACACATTTAATATTGAAAATATTCATTTTTCACAATATTAAATTATTCAATTCCAATGAACTCTTTTTTTAGTATCAATAGAATAGAATTTGTTATTTTTTAGACTCTTTTAAATAGGTTTTTTATTATTTCACAAAAACACCTTGATAAAATCTTAATGTTCTTTTAAAATATGCTTCAGATTCTACTTTAAAGCCAATACTTTTTATTAATTGATCGGTATCTCGGTTTAAATTGCAGCCATCACCAACAATTTTCCATGCTGGATTTATGATGTTTTGAATGATTCTGCGTGATTTTTGTTTGGCATGGATATGTTCTAAAATTATAAGTTTACCGTTTGGTTTGAGCCATTTTTTTATTTTCTTCAACGCTAAGTTTTGATCAGTAATGGTACACAATACAAGTGTGCAAACAACATAGTCTAAGGAGTTTTGAGAGAGTATGTTTTCTAATTCTAGGTCGTTTACACCTAAGTTATATGTAGAGATATTTGCGCTTTGAGGCAACTTTTTTGTAGCTTTCTCCAGCATAAATTGTGAGGGTTCAATAGCTATGACAGTTGCATTTTTATTAAAGTGTTCAAAATTTGCGCCTGTTCCTGAGCCAACATCTAAAATTTGACCTTCTAATTCACTAATTAATTTTTGTCTTATGGGATGAAATTGCTTTTCTATATCATTCATAAATGAATCATATTTAGAAGCAAATGTTTTTTGATAAAACCCCATTAATTTAGTGTTAATCCCATTCTTTTCCTGTTCGATACATTGTTCCTTTGAGTGTTGAAACTAAATGATTATTTTGGTTCATCACTTTAATATGGTAAACACCAATGCGCTTGGTAATTGATATTTCTTCAACATCTGTTGTCAAAACATCTCCTATATGCACAGGCTTTAAATGAGATATTGATGTTTCAACCGACACAGCATGAATTCCATAAGCATTAGCAGAAAATGCCAATGAACTATCAGAAAGAGAGTAGGTAATACCACCATGAGCAATGTCAAATCCATTGGTCATTTCTTTTCTAACAGTCATTTGAATGCTCACATTACCTTTTTTAACGGATAAAATTTCAATTCCTAACCACTGACTCATGGCATCATTATTGAACATCTTATGAACTATGTCAGTAGGGGATAACATTATTTTATAATTGCAGCATTTAATACAGCAATCATTGATGCCGAAACAATAAAAAGTTGCGTTCGGGTTTCTTCATCTAAAGTTTCACCATCTTCATCTTCTGCCTCAATTTCGTACGACATAAATTCCATTAGGTGTGGTTGATTAACCAATTCGTGCAATGGCGTATAGTCTTCATTTTGGTTTATTTCATCTAACGCTAATACAAAAGGGTCTTGAATAGCATGAATTTCGTCTTCTATTATTTGTTTTAATTTTAAACCTTGCTGATTAAAGGCTTCCATTACAATTGCAAAATAATAAATCGAAAAAGTATTTAATTCATCATTTTCATACTCAACACCTGCTTGCATCACATATCCCAATAGATCTTCTTGCTGAATAGCGTAAGTTTCAATTAATTTTTCAAGAGCGTTTTCACTTAGACCATCTATTTTTTCAACTGCTTGTTTTATGCTAGTTTGTGATATAATATTTCCCATTTTATTTTAAATAATTTTTGTAAAGTTATATAATATTTACTTCTCGTTCTAGATCTATGTCAAATTTTGATTTAATGTCGGCTAAAATATCCTCAGACAGCTGAAAAATATCTTTTCCGAGTGCACCACCATAATTAACCAAAACCAAAGCTTGATTTTTATGAACGCCATAATTCCCAATCTTTTTCCCTTTCCATCCGGCTTGATCAATGAGCCATCCTGCAGCTATTTTTACTTGTTTTTTTCCAATTGGATAACTTGCAATATTAGGGTATTTTGATTTTAATTCTTGATATTTTTCTTTTGTTATAATTGGGTTTTTAAAAAAACTTCCAGAATTTCCAATTTCCTTAGGGTCAGGTAATTTAGATTGTCTTATTTTAATGATTGCTTTACTAACATCTCTAATAGTTGGTGTTTCAATTCCCATGTCTGCTAGTTCTTGCTGTATGGCACCATACTCGATATTAATAATTGGATTTTTAGTGAGTTTGAGTGTGATGTTAGTAATAACGTATTGGTCTTTATAAAAGTTTTTAAAAATACTGTCTCTATAACCAAACTGACATCTTTTTTTAGTAAATCTAACTTCATCAGCAGTACTTATGTTCATGGCTTCTAATTCAAAAAATACATCTTTAATTTCTACACCATAGGCGCCAATGTTTTGCATAGGTGCTGCACCAACACTACCGGGGATTAGAGATAAGTTTTCTATCCCTCCATAGCCATTATCAATAGCAAACATGACTAAGTTGTGCCAATTTTCACCTGAATTTGCTTTTACCCAAACAAATTCATCATTTTCTTTGTCAACTGTGATGCCTTTTATATTATTTTTTAAAACGAGTCCATCAAAGTCTTTAGTAAATAGGATATTAGAACCGCCTCCCAAAATTAATTTTGGTTTACTTTTATTGGATAAAATAATACGCTTTAAATCTTCTGTTGAACTAAAGTTGGTGAATGACTTAGCTGTAGTATCAATTCCAAAAGTATTGTATTTTAGTAGGCTAATATTTTCTTGAATCATATTGCAAATTTAACAGTTGTGATGCAATAAAGTTGATTTGTTATAGTTTATTTATTAAACTTCTAAAGTTAATGACTAATAAATTATTGTTGTGTTTAGTGCTTTTTTTGTGTTCTTATGTAAACTTGATAGCACAACAAGATTCTGCTAAATTTAAAATTAAAAGTATTGAATTGGATTACAACATCAATAATTCTATGGGGGACTACACGCCTGTTGATATATTTCGAATCACCCAAAGTCCAAGCTCAATCAATTGGCAATTGGATAGTGATTTTTTCATCAGCCAATTTCAAACGTATGGTTATGGTTCAAATGGATTAAGAGGATTTGTTAATTTAACACCATATAGTAAAAAGAAACAAGGGTATAGGCAGCAGGTTGAATTAAAATTAGGGGTTAGTATTTTGGGGTACAATAAATTATTGGTAGGTCATAAAGGGGAAGAATCAACATTGATTTATGACACCATAGTAACATTTTTAACAGATTCAACTCAATTAGAAACACCTATTCAATATAATTACGGTAATTCTGAAGAGGTTGATTTAACAGTTAAAAAACTGGTTTTTCATGCCGAATTAAATTTAATGAGTAAGCAGATTAAGCGTTTTAAATTTGGTGTTTCGCCATCTTTTCGATTGTCATATTTTTATAAATCAACTGTAGAATATTCATATTTTGAGTCAACTGATTATATAGATGAATTGTATAAAGATTATACAGAAAGAGAAAATTATACATTTAAAGGCAAAAAAGGAATGAGTTTCGCCCCTTATTTAAATGCGAATATAGAGGCTAAATTAAGCCCAATAAATCAAAGGTCTAAATATTTTGCATTAAATTGGTACGGGCATATAGGGCAAAGTTTTAATGCTTTATTTGGTTCAAAAAGTATTATAAGTCAAAGTTTTTACGGTTTCGGAATGGGATTAAAGTTTTATCTTTAATACAATGCCATCTTTTAGTTGTAAACTTTTGTGGAGAATACCGGATTCGAACCGGTGACCTTTTGACTGCCAGTCAAACGCTCTAGCCAACTGAGCTAATCCCCCAAGTTTTTGTAAAGATAGAGGTTTTGATATCATTAATTTTTAATGTGTCAAATTATCTACTTTGCTCTTGCAATTTTTTTAATTATACTGTTTTAATTGTTCTCTTAACCAATCTAAGGCCTTGTCTCTGTCTTTTTTGATGAACAATTTAGTGATTATAAATGGTTTATTTATCTTGATATAAAACTGACCGATTATTTTATCGGCAACAGAATCTATAAGTAAAGCTTTAGCAATAGTATTTTGTGCAAACTCTTTAGATGAGATGACTGTTCTCACTTCAGATGTTATTGAAGAAAAGTCTCCTTTGGAAACTAATAATGCGTAAGGTTTTCCATTAGCTAATTTTAAATTGGCTTTTTTAACTTCATAAATATGTTCAAGTTCAACCGTTTTGTGGGCAATAACATGATTTTCAAAAATATTATCCTCTAATTGTCGAACTACAGTTGTAGTGGTCTTATATTCTATGTGTTGCATTAAATTACTTTGTTTGGATGTTCTAAATATAGTGTTTTTTAACAAAACAGACCTATTCAAAGTCATTTTGAATGTTTATTTTTATCAAATGAAAAAAAGCTGTTTAATTTTATGTTTATTTATTTCAAATTTAATTTTAGCACAAAAATGTGATTCAACTATTTTACTGACACATTTAAAAACTATGGTTGAAGTTGATAAACCAAGAAACGATTTGAATTTAGAATCACTTGATTTTGTAGCGGATTATATTTATTCTGAATTTTCTAAATATTCAAAACGCGTAGAATATCAATTGTTTACAGTAAATAAAAAAGAATATAAAAATGTAATTTGTTCTTTTGGTCCACAAGATGCTGAGCGGATTATAATAGGAGCTCATTATGATGTGTGTTATAATCAACCAGGAGCAGATGACAATGCGAGTGGTACAGCCGGATTATTAGAATTGGCACGATTGTTTGAAAATAAAAAATTAAATTATAGAATTGATTTAGTTGCCTATTCGTTAGAAGAGCCACCTAATTTTGGCATGAAAACCATGGGGAGTTATAAGCATGCCGAATATTTATTTGAAAATAAAATACCTGTTTATGGTATGATTGCGCTTGAAATGATTGGTTATTTTTCTGACGAAAGAAAATCACAACATTTTCCTATTAAAGGTCTTGGCCTGTTTTATGGCACTAAAGGTAATTTTATCACTTCAGTTCAGACTTTCAAAGCTGGTAGATTTGTAAAAAAGTTTAACCGTAAAATATCAAAAAATAAATTTATAAAACATAAAAAATTTACTGCGCCTTCTAAAATTTATGGTGTTAGTCTTTCTGACCACTTAAATTATTGGAAATTTGGATTTTCGGCCTGTATGATTACCGACACTGCCTTTATGCGAAATCCCAATTATCACCAAAAATCGGATACCATTGAAACACTTGACTTAACAAAAATGGTAGCCGTAATTGATGCTGTGTTTAATTCTATTTTAAAAATTTCACAATGAAAAACCATTTAGTTGTTATATTGATTGCTTTGAATTTTTTTGCTTGTACAAAAAATAAATTTGAAACGGTTTATAAAGGCTATTCAATTAAAGGAAAGCATAGCCGTGGTATTGACGTTTCATCAAATTCAATTGTAATGTCGGGTGCTAAGGGCAGTTTTGTTACTTATAGTTATTTGAATTCCCATTTTAATGATTATGATTGGGTAGCCGATATGGAAGATTTTAGAGACGTGCATATCAACCCAGACGGAAGCATATTGTTACTAAACTCAGGTTTAAAAGGTGAGATTTGGAAAATATCAACAACAGGTAAGCAAAAATTAGTATATACTAGAAGAGATTTATTTCTTGATGGTTTTGCATTTAAAGATTCTGTTGGATTTGCCTATGGTGATCCCGTAAATGATTCGACTTTTTTTATATTAAAAACGAGTAATTATGGAGAGTCGTGGCAACAAATACCACCATCAACTTTACCTTTGATATTAGAAAAAGAAGCTGGATTTGCTGCTAGTGGCACTGGCATTCAAATGCCAGATGAAGATGTTGTGTTTATTGCCACTGGTGTTGCTAAAACAGCTCGTATATTTAGAAGTTTTGATGCTGGAAAATCTTGGGATGTTGTCAATACCCCAATGAAATCCGGTGATCATTATGGGATATACAGTATGAGTTTTAAAACTGTAAATGAAGGTTTTATTGTTGGAGGATCTTATAAAGATACGAGTTATAATGAGAAAATTTGCTTTTATACCAATGATAAAGGTGAGACATGGAAGAATAGGAGTGGAGGCTTGCCTGGATATATGAGTTGTATTGATTCAAACGTTGATTTAAGTTTAATTGTAACAACTGGACGATTAGGGACTTATTATAGTACCAATAAAGGTGAAAAATGGAAATTATTGACAAATTCTCCTTATTATTCTTGTCGTGTAACAGAAAATCAAATAATTTTAGGCGGTAGATTTGGTACTTTTGAACTCATAAATTATAAATTGAAATTATGAAAATTGGGTTTTCTCAAAATTTAGTTGCTAACCCAAATTTTAAGGATAGAAATGTTTGTAAAGAGTTTAGTAAAAGATGTGGACCAGAAGGTTTGTCTATGGCTTCAAATAGTGTCCCTATTGGTAAAAATATGGAGGGAATTACGGTATTTATAGTTGATTAAATTTTATATTAATAGTTTAATGATGAATAAAAAAGTCAAAATTATTGGAGGTATTATGGGAATTATCTCTACTCTAGTTGGAATTGTAATAGCATATTATATATGGAATACTCAGGATAAATATTTCGATTAATTTTTTAAAACCACCTATTTTTTCAGCTATCACTGTAGCTTTTATCCTTTCTATATATATTGGCTCTAAATCGGCAATAAAAATTATAATTGAGTCTGAAAATTTTGTTAGGGTATGGTGTTTGTCAGGTTTATTAACTGTAATTGGTGCTGAATTAGTAGGTGTTTTTGTTTATATTATTTTTGTAAATTCTCTTTCTTCTATGGAATCAATATTTTCATTCTTTATTATCTTAATCTATTCTATAATTCCGATCATTTTATTTGGTTCAATTCTAGGTTACGTTGTTAAAAAGATTGGTGAAAAAATTGATTAATAATTAAAATTTTGCAATCTTAAAAGAACAAATT
>Ga0316208_1002180_pt1 | contig 16410 bp, 16 predicted proteins | sample 3monopyrite_MG_FD_204944 | JGI IMG/M metagenome (GOLD analysis project Ga0316208, IMG submission 204944) | Microbial mat bacterial communities from mineral coupon in-situ incubated in ocean water Damariscotta River, Maine, United States -... | ecosystem: Environmental > Aquatic > Marine >...
CGCTTCGTAGGCACGCCGCACCAGGAGGAATCCCGTCTGCCGCAGAAAGTTCGACATTTCGGCGGGGTCGTCCCCGACCTCGAAGCGATGGGACAGATTGAGCGGGTCGCCCTTCAGATCCCGAAAATCGACGGAGCTCGGATCGTAGATCTCGCGGCCCGAGTACATGCATCGGATCGCGGGCTCCCAATCATCCCAGGACTCGAAATCGCCCCGCACGAATCGCACGGCGTTACTGAAAAGCAGGCCGTAGCGCGTCCGATACTCGTAGAGATAGTCGAGCCAGGACTCCTCGTCGGTGATCTCGAGAACGGTTCGCGCGTCCGCGGCGGCCTCGGCCTCGACGACCACTTCGCCTCCGCGACATCGGTAGGTATAGAAGCGACCGTCAGGGAGCCCGATCGAGATCGGTGCCTTCCCCTCGACATCCCACGCGACTTTCTCGTTGACGCCGGAGGCGAGCCTTCGCGGCAGCTCTTCGAGATGGAATTGGTCGAAGTCGACGAAGGGGAGCCCGGCACTTCGGTAGGTCCCGAAATGCGTGTCGCGTCCGACTTCACCTTGGACACCTACGACATCACTTGAGAGATCCGATGCGGTCATGCTTCGCCCCTCCTACTTTGACTGACAAGTCTCCCGACTAGCGTGCGCCGCGAACGAGTCGCCCGGGTCGAGCCCCCGTATCAACACCGCTCTTCCGAGTCACTTCGCCGGACACGATCGTGTAGTCGTAGCCCTCGGCCTTCTGCAGCAGGCGTCGTCCGCCGGCGGGAAGGTCGTGCACGAGCTTGATCGAGCGAAGCTGAAGATTGTCGAAGTCGATCACATTGAGGTCGGCCTTCTTCCCGACCTGCAACACGCCACGATCGGTCATGCCAAACAAGTCCGCCGTGTCCTTCGTCTGCTTCTTCACGACCCACTCGAGCTCGAGCTTCTCGCCACGGGACCGGTCACGCGCCCAATGGGTCAGCATGAAGGTCGGAATCGAGGCGTCGCAGATCATTCCGCAATGGGCGCCGCCGTCCGACAGGCCCGACACGCAGTAGGGATGGCTGATCATCTCGCGAATCACATCGTGGTTGCCCTCGACGTAGTTGAAGATCGGCATCATCAACATGTTCGTGCCGTCGCCCGCCGCGAAGAGGTCATAGGCCGCTTCGAGGGGCTCAACGCCATTCGCCTCGGCGATCGCCTTCACACTTCGATCCGGCGTGGGTTCGTAGTCCGGCGGATCGCCGATCGCGTACAGGCGATGGAGCATCATCGCAATCATGTCGGCGATGCCGTCAAAGAGGTTATTCGGATCCGCGGGGAGGCTTTCCTCGGCGAGAATCGCGGCCTTGTTTTCCGGGTTCTTGAGCGCTTCCGCGAATTCGGTGAGGTCCGCCGTCTCTTCCTGCAGGCGCTTGAAGGTCGGCTTTCGCGCGAAGGGATGATGGGTCTGGAGACCGATCATCAGGCCGAAGGGTCGGGCAGCGATCTGCGGATAGAGCTGAGCGCCCTGTTCCGCGGCTTCGATCGACTCGGTCATGATCTCGCGCCAGAGTTCCGGCTCCGTTTCGTTCTGGAGCATCGCGAACGTCACCGGGCGTTCGATCTCCGCCGACAGCTTCTTCATCCACTCGACTTCGCGCTTGGCATTCACGAGGTCCTGACCGTCCGCGCCCGCCGGAGCGAGTTCGAAGACACCGGCACCCGCGTCCTTGAGCGCGCGACCGAGGCCGAAGAGTTCGTCTTCCGCAGCGAAGGTGCCGGGGACGGGCTCGCCGTCCATGGCGCGATGACCGAGAACGCGGCTTGTGCTGACGCCTAACGCGCCGGCTTCGATCGCCTCGCGCGTCAGCTTGCGCATCTCCGCGATATCATCCGGTGTGGCCGGCTCGTTCTTCGCGCCGCGCTCGCCCATGACGTAGGCGCGGAGCGCGCCGTGCGCGAGCTGTGTGCCAAAGTCGACGGAGGTCTTTCGCTTCTCGAGCGCGTCGAGATATTCCGGGAAGGTCTCCCAGTCCCAGGTGATCCCTTCGGAGAGGGCGGTTCCGGGGATGTCCTCGACGCCTTCCATCAACTGGATCAACCACTCTTCTTTGCCGGGCTGAACCGGAGCGAAGCCCACGCCGCAATTGCCCATAACAACGGTCGTCACCCCATGACCGCCCGAGGGATCGAGGTTGTCGTCCCAGGTCACCTGCCCGTCGTAGTGCGTGTGCACGTCGACGAAGCCCGGCGTCACGATGCGGCCGGTTGCGTCGATCGTCTCAGCAGCTTCGCCGGGAACCGACGCACCGATTTCGGCGATCTTGCCATCCTTGATGGCGACCTCACCCTGATAGGCGGCCGCGCCCGTACCGTCGACGATCGTTCCACCGGTGATTTTGAGATCAAACATGAGATAGCTCCTGAGCTAACGGAGAAGCCCGGAACGGGCGGGTCCGCGAAGATGTGAAGACACTTCATTGTACATGGACGAGCGGCGACGGCGAGCGGCTTTGCCGGCCACATTCTGCGCCTGAATTGCCTGATAGAGAGACTCGCTTCCGCTGTCGGCAGCGAGAAGTCCTCCCGAGCGATGACTATCGCTTGCCGGGCTCACGCCAATCGAGGATGGCGGTCGGCGACCAGCGCTTGTTCATCGGCAGAATCGATTCCCAGGCCGGCGCGAGCTCCCGCTCTCGAACGAATTCCTGCGCCATGAAATGCTGGCCGTTGTACTGCTTCGCCTCTTCATTCGTCGCGAGCCAGAGCGCTGCGATCGCGGGGACTTCGACCGGGCAGAAGAGCGACGCGGGATAGCCGAGGCGATGGCCCTGGGTATGGAAGCGCTCGGTCATGACGGGCCCCGGGTCGAGATCGAAACAAAGGATGCCATCGGCATCGTGCTCCGCCGCCAACCCATCGGCGATCTTTCCGCACGCGGCCTTCGAACAGTTATAGGAAACACCTGCACCGCCCGCGCCGGGCGGGCCGCCCTGCTTCGTGTAGTTATGTCGCGTCGAAAGATTGATGACGCGCCCTTCCCCCCGTTCGAGCATTCCCGGAAGAAACGTTTTGATCAGCGCGATCGGTGCCAGAAAATTGGCCTGGACCTTCGCAGCGAACTCTTCAATCGGCGTGTCCTTGATCCACGCATTCGTGTACTGCCCCATCTCATACATGGCGTTATTCACGAGTACATCGATACCGCCCCATTCCGAAAGAACCTGCGCGGCCCCCTTCTCGACGGAGCCGGGCTCGAGCAGATCGAGCTGAATCGGGAGTGCTTTCGCTCCGAGGGCTTCAACTTCTTCGGCGGTGGAGGCGAGACTGCCGGCGAGGGGTGTCGCCTTGCCCGTCTCGTCTTCTTCGCGCCCTTCCCCTTCGTTCAGCGTACGTCCGGTAAAGGCGACATCGAACCCGGCTCGTGCGAACTCGCGGCAGATGCTCTTTCCGATTCCTCGCGTACCTCCGGTGACCAGGACGCGCGGGCGAGACGATGATTCAGACATGCCTTCTCCTCGAGCGCGGAGCGAACCGCGCAACAATCTGCCAACGTGAAACCCTAACGAGCCGGGCGTTTACATCAAGCGCGCACATCAAGCACGATCGGAGACAAGATGAAACTCGTCGTAACGGGTCATGATGAAAAGGGCACTTCCATCTTCTCGCACGCGGGGACCCCTCCCCGCTCTTCTTCACCCGGGAGCTATGAGCTCTGGTCGACAAAAGGCCCGATCACCGTCCCCGATTCGACCCCCGCAGAAAGCCCCGCGGAGATCGGCTATTTCGCGATCGACGGCGAGACCAGCTTCAAAGTCGTCACCGTCCCCCCCGCAAGCGGGCGGCCCGAGGTCGACCTGATGTCGCTCATGCCTCCCGAAATCGCGAAGCATTTCGATCCGGCGGACCCCGAGATGCATACGACGGATACGATCGACTACGTGGTCATTCTGAGCGGCCAGGCCGACCTCGAACTCGAGGAAGGGCGCAAAGAACGGGTGCAAGCCGGGGACTGCGTCGTGCAGCGCGGCACCAAACATGCGTGGCGCGTCATCGGAGAGGAACCCCTCGTGCTCGTCGCCGCCATGATCGGCGCAAAGCGAGGCGAGTGAGGCAAACGCCCCTGCCAGTCCGCGACCGAGTGGCTACTTTCCCGGCCGACCAGGTTCGGTTCATTTTTGGGGTGGGGGTGATGAGATGGCGACGTTTGGAATCGTAGTGGGCGGAGGCCCCGCGCCGGGGATCAATGGCGTGATCAGCGCCGCCACGATCGCGGCACGCCGCAGCGGCGCACGCGTCGTCGGCTGCATCCAGGGCTTTCAGTGGCTCATGGAAGGCGACATCGAACACGTCCTCGACCTCGACGAGGAGACCGTCGGCCGAATTCCGGAGCTCGGCGGATCGCTGCTCCGCACTTCCCGCGCGAACCCGACCAAGGACCCTGCGAACCTCGACCGCGTCGTCGACTCCCTCGGTCGTCTGGGCATCGATCACCTGATTTCCATCGGCGGCGACGACACCTGCTTCTCCGCCCGAACGGTCGCGGACGCGGCGGGGGACCGACTCAAGGTCGTCCACGTCCCCAAGACGATCGACAACGATCTTCCGCTGCCTCCCGGTGTCCCCACCTTCGGCTTCGAAAGTGCACGAGCCACAGCGAGCGGCGTTCTGCAGACGCTGCTTGAGGATGCACGCACGTCGGGCCGCTGGTTCATCATCACCATGATGGGCCGCAACGCGGGTCATCTCGCGCTCGGCGCCGCTCATTCGGCGGGTGCGACGCTTGCGGTCGTTGCCGAAGAGTACGGCGATGGCCAGATTCGCCTCGATGATCTGGCGAAGCGCGTCGAAGGAACGATCCTTCGAAGTACCGCGGAAGGCCGTCCCCACGGCGTGATCGTCCTCGCGGAAGGGCTTGGCGAACAGATCGACCCGAATGATCTCGCTGATCTTCCGGATCTCCCGCGCGACGAACACGGCCATCTGCGCCTTGCCGAGTTCCCGCTCGGACGCCTCGTTCGCGAGCGTGTTCAGAACGCCCTCGAAACGCATAACATCAAGGCGACGATCGTCTGCAAGGACGTCGGCTACGAGTGCCGATGTGTCGCGCCCTGCGCCTTCGATCAGGAGTACACCCGGGAGCTCGGAGCCGGCGCGGTCTCGACGCTGCTCGGCGGAACCGGCCACGTCATGATCACTCGCCAGAACGGCAAAATCGTGCCGATCCCCTTTGACGAGTTGATCGATCCCAAGACGGGCAAGACGGCCGTTCGCATGCTCGACACTTCGACGGAAGGCTTCGCGACGGCGATGCGACTTCAGACGCGACTCGACCCGGCCGACCTGACGGACGACGCTCGGGCCGAAGCGATTGCGTCGGTCACGGCCCTCGATGTGGCGGCGCTCCGAGCGCGCTTCGGCTGATCAGTTGCCCGCACGGCGAGCGGGCCCACTCGACAGCAGCCCGAAGAGCACGATCGCGAAGGCGAGTGCGGCAACAAGCCCCAGCAGTCCCGTCGCGTAGTCCCCCGTCGCATCGAATGCGGCGCCGAAGAGAATCGGCGTCGCCGTGATTACCGGGAGACCGACGAGTGCGCCGAGCCCCATGACCTGCCCGAATGCCTCGACGCCGAAGAGCCGACCAATCAAGGCACCGTACACGGGCATCATCGATCCGCCGATCAATCCGCAGACGACGAAGAGCGCAAGCGAGGGATAGTAGGCGGGGCCTGTCGACAGGATCGCGAAGCAGACGCAGATCACGGCGCTCAGCCCCATAAAGAGAAGCCGCGGATGAATCCGGTCCGCGAGGGATCCGAAGAGCAGCGGCCCCACGATCGCGCCAACCGACATCGGTACAGGAGCGAAGGCCGCCGCTTGTGCGCTCGCGCCGTGATGCGTCAGGAAGGGAATCGCATTGGCACCGAACACGATGCCCTGAGCGCCAAAGGGTCCCACCGCGATCGCCATCAGCCAGAAGTCCCGGGAACGCAGGACGCTGCGCGTGTCCCACCCGTCGGCGGTTTCGGCCGCAGCCTCGTCTCCGCCGAGATCGGGAGCATCCGACTCCTCGCCATCCGGAAACTGATCGACTTCATCCGGGCGATCGATCATCCCGAAGAGCGAAGCGGGCACGCCGATCAAAAACGCCGCGGCGGCGAATCCGAGGACCGTCGGCCGCCAACCGTATTCCGCGAGGGCGATCCCCGCGATCGGGACAATCAAGAAAGGACCGAGGGGTCCGCCGGCATTGGCGATCCCGAGCGCACGTCCGCGAAGCCGATCGAACCAGTTCGCCATCGCCGTCGACGACGCCATCGGGCCTAACATGGCCATCCCGACGGAGCAGCCCACACAGAAGAGCACGCCAATCTGCCAAAGCGCGCTCGCAAAGGAGAGCAGCGCCAGACTCCCGGACAACACAATAGCGCCGATCGCCATGACTCGACGGATCGAGCCGCGATCGAGGGCGTTGCCGATCACGGGCATCGACAAGTTCATTACGAGACTGAATCCGCTCACCCCGAACCCGAACTGGGTCGCGGTCATGCCGAAGTCGGCGGCAAGCGGGGCCGCAAAAAGCCCGACCGCGCCCAGCGTAAATCCGATCGCAAGCGCCTGCGTAAGCACGGCGAAGGAACAGACACGCCAACCCGAAAAGTGCGGGTGTGGGGCCGGTCGGGTAGCGGGCATTGACACGTTAGGCCGTGCCCAATCGATTCACGATCAGCCCTGTAGCAGCGTGATCATGTTGTAGAGCACAGCCGGCCGGTCACTACCGACGACGTGAATCGCCGTTTCCTGCTCGAGGCGAACACCCTTCTTGCCGGCTTCGACCGCAACGAGGCGCGAGCGCGCGTGCAGCTTCGAGCCGACCGGAACCGGGCTCAAGAAGCGAAGCTTGTCGGATCCGTAGTTGACCGCGTTCTTGACGCCCGTCGTCTTGTAGGTCGCCTTCTGCTTCGCGTTCAGCATGGGAAGCAGCGAGAGGGTGAAGAACCCGTGCACGATCGGGCCGCCGAAGGGGCTTTCCTTTTCGCATCGCTCAACGTCGATGTGGATCCACTGATGGTCCCCGGTCACGTCGGCGAACTGGTTCACCATGTCCTGGTTCACCTCGACGGGCTCACACCACTCGCCGAACTCCTCGCTCACATGCTTCTGAAGGGCCTCAATGTCATCGAATCGAATTTCTTCCATGGGGGTCGTCTCCTTACGTCGCAGGCCGGTCTCAGCGCCGCCCGCGGATGCCGTCGGCCTGAAGGGACGACGGGTGTTCGCGCCGCGCGAAGCCCGCGCGGATCCCATTGCTATCACAGCCGGATTGGCGATGCGATCGGCGGAAAGCGACTCGGAGCCTCCAAGATCGCGTCCCGGGCCAGCTGTGTTGTCACCCACATCACCCTCAAAGCACGCGACTCCACGAAGAGAGCCGAGCGAGAATCGGGGTCTCGCGACGCCGTCTCTGACGGACGGAGACCGAGCTCAGGTCTGCCAGCCCGCCAGGTCGTCCGGCGTGTCGATGTCCCGCAGAATTCCGTCGGACTCGATGGGCACGCGAATGACCGCGTCGCCCGCTCGATCGACGATTCCGCGCGCGCCCCGATCGCCCTCGAGTGCACAAAGCGCTTCGAAATGTGCCGCCCCGAAGAGAACCGGATGGCCATCGCCACCGCTCTCACGGGTCGGAACGCAGATTCGATTCGGCTCTACGTCTTCCAGGAATGCAGCGATGAGCGCTTCGACAACAGAGGCTTCGAGCCCGGGAAGATCGCCAACACACACCAGGATCCCACGAGGCCTTTCGCTCGACTGTGAGGAGAGAAGCGTTTGGACGCCATGGGCGATCGAGGACCCCATCCCATCGTCCCACGCGGGATTCAGCGTCGTTGCGAGCGCGGGATCGAGCGTCTCACGAAGGCGTTCGGCTTCGTGGCCTAACACAATCAGGAGACCCGGCCCGAGCACCTCTCGCATCGCTTCGATCGGCCCCATCACGAGCGGGCGACCGCGTACGACTTGCAGGAGTTTATTCGTCGTGGCCCCCATCCGCGAGGACGCGCCGGCGGCGAGAACCAAACCGGCAATGGGGCCATGGGAGCTCATCTACGAGCGCGTTCGGCGGCGAGACCCACGGAGTCGCCCCGTCCCTTCCCTCGCAACGTGGCCGTCAGTTCCGCCGCGATCGACAGCGCGATTTCCGCCGGGCTCTTCGCGCCCAGATCGAGACCGACCGGGCCATGGACGCGCGCGAGAGCTTCGGAGGCCACGCCCGCTTCAACGAGTCGCTCTTTACGCCGCGCTTGCGTTCGCTTACTCCCGAGCGCACCCACGTAAAAGCAGTCTGACCGGAGCGCCACTTCGAGCGCCGGCTCATCGATCTTTGCGTCGTGGCTCAGGGTGACGACCGCGGACCGCGCGTCGGGAGCGAAGCGCTCGAGGGCAACATCCGGCCAATCGAAACATCGCTCAACGCCCGGGAAACGCGCTTCGGTGAGAAACCCGCGGCGCGGATCGATGACCGTGACCTGGTATCCGAGATCCTGGGCGAGAAGCGAGAGACGCTGCGCGATGTGAACCGCTCCCACGATCGCCAGTCGAAGCGACGGACTCACGGGATGAACGAAGACCGACGCGCCGTCCGAGTCAACGAGGCACGCCTTGTCCGACAAGAGCGATGCGTCGACTGCCTCGCGCAGGGCGTTCGGCAAATCTGCCGCGGCCGTGGCATCCACCAACCGTTCTTCGCCGCTCCCCACCCAGAGCAAGCGAACGACACCCCGCCGAGCCTCGCGGGCATCGAGCACGTCACGCAGAAGCTTCGCCTTCAAGCCGCGGACTCCACGCGCTCAACGTAGATTTGCACCCGGCCGCCACAGGCGAGACCAACCGCCCAGGCCTCTTCGTCCGCAACACCGAATTCGAGAAGCGTGGGTACGCCGGACGCCATGACCGCCTGCGCGGATTCGATCACGGCACTCTCGACGCATCCTCCGGAGACCGAGCCCTCGAAGCGTCCCTGATCATCGATTGCGAGCTGACTTCCAGCGGGACAAGGTGACGAGCCCCAGGTTTCGAGCACGGTCGCGATCGCAACCGTTCGCCCGGAGTCCTGCCATGCCCGCGCGCAAGCGAGCGGATCCGAAGTGCGATCGTTCAACGCTTCGCTCACCGCATCCCCTGAGCCACCCCCGATCGCGCCGACGAAGTGGATCTCTGCGCCAGGGGGAATCGGCACATAGAGGGCGTCGTTATGCAGCACCCCGTCGACGGAGACCGCCGCGTGTTCGAGCTCGCCATCAAGGTCCGCATACCGTGCATACAACACACGAATCAATTCATCGACGCGAGACGCCTCGATCTCGATTCGTTCTTCGTCGTTCGTAAACCGACGCTGTGCGGTCGAGAAAATCACGGTCGCCATCGCTCTCGCGGCTCCCTCCGACGCGCTCCTTCGAACGCGAGTCAGTCCTTGCTGGGATCGCCCGCGGATTCGATCGCGTCGAGGACGCGGGGCGGGGACATCGGCAGTCGATGGAACCGGACGCCGGTCGCGTCGCGCATGGCGTTTGCCACCGTCCCGAGCGGCGGCACGATCGGCGTCTCACCGACGCCACGCACGCCATAGGGATGCAGCGGGTTGGCGACTTCGACGATGATCGTATCGATCATGGGGAGATCACTCGCGACGGGCACCCGGTAGTCGAGGAAACCGGCGTTCTCGACGCGACCCTCTTCGTCCCAGAGATACTCTTCGTTGAGTGCCCAGCCGATGCCCTGAGCGGCGCCGCCCTGGTATTGCCCTTCGACGTAGGTCGGATGGATCGCCTTCCCGGCGTCCTGCGCGACCGTATACCGAAGCACCCGCGTGGTTCCCGTTTCGGGATCGACTTCGAGATCACAGACATGCACCCCGAACCCCGGCCCCGCCGCCGGCGGATTAACCGAAGCGCTCGCCACGACCGGTCCCCCCGTCATGCGATTCTGCTTGGCGATCTCCTCGATCGACATCGAGCCCTTCTCGGCGGACCCGTTGATCGCGACGGCGTTGCCGTCCTGCCACTCGACGGAATCGAGCTCGATGTTCCAGATCGTCGCCGCGCGTGCGCGAAGATGATCAACGACCTGGCGCGTCGCTTCGATCACCGCCATCCCCGTCGCATAGGTCACGCGACTTCCGCCGGTCGCGTCGCAGTAGCCGACGGAATCCGTATCGCCCACGATCGGACGCACTCGCGTGACGTCGATCCCGAGTTCCTCGGCGGCCATCAAGGCCATACTCGCGCGAGACCCACCGATATCGGGATTCCCCGTCCGAACGATCGCCGAACCATCATCGTTCACGCTCACCGTCGCGCTCGACTGCATGCCCGCATTGAACCAGAAGCCGGCGGCCACGCCGCGGCCCTGGTTCGGTCCGAGTTCCTGCTTGTAGTGCGGGTGCGCCTTCACGGCTTCGAGGGTCTGCTTGAAACCGATCGGCCCGAAGGGCGGACCGTATTTCGCCCGACCGCCCTCTTCGATCGCGTTCTGCAATCGCAGATCGACGGGGTCGCGATTCAGCTTGCGCGCAAGTTCATCGATCAGGCTTTCCGCCGCGAAGGCGCCAATCGGCGCGCCCGGTGCACGATAGGCGGCCACCCGAGGCTTGTTCAGCACGACCTCCAGACCAAAGATCCGGAAGTTCGGAATCTCGTAAGGCGTAAGGATCGTCATGCACGCGGCGCCGACCGGAGATCCCCGGAATGCGCCCGATTCAAATTCAAGGCGGGTTTCCGCGGCAACGAACGTGCCGTCCGCCTTCGCTCCGATCCGCGCCCACATGCGCGACCCAGAGGTCGGTCCCGTTCCGCGGAACACCTCTTCCCGCGTCATCGTCATCTTTACCGGACGTCCGGCCTTCCGCGACAAGAGCACCGCCGCCGGCTCCAAATAGACGGGAATCTTCCCGCCGAAGCCGCCCCCGATTTCCGTCGGCGTGACCTTGATCGAATTCGGATCGGCACCGCTGATCGAGGCGATCTCGCTCTTCACGCCGAAGGCGCCCTGAGTCGATGCCCAGACTTCGATCGTGCCATCCTCTCGCGCATTCGCGAGACAAGCATGGGGTTCGATGTATCCCTGATGAACCATCGGCGTCTCGAAGAGACCTTCGACGACCACGTCCGCTTCCGCGAAGCCGGCATCGAGTTCACCCCCCTCGAACAAGACCTGGTTCGTGATATTCGAATCGCCTTCCGGCTTGTCACCGGCGCCCTGGACTTCCTGCCCTTCATGGAGGATCGGCGCATCCGGGGCGAGGGCCTCCTCGATCGACAAGACAGGCTTGAGTACTTCGAACTCGACCTCGATCAGCTTCCCGGCTTCCTCGGCGATTTCGCGCGTTGCTGCAGCCACGGCCGCGAAAGCATGCCCATGGAAGAGCACTTTCTCCCGCGCCATCACAGTTCGTGAACTCGCGCCAAAATCGATCCCGGTCGGTCCAGACGGAATCCACTTCATGGGCACGTTCGGAAAATCGTCCGCCGTAATCACGGCGCGAACACCGGGCAGCTTCTCCGCTTTCGACGTATCGATCGAAAGGATCCGGGCATGGGCGTGCGGGCTTCGCACAAAGACGCCCTGCAAGGTTCCGGGAAGGGTGTAGTCCGCACCGAAGCGCGCCCGACCGGTCACCTTGTCGAGACCATCGTGACGAATCGGCCGGCTTCCGACCTGCTTGAACTTCCGCTCGCTATTTCCGTCGCTCATGCTCGCGTCTCCCGCATCACGGCCGCCGCTTCGAGGACCGCCTTAATGATCTTGTCGTACCCGGTGCATCGGCAGAGGTTGCCCGCCAGGTAGTAGCGAGCCTCCTCTTCTGTTGGATCGGGGTTCGTTTCGAGCAGCTTCTCCGCCGCGACAATGAAGCCCGGGGTGCAGACGCCGCATTGCAGAGCACCGTGTTCGAGGAATTGCTGCTGCACGGGCGTCAGTTTCGTGCCCTCGGCCACGCCTTCGATCGTTTCAACCGTGCGGCCATCGGCCTCCGCCGCCAACACGAGGCAGGACGGAACGAGACGGCCATCGAGCACGATGGAGCAGGCGCCACAATCGCCCGTCGTACAACCCTCTTTGGTTCCGGTCATCCCGAGACCGTCGCGCAGGGCTTCGAGCAGGCTCTCCTGCCCGACACAGAGGAACTCCACCTCTTCGCCGTTGATTGTCGCTTCGACTCGAATCTTTGCCATGACTGGGTTTTCTCCGCTCTCGGTCGTTCCGGTGCTCTGCTAGGTGGCTTAGTGGGTGTCGCGTCTCTCGGTCTGGAACTAACGGGCCTGCGCGCGTTCGTAGGCGATCTTCGCCGCACGCTTCGTCAGCACACCGGCGATCTTCTTGCGGTACTCGACCGTGCCGCGCTTGTCGGCGATCGGATTCGCCGCGGCGCTTGCAGCCGCTGCGGCTGCGTTGAGTGCCGCGTCTTCAAGGCGCGTCCCGACCAGCGCCGCCCCCGCGTCCTCGACGAGCAGGGCCGTGGGTGCCACGGCCCCGAGCACGACGCGCGCCTGCTGGACGACGCCCCCGTCATCGAGGGTCAGCTGCACGCCCGCGCCAACGACGGCGATATCCATTTCTGTCCGCGGAATCAGCCGGAGATAGGCGTCCGCACTATGAGGCGCCGGTGCCGCGAGCTTGAACTCGACAACGAGTTCGCCCCGTTCGAGCACGGTCTGACCGGGCCCGGTCGTAAAGTTCTCGACCGCGACCTCCCGCTCTCCCTTCGGTCCAGCGATCACCGCCACGGCGCCGCAAGCGATCAATGCGGGCACCGAGTCCGCAGCCGGGGAGGCGTTGCAGAGATTCCCGGTCCAGGTGGCTCGGCCCTGGACCTGGGTCGACCCAATCAGGTCCGTCGCTTCCGCGACCCCGGGCCACAGGCCCTTGATCGACTCGTTCTCGAAGATTTCGGCGGCGGGGACCCCGGCGCCGATCACGAGTCCCGTCGCGTCGAGCTGGGTCGCCATCAGACGCGGAATTCGCTTCACATCGACGAAAACCGGCGGCGCCCCGGCGCCGAGGCGCATCTGGACGAGCAGGTCGGTCCCGCCGGCGAGGACACGAGCGCCGTCCTCCGCCGCGAGCAGCGCAACGGCGCCATCGACTTCGGTGGGGGCTTCGAATCGGGATGCTTCTTGGGACACGCGGGGAACTCCTCAGCCATTCCTGTCGGCCCTTCAGTATGGCGTGTTCCCAGGGGCGAGTCAGCCTCCGAAGCGGGTCTCTGATGGTCGTGTCGATCACCCGTGCGGACTAGTCCCTCCGAGTGAACTCAGACCCGAACAAGGCCCCCATCCGGGCGATCGTCGAACAGGTCTCCGTGGCGAATCATCTCGCTTCACAAGGAGGACCTCACATGAAGGCCACGAACCCGATTTCCTTTTCGACTCTGCTCGCAATGCTCATCGCGGGTGGAACATTGCTACTGATCACTTCGTCCGCACAGGCGGGCTCCGTCGTCGACAGCGATTCCGATCTCGTCCCGGATCCCTTTGACAATTGCTCGGTCCTCGCCAACGGGCCGAACGAGCTGAGCAACCAGGTCGACACCGATACCGACGGCTACGGCAACGCGTGTGACGCCGACTACAGCAACGACGGTTTCACCACGACCCTCGACTTCGTCACCTTCCTCATGGCCTTTACAGGAACCGCTCCCAATCTCGCGACGGACCACAACGGCGATGGAGCGACGACGACGCTCGATTTCCAAACCTACCTACTCGCATTCCAGGGCGTTCAGCCTCTCGGCCCCTCTGGCCTCGCGTGCGCAGGAACGGTTCCCTGTTTGCCCTGAGCCTCGCAACCTGAGGCCGAATCAAGAATCGCTGAGACTTGCAGCATGAAGGCGAGGATCCAATTGGGTTCTCGCCTTCGCCGTTTCGGCCACGCATAGCATCCCACGTCATCTCCGAGCGGGCGCCCCTTCTCGAAACCAGTACTTCCGATCGGACACGCGAGAGCTGAGTGGCTTGCGTTCTCACGGAGCATCGGATTCGTGGGATGCGATCCAACGACTTTCCACTTGACCGCCACCGGGGAAACGGGCCTAATGGAGTCGATCAGCGATTCCACGATTCAGGAGGTTCAGCATGCAAGCCCCTTTCAAGCGACTCGGTTTTTCCATCCTTGCGGCATTGGCCGTACTCCTCCTCGCACTGCCCGCGATGGCAGGATCGGTGGTCGATGCGGACTCGGACCTTGTTCCGGACGGCTTCGATAACTGTACAGCGGTCGCGAATGGCCCGAACAACTCCTCCAATCAGGTCGACGCCGATCAGGACGGCTTCGGGAACGTGTGTGACGCCGACGCGAACAACGATTGTGCGACGACGACCCTGGATTTTCCCTTCTTTCTCGATCCCTTCGTAGGCACCTCCTCCAGCCTTGAATTCGACTTCAATGGCGACGGGGCTGTTACGACCCTCGATTTCACACTCTTCCTCAGCTTCTTTACGTCCGGTGCGCCGCCCGGCCCCTCCGGCCTCTCCTGCGCAATCTGTCCGAGTCCACCAGGGACGCCCTGCCTACCCTGATCGGCAAACGCGTCCGGGCGATCCCTCGCCTTGGAATCGGCCTTCACGCCCCACTCGTCTGTCGTATCGTTCGCGGGAAGCACTGCTAGCCCAGGACGGAACGGACGAGATGGCGAAGAAGAGAACGCTACGGGGTGAGGTCGCGATCGCCGGCATCGGCGAGACCACCTACTACAAGCATGGTCAGTCCCCGGACGCCCAGTTCAAGCTGACGCTCAAGGCGATTCTCGCCGCGGCGGAAGACGCGGGGATCGATCCACGCGAGATCGATGGGATCGCGTCCTACGCCGACGATAAGAATCCTCCGGACCGCGTCGCCGCTGCGCTCGGGATGAAGCAACTGCGCTTCTCGAACATGGTCTGGGGTGGTGGCGGCGGCGGCGGCTCGGGTGCCGTCGGAAATGCGGCGGCGGCGATTCATGCGGGCTTCGCGGACTGCGTCGTGGTCTATCGCGGACTCGCCCAGGGTCAGGGCGCGCGCTTTGGCTCAGCCGCTCACTATCCGACCTCCCTTGCCGGAGAAGCGGCGACCTGGATCCCCTACGGCGTGATGTCCCCGGCGCAGATCTTCGCCATGCGCACGACGCGGCTCATGTTCGAACACGGCATCGAACGCAGCACGATGCGCTCGGTGGCGATGGCCGCCTATCACCATGCGCAGAACAACCCCCGCGCGGTGATGCACGGTCGCCCCCTCGACGAAGAGGGGTATGACAACTCGCGATGGATTACGGAGCCGTTTCGGCTCTTCGATTGCTGCCTTGAGAATGACGGCGCGGCGGCGCTGATCCTGGTTCCGGCGGATCGCGCCAAGGATCTCAAGCAGAAGCCCTGCTATTTGCTCGGTTCAGCCCAGGGAGCCGAGTACCGGTCGGGAGCCGGCGGGCATAACAATCCGGACTATGCGACCTCGAGCTTCAAAACCGTCGGTCCGAACCTCTTCGAAATGGCGGAACTCGGCCCCAAGGACGTCGACGTGGTGCAGAGCTACGAGAACTTCACGGGCGCCGTCGTCATGAGCCTGATTGAACACGGCTTCTGCACCTACGAAGAGGCGAACGAGTTCATCACCTTCGAAAATTTGATCGCCGACGGCGGGAAGCTTCCGCTCAATACGAGCGGGGGAAATCTCGCTGAGTGCTACATGCATGGGCTCGAGCTGAACATCGAGGCGGTCCGTCAGATTCGCGGCACCTCCCCGAACCCCGTCGCGGGCGCGGAGGTTGCGTTCGTGAATTCAGGTCCGATGGTCACGCCGGCGACGAATATGATCGTCGGCTCAGAGGCAACGCTATGAGTTCCGATTCCGTCTTGCCGGCAGGCCTCCCGACGCCGACGCCCCTCCCTGATGGCCTGGACGCGCCCTATTGGGAAGCGACCCAGCGCCACGAACTCGTGGCTCAGAGATGTAGTGACTGTCGCGGCTGGCAGTGGACGGCGGAGTACCTCTGCCATCGATGCCACTCCTTCGAGATGGGCTTCGAAGCCATTCCCGGCGACGCGAAGGTCTTCAGCTGGCAGCGGCCGCATCACCCGGTTCATCCCGCGCTCAAGGCCGCCTGCCCCTACGTCGTCGTCCTGATCGAGTTCCCGGATGCGGACGGAATCCGCATGGTGGGCAATCTCGTCGATCCGCCGGAGGGCGATATCCCGATCGGCGCTCCCGTCGATCCCGTCTTCGAAAACCACGCCGAGGGGCCGAATGGCGAGCCCGCCTACACCCTCGTGCAATGGAAGCTCCGCGACTAACAACCCGCCGCGCGCACGTTTGCTCGAACCCTATTCGGCGAAGAAGGGCAGCATCGCCTCAAGCAATGCCTCCGGCTGTTCCTCGGCGACCCAATGAGCGCAGCCGGAGATCACG
>Ga0316208_1002182_pt1 | contig 16403 bp, 15 predicted proteins | sample 3monopyrite_MG_FD_204944 | JGI IMG/M metagenome (GOLD analysis project Ga0316208, IMG submission 204944) | Microbial mat bacterial communities from mineral coupon in-situ incubated in ocean water Damariscotta River, Maine, United States -... | ecosystem: Environmental > Aquatic > Marine >...
GCCGCCCACTGATTAAATTTGTTTTTTTTAAATTTAATCAGTGGGCGGCAACGCGCTGTCACCATTTGTGTCAAGTTTTAATTTGAATATTTCTCCTTTTTGGGGTTTGAAACTCTAAACTTTAGTAGATTAACACCTAAATTTAAAACGCTTTGGGTATATAAGTGGTTTTTGATCGTTTCTCCGTTAATGCTTATTTCTATCTCTTCAAATATAGCTTCATCAACTTCTGCGCCTTTTTTGCGATGTTTTAAATAGGTCGTGAAATACATATCGGATTGTTTGATCTGTTTAAAGCATTCAGCGGAAAACCCACCCCGATCAAAAAAAAGTGTTTTACCTTTAACGCAACCAAAGCAGTCTTTCATTTTTTTGATTAAAGTCACAATATCAACATTCAAGGTGGTGTTGGTTGGTGACTCAAATGCAAATAAGTTGTGACCTAAACTATTGTGTAAATAGATTGTGTTTCGACCTCGCGCGACTTTTTGTTTTTTTGCATCGTAACCCTTAGGTATCGCATTTTTACCGTAATAACAGCTAAAATGACCATCTGTGTAATAAATTTCATCACCTAGGTCTGCGTGCTGCGTGAGGTTTTGATAATGGTTTTGTACCGCTTTATCAAAATGTTTTTGCTGTGTTATATCATCAATCGCATAGCGTAAATTTTGTAATCGACAGAATGCACCCAGGACTAATGGACCAAAATGCGCACTCACCAAATGCTTGGTTTGTTCGATGTTTTTTAATCGTAATGCATGCATAAAAAACAAGGTTAGCAGAATACGTTCGACACTTTTGCTTTTGGTTTTTATGATACCTTTTAATTGATTGAGAAAAGGAACGAGAAATTGACTTTTGTTTAGCATAGCGTAGAGGATAAAGCTGCCCGCTACATTATTGTTCTGCCAATTTCCGTTTATTTCAGTCGATTCTTCTTCGTTGTTGTCTTGCGTATGTTGAGTTTTTTCTCCATTTAATTTTTCTTTTTCTTTTTCTTTTTCTTTGTTCGATGAGGTGTTTGTTTTTTCTAATGACAATGCCATTTGTTGATCTGCTGATACCGCCGCCTGAACCTGACATTCCGTTGTGGGTTTATTATCACGCCACCAGCCACTAATGCGTTGCGGGCTGATACGAACGCCCTCTTTTTGCTCGATAATTTTTGTGAGTGAGATATAAGTTGGCCGCTCTTCGTCGGGGACTGACAGGTGTTTAATAATGATTTTCGCTATCTGACCTTTTATTTTTTGATTGTTAGCAATGCGCACTACGGTCCGATCCTGTAGACCTTCACTGCCGAAACGGCGATATTTTCCAACAAGATTACTAATGTGTTGTGCGGTTAATTGGAATACGTCCGCTAGCTGGTTTTGAGGCACTCGATGACAAAGAAAAAGCTGAACCAGGATCGTATTTCGAGTGTAGTTATCATTTTTCTCATACTGAGCAAATAAGGTATTGCGATAAAAAACATAGTGGGTTTGACTCACATTGACAATGAGACTGACTTCGAGCGGATTTGCCTGGTTGATATTTATGGCGTGTTTTTGCGCTTCGAAGGTTAAGTTAACCGCAATTTGTTCCATTTTTTCACCCGTCACTGAATATTTTAAACTAGAAATATCGAATGGAGGTAATTATAAAACGAATTCCAATTTTTTCAATCAGTTAGTGCAAACGAGTGCGATTATTTTCTGAGTAAATTGGAGTTCTGAATTATTGAATAACATTAACGTTATGACAGCTGCTTAACAAATCCCCAAATCAGGATAATTGAAACATCTAAAAACCATATACTGTTTCAATTAACTCGACCAATATACCAAAAACATCATAGCTTTTATCAAACGATGTTAAGATTGTCTGCTCGATAATTACAGAAAAACATTCAATACCAAATTGATATGAAAATATAATGAAACTTAATCGTCACTTCTACCAAAAAAACACTTTAGAAGTCGCTGAGGAACTGCTTGGAAAAAATATCGTCCGTGAGCAAAACAACACTTACATGAAAGCCGTCATAGTTGAAACAGAAGCATATATTGGAAAAGACGACACCGCCTGTCACGCTTCAAAAGGTTTAACTCAACGTACGGAAGTCATGTTTGGCGAAGCAGGACATGCATATGTTTATTTCGTTTATGGCATGCATTATATGCTTAATATTGTAACTGAAGAAACGAACTTTCCTGCTGCTGTTTTAATACGTGCTGTCGAGCCAATTGAGGGTATGGAAGCAATGATAAAAAACCGGTGTTTAACTGGCAAGAGTTTGACTGGAAAGAGTTTGACTGGAAAGAGTTTGACTGGAAAGAGTTTGACTGGAAAGAGTTTAACCGGCAAGAACTTAAGCAATGGCCCGGCGAAATTATGTCAGGCATTAAACATAAATAAGTCGCTTAACGGCTGGGATTTAACCTTAGGGAAAAAGCTCTGGATTGAGGAAAATCCTTCTTTGCCAGAGTTCCAAATCGGCAATAGCCCGCGCATAGGAATCGGTTACGCCGAAGAAAAAGACCGCATAGCCGCCTGGCGATTTTTTATTAAACATAATCCTTATGTTTCTCGAAAATAAAACTGAATTTTAGTACTGAGGCTAGGGGGGGTGAGGAACGAACCTCAAACCTCCAGACTTATGCGGTATGTATGCCATAAATCATTAAACGCGTATTACACCATACCCGATTATAAAGCTGGGAGATTAGTCACGAAATAAATTTCATACCGATGCCAGTACTCATGCACCTACACAAATAAAAATAACTTACCAATTAGCACAAAACCCAACTACCCTCCCTATTAACTTAATTGTGTCATAGCTAAAAAATACTGCTATATTTTATCTACACTGTTTAAAATAAAATGATTAACTAAAGCAACGTACACGAATGCTTGTTTAAATGTCGGTTCATACCATCGGCTCATACCAAAAGTACCCAAACCAGACATAAATTGCTGTTTTTTTCTTAAAGGGATTTTAAGAGCAACATCATGGCGGGATTGACACAAGAAGATAAATTCATTTCCATTGAAACGCCTCTCGGTAAGGATGCGTTTTTTCTCCGTTCCATCACCGGTGAAGACCACATCTCACAACCCTTCAGGTTTAATCTGGAGCTTTTAGCAGAAGACCCCGATATATCTCCCAGCGATTTAATCGGAAAAGCGATTGATATCAAAATTATACTGGCTGATGGCTCCGACCACTTTCTCAATGGCCATGTAGAAAGCCTTCAGGCAAATAGTATTCACCCAAACGGGCATCGGCAATATCACGCGGAAATTGTTCCCTGGTTTTCCCTCCTTAGTTACATTGATGACTGCCGAATTTTTCAAGCCATGGATGTTAAAGCAATCGTTGAAGAGGTTTTTAACAGTCGCGGCTATTCAAATTTTGAATTCAAGCTTCAGAAAACCTACCGCAACCGTGAATACACCGTGCAATACCGGGAATCTGATTTTAATTTTGTTTCCCGTTTACTGGAAGAAGAAGGAATTTATTACTTCCACACCCATGAACAGGGTAAACATACCTTAATAATAGCCGATGATGCAGCGGATTATGTCAGCTGCACCGAAGACAGTCTGCGTTACTTTACGGCAGGACGATCAGGTGATCATCTAAGTGTGTGGAGTCATCAATATTCACTGGTGTCAGGAAAGTGCTCATTAGATGATTACAATTTCAAAACTCCCGCCACCGATATCAGCGTTAACGTTAGCACCATTCTTGACACTGTTGATGCCGACAAACTGGAACGCTACGATTACCCCGGCCTTTATGCAGACCGAGGTGAAGGTGACGGGCGCGTAAAAGCACGAATTGAGGAACAGGAAGCCCAATACGAAATCGTAGAATCAGAGGGAACTTATCGCAGTTTACAAGCTGGTGAAAAATTCAAACTCGAACTTCATGAAATTGCCAGCGAACAGGATAAAGAATACGTCATTACAAACATCTCTTTCTATGCAGAAGATCATTCGTACGACCCCGACACAGGTGGCGGTCGGGACTACAGCAACCAGTTTCAATGCATACCAGCGACTGTCACCTACCGTCCAAAACGAACCACCATCAAACCCAATGTTCACGGCCCTCAAACTGCGGTCGTTGTTGGCCCAAGCGGTGAAGAAATTTATACCGATGAATTTGGTCGCATTAAAGTGCAATTCCATTGGGATCGACTTGGCGAACAAAATGAAAACAGTTCATGCTGGTTACGCGTTGGCCAGCAAATGGCCGGCAAGCAATGGGGCGCCATTTTCATACCCCGCATTGGTCACGAAGTTATCGTCAGCTTTCTTGAAGGTGACCCTGATCAGCCATTGGTAACCGGGTGTGTATACAATGCAGATAACAAACCACCCTACGACCTCCTGCCAACAAAACCCAAAGTGGCTGGAAAACCCGTTCATCCAGCGGCGGTGGCGCAGCAAATTTTAATGAAATTCGTTTTGAAGATAAAATCGGCAGCCAATCAATAACCATTCATGCAGAGAAAGATCAGAACAACACCGTTGAAAACAACGAAACCACAAATGTCGGCAATGATCGAATAGAATCAGTTGGTAATAACGAAACTATAACAATTGGTGTCGATAGAACTGAGGATGTTGGCTCAAACGAGACCATTACTATCGGCAGCAACCGCACCGAAAAAGTTGGCAGCAATGAGAACATCACCATTGGCAGCAGCCGCACAGAATCTGTTGCCAGCAACGAAACAATAACCATCGGCGTCAACAAAGCCGAAACTATCGGCGTTGCTAAAGAACTCACTATCGGCGCAGCGTATCAGGTCAGCGTTGGTGCCGCAATGAATGAAACCATAGGTGGTGCGAAAGCAGAAGAAATCGGTGCATTAAAGTCCGTCAATGTTGGAGCGAACAGCAGTGAAAATATCGGCAAGGATAAATCCGTCAGCGCCGGCAAGAAAATTTCCTACACTTGCGGCGATGATTATTCATTAAAAGGCGGTAAAAAAGGTGTTATTGATATAGCCGATGAATTAACAATAAAAGTTGGCAAAGCAACTATACTAATGAAAAAAGACGGAACAATTGCTATCAATGGAAAAGATATTTCACTGGATGCAAAAGGTGAAATATCGATAAAAGCGAAGAAAAATGTGACCATTAAAGGCAAGAAAATTTTGGCAAATTAAATGGATTAACTAGATGAAAAGCGAAATGGAAGAAAGCATTGTTGTCGAACGCGATATTTCACTTGATGAGGTAATATCAAATACGCATTTTGTTTCAAATGAAGAAACAGAAAATAGTGTACCAACAGACGAACCACTTCATGGAAACTACGTTTGCACACTAGTGCATGATAACGACTCTTATTTCATCACCCACCCTTCAGACCATAGAAAAGTATTACAACTTCATCAGACCACAATTGAAATCAATCCTGAGCTCGACAACAAAAAAGTACTGGTTGTTTTTGACAACGGCAACATCAACAAACCTGTCGTTACCGGCGTTATTAATTCAGTCTCAAATGAAAACCCGGTGAAGAAAAAAGATAACATTGTTTTTGAAGCAGACCAGGAAATTGTTTTAAAGTGCGGAAAATCCAGTATTACTTTAACCAGAGCCGGAAAAGTCTTAATTCGCGGAGCTTATTTGTTGAGTCGATCCAGCGGGGCCAATCGTATTAAGGGTGGATCGGTTCATTTGAATTAACAGGATACGAGACGCAAATAAATGTGGATGCTAAACAATCAAACCCCTTTCGCGGCTGAACGATGCTGGGTTCGAGATATAAACGGAGCTGAAGTTTGGTTAGTCGCCGTTAAAGCTACGTTTGATATACAAAAAACCGGCGAATTAACGATTGCAGAAAAACAGGAAGAAGTGAATATTGCACCAAAGTTCCGCGCTGATCCTGCTGTTACCAGCCTGGAATTTGAAACAGATCTTCCCCACCTTAAATTAGCAACCGACGTACTGGTTGAAGGTCATGCATATTCACCGAATGGGAAACCTGTGAGTAGCCTGACGGTCAGATTAAAAGTTGCAAACATTGACAAATCACTGAATGTAACAGGTGATAGAATCTGGTACAAATCACCAATAGGCGTAAACGTCAGCGACATTAAACCTTTTATTAAAATGCCAATAATATATGAACGCGCATATGGGGGAGCAATACTTGATGAAGAAGACGAACACAAACGAGGCTGGGAACCAAAAAATCCTGTTGGACTTGGCTACGCAAAATTTGCTCCCCATCTGATTGACACTCCTGTTCCAAATATCGAAGATCCAAACTCGCTTCGCGCGAACTTCTCTCACCGTTCTCACCCGGTCGGGTTTGGTCCTATTGCAGGCCACTGGGCACCACGCGTCAAACTGGCAGGCACTTATGACAAAAAATGGGAAGAATCACGTCAACCTTTATTGCCGTTAGATTTTAACGAAAAATATTACCAGGTCGCACCAGCTGACCAACAGGTTCCCGGTTATTTAAAAGGCGGTGAAATTGTCGAACTGACAAATATGTCACCGGGTGGTCTACTTCGATTTAAACTTCCGCGAATATCTTTGTCGTTTAATACACAGTTTAGCGATGGGACAAAGCAGGATCACCGCTCGACTTTACACACATTAGTAATAAAACCAGATGCACCTAAAGTTACCATGGTTTGGCATACACATTTACCCTGCCATTTTAAAGTTTTGAAACTCACAAGCACAACAATACGACTTAAAAATAGAATCATGACCAAAGAAAAAGAAGAGGAGATCTCAAACGATCTAAACACAACCGCCGGTAACGAAGTCCATGCATAGCGATATCGCCATTATTGGATTAGGCGCAATCACTTCGGTGGGTTTAAACGTCGCCGCAACTGCAGCAGCAGTAAGAGCCGGCATCGATGGCTTTGAAGAACACCCGTTTATGATTAGCCAGGAAGGTGAACCTTATATACTTGGCATGGTTCCGGTAGTCGAACCAGAATTATTTGGAACACAACGAATGTTAAAACTTGCAGTTGCAGCTGCAGAAGAAGCATTGATTCCTTTAAAAAAGCAAATCTCTCTTATGGGGACAATCATTACCATTACAGGCCTACCCGAAACCAGACCGGGTATACCCGATGGATTAGAATTGCCAATAAAAGATAACCTGTCCTCTCACAGCAATTATTCACTTAAAAACTTTTATACACTTCAACACGGGTATTCTTCTGGATTAATGGCTATGCAACATGCTAAGAAAATTCTTTCAAATGGAGAATGTGATTTTTGTTTAGTCGGAGGTGTGGACAGTTATATCGACCCGGACATGCTTGACTGGATTGAAGAAAACGAACAACTTCATACGCCAGACAATGCATGGGGATTTATCCCCGGCGAAGCATCAGGTTACTGCCTTTTATGCACAATAGAAACAAGCCAGCGTTTACAGCTACCAATAAAAGCTTTCCTTGGAGATTCGGCTTCATATATGGAAATAAACAAAATAAAAACCGAAACTGTCTGCATCGGTGAGGGTTTAACGAAAGCCGTAAAGCAAGTTACAGAACCCCTTACAGATAGTACTAAACTAGACTATATGATCTGCGACATGAATGGAGATGCCTATCGAGCCGACGAATTTGGTTTTATGTTAGCGAGGTTATCAAACAGATTTAAAGATCCTTCTAATTTTCTAGCACCAGCTGATTGCTGGGGTGACATAGGCGCAGCGTCTGGGCCATTGTATGTAAGCTTACTTTCGGTTGCAGCTGAAAAAAGTTATTCAGAAGGAAGTAATAATTTATTGTGGACAAGTTCTGAAAACGGCGAACGAAGTTCAACGATTATTAAAACCGTTAATCAACAACAAGGTATTTACTAATGGGGGTTACCATTCATGTAAATGGTGCAAGCAATTCCCTCGTACATAAGGGCAGTATGGGAATAGCCAAATCAACATTACCTGATGTCTGCAAAACTCCCTCGCCAGGCGGACCGATACCCATTCCCTATCCAATTATCATCTCAATGTCGAGCGACTTGAAAAAAGGCTCAAAGAAAGTAAAAGTAGATGGCGGAAAATCAGCGGCAATAAAAGGATCAGAGTTTAGTCGTTGTTCAGGTGACGAGCCGGGAACACCAGGTGGAATTAAGTCCAGCACTAATATGAAAGAATCTACATGGGTTCTTTATTCTTTTGATGTGAAAATTGAAGGGAAAAATGCTTGTCGGTTATCTGATAAGATGATGATGAATCATGGGAACACGGCTTGCCTGGCAGGAGAATTTCAGCTAACTGTTATGAAGGGAATGCCTACCGCTGAAAATTGCCAATATTGTAAAAGAGCAAATGAAGAAGAAGGCACAGAATCATACGAGGAATTTTTTGATGAAACAGAAAGAGCCGACTTTGCTCAAATTGCAATCGACCATCCCAATAGCGCCTCCATATTACCTCCTCAAACTGCCAGATATCGTGTTCCAAACGCTGATGCTCGTGCGTCCGCTAGAAAAAGTTATAAAACGGCCCGACAAAAAGCAAAAAAAGCAGGGCAAAATTTAAGCAACGTAGTGATGGATCACCCTCACCCAATTGCACATGGTGGTTGCCCAATGCACCAAAATATGGCAACAATAGATGATGCCGATGATGCGGCCGCTGATGTTAAAAAAAATGCTGTTCTCGACAGAGTTAATGCACGGAAAGGGATCAAATAATGAGCATAGAAAAATCGTCACGACCGAACTTTGTTGGTATTGGATGGGCAGCACTTCCACAGGGTTACACTTTCTTGAGACCACCTACACAATACCGAACAGAATATATGGGTATATCCGATAAAAATGAATGGGAGACAATTTTAGAAATTTTCACAGAGGCTTCAAATGGTAAGTTTCAACATATCGAATTGCTACCGAATTTAATTAGAAACAGCTCTGATTTTCACTTAAAATTTGCCGGTCTTAAACTAATGGGAGACGCCAGTACAGACTCCGACGTTTTAGCACTTGCTGATTTTTTTCAAGACTCCGATCCAGACATTCGCTACGCATCTTACTCAGCAGCAGCAAGCAGTTCTAACTTGAATTTAATTAGGGAACTGATCCAATCTACCAAGTCAATTAAGCCGGGCGTAGAATTGGAACTTTTATCTGATTCAGTTTCAGAAGTTTTAGAATGGAGCTACGATAGCATTTCTGAGCCTGTAAGTTACCAAGAATTTCGTTCAATTTCTTTAGATAAAATAGACGAAATTGAAACCAGGATAGGAAAAAACATTCCAATAATGTATGGAGAGATATTAGACATAAGAAATGTGGTAAAAAAAATAGGAGGGATTTTGAATATAGATAATTTGAGTGAATATAATGATCTTGCCTATGACTATATATCGAAATTTGAATCAATGACCGGCATGATAAGCAGTGACTGGTTTAATGAAGATGAATCAATTCAAGCGACCAATATTCAAAATTCATTTAATTTATTTGAAAAAACCAATCTCTACAATTCTTTTTTACCCGGCAAACGATATTTTTTCTCTCATCCTATTCCAGATAATATTTCAAATGAAACATAGCAACAACACTTTAGATGTGACTGGGTAGTCGGAACCAAAGGGGACAGACTCGATAGAAATCCAAAAATAATTTATTTTGGGTGATATAGATCAAACCCGACCTAATAAAAAATTCGTGAGGCTTATTATGACAACGGATGTTAAGAGTACTGGCGCTACCGATTCCATAGACACATACGTACAACCAACAGTATTAAATATCATTCCAAATGTACTTTGCCAGCACGCCGACGCAGCTGCTGCTTTATCCATGGATCGTTTCTACGCACTACAATCTTCAGATTATGATATCCATGATTTAAGTACTCTCGAATCCCGACTCGAAGCCAACATAGACGGCCTGTTTATATCCGGCGAAGAAGGCTGGCCGCACTACGAAAAACACCTCGCCGCAGGTGATTATGGAGAAGTTTTTGTTATTTCCGTTTTAGCCATTAAGTTACACAACAATAAATATTTTCAACTTGCCTTTGAGATGGCCGGCGAAGATGAAGAGCTTTTAAACGCGATCGCCGATGCGTTTATCTGGTTGCCCTACAACGAAGTCTCCTCGTATCTAGATCTTTTATACAATATTAAAAATCCACAAAAACAGTTTGTTGCCATTGCTGCTTCTGCCGGGCATCGTCAAATTGACCATAATCATTTAGCCGATGCACTAACTTCAACAAATATTATGTTATTAACACGCGCTATTCTAGCTTGCGCTGAGGTTGGTGAAAAATCACTGCTTCCCAAACTTGATGACTGTTTGACTCACGAAGAAGAAAGCGTTCAATTCGCTGCATACTGGACAATGACTCGTTTTGGTTCTGCCAAAGCGATAGATCAATTAACCCTATTCCTCGCCAATCCTCTCTATGCTGAACGTGTTATGCTTTTTGAGGTGATGCAAAAAGATGTGAACAAAACAGTCAGTCTTTTAAGGCAGCTTTTTCAAAATCCAAAAACAAAACGTTTATCAATTTTCGGCATGGGCTTACTTGGCAACCCGGTTAGTATTGATGCATTAATCAAAGTCATGCATGACGAGGAACTGGCACGTGTTGCCGGTGAAGCATTTAGTTTTATTACTGGCGTCGATATCGAATATGAAGACCTGGATATGGATGCACCTGAAGACTTTGAAGGCGGGCCGAACGATAATCCTAAAGATGAAAATATTGATATGGACAGAGATGAAGATTTACCCTGGCCGAATCCGGAATTAGTTTCAATGTGGTGGAAAGAAAATAAAAAATGCTTTAATCCGGACAAGAAATATATCCTTGGAAAAGAGATTTCATTTAGCCAATTTGAACAGGTTTTGATTCACGGAACTCAAATACAACGTGAATTTGCTGCGCTATCCATCGCAGTTCGCCAACAGAATGAACCTATTTTTAACACCAAAGCCCCGGCTAAAAGACAAATGCAATTATTGGGGATGTAAAACTCAGAGATCATGGGCTCCGAAGATTAAATAACAGAAGATCCCGAAGCGCATATCTTTTTATGAATTGAGGGAATTAAATCTTTCGATTTTATTATCGTTATCTTTCTTCTTTTATAACTTTTATAACTTTGTTTCTTCGTCACCAAATTCCAAAGCAATAGATCGAAAATTCTCACTGATTTCTAAGAATACCTCCACCATATCAGGATCAAAATGACTCCCTTTCCCTTCAGTAATGATAGCTACGGCTTTTTCGTGTGGAAAAGGTGGTTTATATACTCGTCGACTAATTAAAGCATCATAGACGTCGGCAACTGCCATCAGGCGCGCTGAGATGGGAATGTCATCACCTTTGAGGCCGTTGGGGTAACCACTGCCATCCCACTTTTCATGATGCCCATAAGCAATCTCGCGAGCGTAATGGAGAAAGGTACTTTCTTGTGAAAGCATTTTTTCTGCCGCTAAAATAGCATCACGACCAAAGTCAACATGTTTGCGCATGATAATCCACTCATCATCATCCAATGCCCCGGGTTTGAGTAAAATGGCATCTGGTACGCCAACCTTGCCGATATCATGCAGCGGTGCAGATGAGAACATGAGTTTAATATTGTCTTCAGTCAATTCATGCGCAAAGCGTGGATGCTCACATAAAGCGTTGGCAAGTGCCCTCACATAGTGTTGTGTACGGCGAATATGGTTTCCTGTTTCGTTATCACGTGTTTCTGCCAAGCTTGACATGGCAAAAATGGTGGCTTCTTTTGTCTCCGTCAGCTCACGGGTGCGTTCTGCCACAAGAATTTCGAGCTGTTCATTTTGGTTTTTCAATGCATCTTGTGCAGCCTTGATGAACAGATGATTTTTAACACGAGCTAATAAAATAGGCGGGTTAATGGGTTTTGTTATGAAATCTACCGCACCAATTTCTAATCCACGTTTCTCATCTTCCGGCCAAGTCTTGGCGGTGAGAAATATCACGGGAATATGTGCTGTCGTCGGATTTCCCTTCAAACGCGTACACACCTCGTAGCCGTCCATTTCCGGCATCATAATATCCAATAAAATGAGCTGAGGGGAATTTTCCGCGCCTGCTAACTTTAGCGCTTGTTCTCCGCTGGTCGCCATCAGAGTTCGATAATAAGGTTTAAGCAATTCTCGCATTAGCGAGAGATTTACGTTGGTGTCGTCAACAATTAAAATTGTTGACCGAGTGTTGCGTATTCCTGCGAACGTGAACACCCAATGGCGGCCATCGTGAACACCTGACCTTCGACCCATTAAGCTCAGGTCTTTTTTACACTAAATGTTCACGATCAGTCAAATTTGATTGAGTTTGCGCATGGATTCACCCTTCAAATTAATCCTGTGAGCATTGTGCATTACCCGATCCAAAATAGCATCAGCAAGCGTATTATCACCAATTAGTTGATACCACTGGGTAGTCGTCAGCTGGCTTAAAATCATCGTAGAGCCAGAGCCATGACGATCGTCCATAATTTCCATTAAATCGTTTCGCTGTGGCGCCTCAAGTGGCTCAAGCCCCCAGTCGTCCAAAATAAGGCAGTCTATTTTGGCTAACTGGTTGAGCATTTTTGAATAGCTACCATCGGCTTTTGATTGTGAGAGTGCCAGCAATAATCGAGAAAGCCTAAAATATTTAACGCTCTTTCCTTTCATGCAAGCTTCATGGCCGAGCGCACAGGCAAGGTAAGTTTTACCGCTTCCACAAGGGCCTGTTAGTAATAAATTCTGTGACTTAGTGAGCCAGTCGCATTGGAGCAAACTCGCCATGAGTTCGCGCTTAAGATTACGCTTGTGCTGATAGTCAATCGCTTTGGCGTTGGCCGCGATTTTGAGCTTGGCTGCTTTTAGTAAACGCTGTTGCTTTCGATTGTCTCGTTCATTCGATTCACTCTCAACGAGTAGTTGCAAACGTTCAGTAAATGATAAATTATCATAGGTTCCAGGCTGTTCGTTTTGTCGCTCAAAAGCGTTTGCCATACCGGTCAATTTTAATTGACGAAATTGTGTTATTACTTGTTCGAACATGATGATTCCCTTTTAATGAAAGCTATTTGGACCACGGATGTTTTCATGGTTTTGTGGTAAGAGTGGATGCTGTTTTTTCTCAGTTTTGACTAATGTATCGAGATTGCGCTTTAGAATGTTTTTCACTTGCTCTAGTCGGTAAAGCTTTTTCTGATTGGCAACAAAACAAGCATTATTGAGCCGAAGTTCGTCATATTTTTTAGACAAGCTTAATAAACCTAAGCAAACTCGGTACGCTTGTTCAGGATGGTCTTTTTGATCAAGTAACGATTTCACCCACTTCAGAACCTCATCACCAATGGACTGCGCCCAATTCATGAGTCTTTCTGGCGACCATTCCAGATGCTTTTGATGATGCGTCGGCATGTGCTCAGGGGTGGTTGTCATGCCTGGATAATACTTTCGCACATGACAGCCTACTTGCTTCCCACAGAAGTAAAAGACGACTATGTTAGCTTTTGCATGGATTTCGATCCGTTCACCAACCAAGTTATGAGGCACCGAATAACAATACTCATCAAACTGGATATGGTAATCGATATTGACTTTAACTAATTTGATTTCAGTGTATTCATAAGGGTGCTTGGGGAGCGTAGATAACACCGGCTTATCGATTGATTCAAACCACTCTTTTCGCGTTCCTTTAAGTTTTTGGTAGGGTTTGTTATTTACCTCTTCAAGTAATGATTGAATACAAAGATTGAGCTCTTTTAACGAAAAGAAAGTCTGGTGTCTCAGTCTCGCCAAAATCCAACGTTCAATAATCTGAACGCCAATTTCAGCTTTGCTTTTATCTTTTGGTTTACGAGGTCTGGCGGGAATAATCACCGTCCCATAATGTTCAGCTAGTTGCTGATAGGATGAGTTTAACTCAGGGTCATAACAGCATGCTTTATTAGTAGCGCTCTTTAAGTTATCGGGAATAATAAGTTCAGGCACTCCGCCAAAAAACTCAAAAGCGCGCACATGACTGCCTGTCCAATCTATCAATTTTTGACTTCGAGTTGCCTCTGCAAAAATATAATTGGATGCACCTAATACTGCGACAAAAATCTCAGCGTGATCGACTTCGCCTGTTGCTTGACTAACAATGGGCATCGTTTGTCCGGCATAATCCACAAACAGTTTTTCACCTGCTTTATGGATTTGGCGCATGGAGCGTTTTTGTTTTTGTAGCCACGCTTTATAGCGCCGACAAAACCGTGAATAGCTGTAATGATTACTCGGATTATCTTCAGCATACTCTTCCCATAACAGTTGCTTCGTCATGCCTTTTCGACTGAGTTCTTTGTGGGTTTCATTCCAAATAGGGAGTTCATATAACGTTTTTGGGACGGCGTCTTTTGCGGGATAAAATAGCTGCATTAACTGCGACTCATCAAGTAATTCCACTTTCTCCCAAGTTAACTTGAGCGCACGTGCTTGACTAACAACCTTTTGGACAGCACCAATACTGAGGCTCAATATTCGATTGATTTCACGGATCGATAACTCAGATTGCAGCGTTAGACGGAGTATTTCTCTTAATTTTCTCATTGATATTCTCTTGGTTGGCATCCTCTTCCCCTCGGTAAATTGGGAAAGATTAGCATTGAAAGAAATCAATGGGGCGAAGGTTTAGGCAGGTTGACTAATAAATGGCGCTAAAACGCAAAAGTGTTCACGTTAAACCGCCATTAGGTGTTCATCATCAGCGCCATTTAGTGTTCACGATGAGCGCCATTAGGTGTTCATGATGGGCGCGAATACGCAATAGGTCTAATTCAGGTTATTCAGTTTCTAAAAGGGGTTAATCCAAACCGTGCTTTATCATGGATAAAAAAACGCCCAGACTTTCGCTGCAGTTGTTGTGGCGCAACGATGAAAATTATAGAACGTCAAATTATACCGAAGATAAGACCAAGCGTATGGTTACCCACTTGATCGTGTTTGCTGATTAATGACGATGTAAACGAAAATCATATTATGCGAAAAATTGTCGGCTTTGATGCCGATGAAATCGATCGCCTTTAATTTGGAAAAAAGAATTGATTTAACGAAAATATTAACAAGTTTTAGACAAATATTGCCGCAAGGGTAATTGTCTGCGTAAAACCAATATTTACGATGTGTTGTAAATATTGGACATACTGACCTTCAGAAAGTTATCTTCATAGTAAATTCTCACGCAGGCCGGGCTTGTCCAACAAACCGGTTCAGATTTTGGTTCGCTCTGCTCTCAAAATCTAACCTTATTCGTTATATTTTTTATGTTGTTTGTTGAGTTAAGCTAAACCAATTACCAGAGTTATCCTTTCCTAATGCCTCTATACCATAAAATTGCTCTGTTGGAGGTTGAGTAAACTCAACACCTTTCGTTACAAGCTCATCGTAAGTCTTTTGACAATTATCAGTTTCAAAAACACCAACGCCAAATGCACCATTTGAAACTAAGCTTCTAATTTTTTCAGCCGAATCCTTATCAAACATTGGTCCTTCCTTAGGTTCAGCCAATACTAACTCAAGTTTAGGTTGTGCTTTTGCGAATACTGTCAGCCAACGGAAACCACTGTCCATTGTCATATCCATACCTACTTCAAAACCGAGTTTTTCTGTATAGAATTTAAGGGCTTCATCCTGATCTAACACATGTACTGTTACATGAACTATTGCTTGTATCATTTTCAACTCCTTTATTAATTTGGTTTATAATTCTAACAGAAAGAAGAGTTATTCTTTTCTTCGATATTGCTATCTTTTTTTCTTTATTCCGTGATCTTTTAAACCAAATAAATTCTGTGCATAGCAAAGGGGAATACACTGCATTGGAAAACTTAGAGGTTCACTTGATAAGCCCCAAAGTTTTCGACGATATTGAGTAGGCGACATTCCTACTTTTTTTCTAAAAAGGGAAGAAAAACTTCCAATACTAGAATAGCCTACACTTTCACAGATTTCGCCTATGCTAAATTTTTCAGTTATCAGCATTTTTTTTGCTTTTTCAATTCTCAATCTAGCAACAAACGTATTTGGTGACTCACCAAATACATTTGTGAAAATTCTAGAAAAATGATATTGGGACATACACGAATATTTAGCTACTTCGGTTAAGCTAAATGAGTCTAAGAAGTGTTCTTGCAGATAATCTCTTCCTAGACATATTTTTTTGTATTGAAAGTGCCTAATCATGAACTGGTAACCCACCTTGTTTTTTAGTATAATCGGGATAGGGAGGCACCTCACGATGCCCCTCCTCCCACACCACCTGGCATACGGATCACGTACCAAGGCGGTTCGGTTGATTTATTTAACACAAAGCATCTTGTCGAGATTGTGTCTTCCATCCACATATCATCTGTCAGCCCTCATGTTAACTGGAG
>Ga0316208_1002185_pt1 | contig 16395 bp, 13 predicted proteins | sample 3monopyrite_MG_FD_204944 | JGI IMG/M metagenome (GOLD analysis project Ga0316208, IMG submission 204944) | Microbial mat bacterial communities from mineral coupon in-situ incubated in ocean water Damariscotta River, Maine, United States -... | ecosystem: Environmental > Aquatic > Marine >...
TGATGCTGCCGGTGGCCGCAGCTTTTGTTGCCGCCGGGGCACTGTGGCTTCGGATCGGCCGGAAGACCGAGGCGGACCGCCGGAAGCGTGACATCGTTGGGCAGCTTCTGGTCCTGAGTCTGGTTGGCATTGCCGCTTCATTCTCGCAGGTGCGTCTGGCGCTTATGGTGGCTGGTGCGGTGCCGCTCTTGGCGGGGTTTGCGCTGTCTGCCTATCTGTCCGCCTACCTGTCCAGCCGGTCGGGGGCGGCGGCCGTCAAACTGATGGTCACGGGGCTGGTCGTTCTGTCCCCATCGATTTTGACGTCAACCGCGACCCAGCTTTTGCCAAATGGGCTGCCTTCGCGTGGGCTGCTTGATCGTGCATGTCGTGATCGCGCGGCGGTGGCGGCTTTGGACGCGCTGCCGCCAGCTGCCATCCTGTCGCCATTGAACCTCAGTTCCCTGATCCTGCTTGGCACCAACCACAGCGTTCTTTCAGGTCCCTATCATCGCAGTCCCGCGGCTTTTGCGAATGGAAAAATCCCTTTCGGGCTGCCCGATGCCAAAATGCAAGCCTATGTCGACCGGACCGAGGCGGATTATGTCGTGGTCTGCGAAGGGTCCAACTATGGTGACGGGCTTGCAACTGCGCTTGCCGAAGGCGGGACGGCTGCATGGCTGCGAAAGGTCGATCTGGATGCCGGGCCGCTTTTGGTGTTTGAGGTCTTGTCGGACGATGGAACCTGATCGTGGCGTATCTGCTCGGGGTTGATACCGGCGGAACCTACACCGACGCTGTCATCATTGACGCGGCGGGCGATCGGGTTCTGGCTTCTGCCAAGGCACTGACGTCGCGACCTGATCTTGCCATTGGTGTTGGTGCTGCGATTGATACTGTGATCGCGGATGCCGGGATTGATGGTGCCGCCATTGCCATGGTTTCCCTGTCGACGACCCTTGCCACGAACGCATTGGTCGAGGGGCAGGGCGGGCGTATTGCCCTTGTTGCCATCGGTTTTGACGAGGCTGATCTGGGACGTGCTGGGCTGAATGAGGCGCTGCGGGGCGACCCGGTGATCCGGATTGCAGGCGGACATAACCACGCAGGCGGTGAAGTGGCGGTACTTGATCTGGTCGCGCTCAGAGAATTTTTGCAAAATCTTGATGATGGCATCACCGGTTTTGCCGTCGCCGCCAGTTTTGCCACGCGCAATCCCGCACATGAAATTGCCGCGCGGGATCTGATCCGCGATCTGACAGGCAAACCCGTGAGTTGTTCGCACGAGTTGAGTCAGGCTTTGGGTGGCCCGAAGCGTGCGTTGACGGCTGTTTTGAACGCGCGGCTGATCGGGATGCTGGATCGGTTGATCACCGCGTGTGAGGCACATCTTTTGGCCGTTGGTATTTCTGCAAGGCTGATGGTCGTGCGGGGGGATGGCGCCTTGGTGTCGGCTGATCTGGCCCGCGAAAAACCGATTGAAACGATCCTGAGCGGGCCTGCCGCCTCGATCGCGGGGGCAAGTTGGCTTAGCGGTGAAGCCCACGCTTTGGTCAGTGATATCGGCGGCACGACAACCGACATCTGCCTACTGCGCGACGGACGCCCCAAGATTGACCCGCAAGGCGCGCGCGTCGGGCCGTTCCGCACCATGGTCGAGGCGGTCGCCATGCGTACCACGGGGCTGGGCGGCGATAGCGAGGTGCATGTCGTCGAAGGATTGGATGGCGGTCTGCGGCTTGGGCCGCGCCGTGTGATGCCAATTTCCTTGGCGGCCTATCATTACCCGAAACTGATTCATGCCACGTTGGATCGGGCTTTGGCACAGGACATTCCGACAACAGATGGCGGGCAGTTCGTCTTGCCGCTGTGGACAGATATGCCGACAGGCCTGGACCCACGGGAACAAACAGTTGCTGATCGTCTGGCCGAGGGGCCATTACCTCTGGGCCAGGCGGTTCAGTCGCGCATGGAAAACCCCGCACTTGGCCGGTTGATCGGCCGGGGCCTTGTTATCTTGGCGGGCGTCACGCCATCGGATGCATCGCACGCCTTGGGCCTTGTTGACGCCTGGGATGCAGAGGCCGCGGAAAAAGCGCTGACACTGTTTGCCCGTCGTCGCACAGGGGCAGGAAAACATGTCGCAGCAAGTGGCCAAGCACTGGCCCGCCAGATCGTTGATCAACTGACCGCGCAGACCGTCAATTGCCTGCTGGAGGCCGGGTTTGCCGAGGACGACCTGAACTGGCCGGACCCGGCGGCGCTGGCGCGTCATCCGCTCAGCGTGGCAGGGCTGGGCCGTCATCAGGGCGTGGTGCGGATGCAGATGTCTCTGGGGGTTCCGGTGATTGGCTTGGGCGCGTCGGCAGCGACCTATTACGGCGCTGTTGGCGAGCGGCTTGGCACGCAGATGGTTTTGCCTGAATACGGTGGTGTGGCCAATGCGATTGGTGCGGTTGTCGGGCAGGTGCGAACACATGCAACGGGGACGATCACGAGTGCAGGCGAAGGGGCTTTTGCCGTTCATCTGCCCGATGGGCCCATAACATTTGCAGATCGCGAACAGGCGCTGGGTGTTCTAGAGCGCGCCCTGCGTTCGCAGGCGGAAGCGAAGGTGCGCGCATCCGGGGTTGAGGACATCAGCTTTTCCGTCGCCCGCCATATCTCGGAGACAGAGATCGAGAACCGCAGGATGTTCATCGAGGCGACGCTACGGGTCGAGGCCAGCGGACGGCCACGTATTGCCCATGACGGATAGGTGCGTGACCTGCGCGCGCGTGGTCTGAGCGCTGCCACTTTCGCGGCGTCATTATGACAGGGCTTGAGATCTGGCAGCGGCGGGCCTGAGCGCCTGAACGCGGGTGCGGCGTTTGGCCATTTGTGTCAATTCGCCCGTCCTGCCTCACATTGTTGTCAGGTTGATTGCGCCAACCGGTCGCATCGTCCACAAGAAATGCAAATTGGGATGAGGCCGGATGCTCGACCGTTATGCACGTCAGTTGATCGACCCGCCGCTGAACCAGATTGGTCGCGGTCTGGCGGCGCGCGGCGCGACGGCGGATGGGGTGACGCTCATTGGGCTGGCGCTCGGTCTCATTGCGACCCTTTTGATCGCCGTCGGCTTGCCGGGGTGGGCGCTGATCCCTTTGCTGGCCAGTCGTCTTGCAGATGGGCTCGATGGAGCTGTGGCGCGGGCGACCCAGAAAACCGACTTTGGCGGCTATCTGGATATTGCTGCCGATTTTCTGTTTTATGGTGCGATCCCGATGGCTTTTGTGATCAACGATCCGGCGACAAACGGTGCGGCTGGCGCGTTCTTGCTCGTCTCCTTCTATTTCAACGGAACGACGTTTCTGGGCTATGCGATTTTGGCTGAGAAGAATGGGCACAAGTCCGACGCACAGGGCCAGAAATCGCTTTATTATTCGAACGGCATTCTGGAAGGAACCGAGACCATCGTGTTTTTTGTGATCCTTTGTCTGCTGCCTGCCTACTTTTCGCTGCTCGCTTGGGTCTTTGGCACCTTGTGCTTTGCGACCGCCACATTGCGGATCTATGCCGCCAGACAAATCTATACCAACTAAGGGACATCGTTCATGAAACATCTTGCCGTTCTGGCCGCTTTGCTGGCCCCCGTGCCGACTGTGGCTGACATTGACCTTAGCAACTGGGAAACCGTCACCGCCGAGGCTGAAGGCCAGACCGTGTTCTGGAATGCATGGGGCGGTTCCACCACGACGAATGATTTCATCGCCTGGGTCGGTGAGCGCGTGAAAGAGGAATACGGCGTCACGCTGGAGCATGTAAAACTGACCGATACCGCCGATGCGGTAACCCGTGTGCTGTCTGAAAAGCAGGCAGGCGAGGATGATGATGGCGCCATCGACATGATCTGGATAAACGGCGCCAATTTTGCGGCGATGAAAGCTGCGGACCTGCTCTTTGGGCCCTATGCGGAACAACTGCCCAACTGGGCCTTTGTCGATGTTGACGGCAAGACCGTGCAAACCGACTTTACTGTCCCAACCGAAGGGTTTGAGAGCCCATGGGCCATGGCGCAAGTTGTCTTTATCCAAGACACCGCTGATCTGGCAGAGCCTTTGGGCTCCATGCAGGCCATTGCCGATTGGTCGGCTGCCAACCCTGGCCGGTTCACCTATCCCCAGCCGCCTGATTTCCTTGGCACGACATTCCTCAAGCAGGCATTGGTTGATTTGCTGGATGATCCGTCGGTGCTGTCGGCGCCTGCGACGGATGACACCTATGACGCCGTGACAGCACCGCTTTGGGCGTTTCTCGATGATCTGACACCGACGCTCTGGCGAGAGGGCCGGGCCTATCCGGCCACCGGCCCTGCGCAGTTGCAGTTGATCGCGGATGGTGAAGTTGATCTGGCGATATCATTCAGCCCCGGCGAGGCAACAGCCGCGATTGCCAATAATCAGTTGCCGTCAACGGTGCGGACATTCGTTTTGGACCAAGGCACGATTGGCAACGCATCCTTTGTGGCAATCCCTTACAACTCGGGCTCCAAGGCGGGGGCAATGGTTGTGGCCAATTTCCTGATGTCGCCCGAAGCACAGGTCCGTGCGCAGAACCCGGAGATCCTTGGCTATGGCACAGTGCTGGACATGGACGCGCTATCTGCCGCTGACCGGGCCGCCTTTGATGCGCTCAAGCTGGGGGTCGCCACACTTTCGCCTGCCGAATTGGGCGCGGTGCAGGCAGAACCACACCCAAGTTGGATGACCCGTATCGCCGACGACTGGATGCAGCGTTACGGTGTGTCCGAATAGACGTGGAACCATGTGACCGCGTCCCGAGACGGGAACCTTGATGAACCGCCAGCGTTTTCTGCCTGTGTTGCCAATCCTGACATTGGTCGTGATGTTGGGCCCGGTTGCCGCAGGGCTGTGGGGCACATTCCTGCCGGCATTTGGGCATTTGCCAGCGGCGGGTTTGACCGGGCCGTCGTTTGATCCGCTGCGTGATCTCTTTGCATGGGGCGGTCTGCCGCGCGCGGCGATGCTTTCGGTCTCCACGGGGTTGCTGGCGACGTCGGTTTCTCTGCTGATCGTGATGTTTGTCACCGCAGGCTGGTCAGGGACGCGGCCCTTTCGTGCGCTGGAGCGGTTGCTCTCGCCGCTTTTGTCGGTGCCACACGCCGCTGCGGCCTTTGGTCTGGCCTTTCTGATTGCGCCGTCTGGGTGGTTGTCGCGTCTGGTGTCACCGGGATTGACGGGTTGGGACCGTCCGCCGGATTTGCTGATCGTGCAGGATAGCCTGGGTCTGACAATGACCGCCGGATTGATCGTCAAGGAAGTGCCGTTCCTGCTATTGATAACGCTGGCCGCCCTGGGGCAGACCGACGCACAGCGCAGCATCACGATATCGCAGGCCTTGGGATACGGACGTGTCACAGGCTGGTTAAAGACGGTATTCCCGCGCGTCTATGCGCAAATCAGACCGCCGGTCTATGTTGTCCTGGCCTATTCGATGTCCGTGGTTGATGTCGCGGTGATCCTTGGCCCCAATACCCCGCCGCCCCTGTCGGTCCAGATCGTCAGATGGATGTCTGATCCCGATCTTGCAATGCGGCTGGAGGCGGCAGCGGGAGCCTTGTTGCAACTGGGTCTGGTTGTCGGCGCGCTCGCATTCTGGAGATTGGCAGAGATCATCATTGCCCGTTTGGGCCGTCATTGGATTGCAAAGGGCAGCAGAGGTCGTTTTGATACGATTGTGGCACAGGGTGCGCTTGTTGCCGGTGGGGTATCTGCAATCATTGTCCTCTTGGGACTGCTTGTGCTGGCCATCTGGTCGTTTGCCGGTTTCTGGGGGTTTCCGGATGCTCTCCCTGATGGGTTCACATTGCGTAACTGGATGCGCTTTGGCCCCGGCACCATGACGGCGCTGGGCGAAACGGCGCTGATTGCTGTCGTGGTCGCAAGTGCCGCGCTGATCCTGACTATCGGCTGTCTGGAGGCCGAATATCGCTATGGCCTGTCGTTCAGCCAACGGGCGGTCTGGTTGCTGTATTTGCCTTTGTTGGTTCCGCAAACCGCGTTCTTGCCGGGGTTGCAGACCTTGATGCTGAGTATCGGTGCCGATGTGGGGCGTGCACCGGTGATGCTGGCGCATCTGGTTTTTGTGCTGCCCTATGTGTTCCTGTCACTGGCCGATCCGTTTCGCGCGTGGGACGCGCGCATGGGCACGATTGCCGCCGCCTTGGGTGCAAGCCCCGACGGCGTGCTGTGGCGCGTCCGCCTGCCGATGTTGCTGCGCCCGATCCTGACCGCCTTGGCAGTAGGATTGGCTGTGTCGGTGGGGCAATACCTGCCGACATTGCTGATTGGCGGGGGCCGCGTGGCGACCTTGACGACCGAGGCTGTCGCACTTGCCTCTGGTGGGGACCGTCGGGCAATTGCCGTCTATGGTTTGATGCAAACAGGGGCCGCGCTGGTGCCATTTGCGTTGGCTTTGCTGCTACCTGCTCTGGTGTGGCGTAACAGAAAGGGGTTGCGGCATGGATAAGGGGTTGTCGCTGAAGGATGTCACGATTTCCAAAGCCGGCACACCGCTCTTGTCGGTGTCGCATGACATCGGGTCGGGCGAGGTGCTGACCGTGATGGGGCCATCGGGCGTGGGCAAGTCAACGTTGCTGGCCTTTATCACAGGCACACTTGCACCTGATTTCCATGCAGAGGGTGAGGTCTGGCTGGACGGCCATGACATCACAAACGCCGCCCCGCATCAGCGTCGCGTCGGTATCCTGTTTCAGGACGACCTGCTGTTTCCGCATCTGTCTGTCGGGGCCAACCTTGCGTTTGGGTTGCAGCCTGGTGGCAGCGCCGCAGAGCGCCGGGCGAGGATTGATGAGGCTTTGGAAGAAGTCGGGATGACCGGCTTTGCTGATCGCGATCCCGGAACGCTTTCGGGGGGGCAGAAGGCGCGGGTGGCTTTGATGCGGATGCTGTTGTCAGACCCTTGCGCGCTGCTGCTTGACGAGCCGTTTTCGCGGCTTGATGCGGCACTGCGCGCGCAGGTGCGCGACATGGTGTTTGACCGGGCGCGGGCGCGTGCCCTGCCAGTGCTGATGGTAACGCATGATGCCGATGATGCGCGGGCGGCGGGTGGCGTGATCGTGACGCTGGCGGGATAACGGGACTGCTGAATTCGTCTGCGCTGTCGTGGCGATGTGCTTTGCGCCCAGGCCACAGCGGGACATTTTAGCAAGAGCAATCAGGACTTGGTGCAGCCAGCACCGAGTTGGCCGGTCTGAAACAGCCATATCTTCAACCCGCCATGGGGGATCGGGGCGCCTTTTGGTTTGAAGGGCAGCCCTGTTGCTTTCGCCAACCCCGCTTCGCTCGTCACGAGACCGACCCGCCAACCCGCGAACTCTTGCTTGAGCGTCTGGCCCAGAGCGGCATAGACCCCATAGAGCATCTTTTGGTTGCCGATCCGTCCACCATAGGGTGGATTGCAAATGACCAGACCGGGCGGGTCGTCGGGCCGTTTGAGGCCCGTGGCCGCGAGGTTCTGGAAGGTGATGAGGTCGCCGACGCCTGCCGCCTTGGCGTTGGCGCTGGCCATGCGTATGGCGCCGGCGTCGCGGTCTGAGCCGTGGAAATGCTGGGCGGGCGTGCGAAGGTCACTAGCCGCCCGCAGGGCATCCCATGCTTCGGCGTCATAGGTCGCAAGCTGTTGGAAGGCGAAATCGCGGGTGCGGCCCGGGAACAGGCCCATCGCTATTTCAGCCGCCTCGATCAGAAATGTGCCAGAGCCGCACATCGGATCCAGCACCGGTTCGCGCAGCTCATAGCCGCATTCGCGCAGCATCAATGCGGCCAGCGTTTCGCGCATGGGGGCCTTGCCCACGGCCTCTTTGTGGCCGCGCTTGTGCAGGCTGGCGCCAGAGGTATCGACGCTGATCGTGACCCTGTTGTCGTCAATGCGCACCTTGATCGTGACAGGCGCATCGGCGCTGATCGTCATGCCGTGGCTTTCCTTCAACGCCGTTTCGATCCGCTGCGTGGCCGCCCCTGCATGATAGATTTTTGATTTGCGCGAGGTGCTGACCTCGACCCGCACAGGCACATCGGCGCGCAGGATATCGCCCCACGGGTATTTGCGCGCGCGCTTGTCCAGCTGTGCAAGATGAAACGCCATGAAACTGCCCAGCCGCGCCAGAACCCGCGTTGCCCCGCGCATGCAGAGGTTGGCGCGCCAGACATCCTCCCATGTCCCTGTGATGGTAATCCCGCCCGGCGTGATCCTGGCGTCTGCAAAGCCATTAGCCAGGCTTTCGGCGAGCAATGGTTTTTCCAACCCCGGGGTGGCGACCATGAAGATTTCAAAGGGTGTTGTCATGGCATCTGCATACTGGGCTTTGATCCATGGATGCAAATGGCAATCGGCGGTTCAGAAATTGGATGTGACACCAAAGAGCAGTTGGAGCGACGAGGAGGTATTTTCCTCTGCCGTTGAATCAGTGCGTGCAGAGGTGAGCGCGACATTTGGCGAGAAACCGAAATAGCTGATACGCTGAAACGTCGCTGTCGCGGAGGCTGACACAAAGCGATCTTCGCGCCCGTCGAGGGTCGTGGCGAATTCTTCATATCTGCGGTAGCCGAGTTGCAGAGATGTGGAAAGCTGCACCCCAAAGATCGGTTGCGCGACAGCATAACCGACCCCGAATTCGTATTCGTCGAAGGAACTCTCGGCCCCGGCCTCGTTGCGCCGCGCCCTGAGGCTGAGTTGCAGTTGATCCCCCTTGGGCAGCGTGCGGTCGTAGGTGCCGACGACATCAAAAAGGGTGGAATCCACCAAAGCAGTCGTTAGCGCGTCTTGGTTCCGTCTCAGGCCTCTGAGGCGAAATGAACTGTCGCGGTCAATCGGGATGATCTGTTCGATGCTGAAGTCGCGAAAATTGACCAGCCTTTCACCGCCCTCCCAATAGGTGCCAAGGTTGGCCCCGAACCGGACGGGGCCCAGCGGGCTGATGTTGAATTGATACCGGTCGATCCCGACGGATGCCGTCACGCTTGCAAAGTCGCCGCCGTCTACCGCACGGACCTGAGGGTTTGGAGAACTGGCAAGAAGGTCCTTTGCCTCGGACGACAGAACATAGGTTTCGCCGGAAACCGAGCCGATGAGGCTGGTTGATTGCTGCGGGCTCTGGGCGATGCGATAGCGCAGATCTGTGCTTGCAGAGAAAGCCACACCTGACAGCGAACGGCGGTCCTCGGGCAAGATGAAGGTAAGGCCAATGCTTTCAAGGGTGAGAATGCCGTCGTCTGATCCGTTGTTCACGTTGTCGGTCGGTGCGATGGATGCGGTGATCTGGACAGATAGCGGGTTTGCGTCGGTGGATGCGACATAGGCTTCGGCGATGGTGCGCAGTTCGGCTTCGGTCTGTGCATGGTTTGCAGCCCGGCGCAGCCAGAATTCTGACCGGGTATATTGCCCTGCCCGAAAGCGCTGGCCCGCCACAAGGCGCGCGGCCTGAAATCGCGTGTCCTCGGTTGTTGCTACCGCATAAGCCCGCGCACCGGTGTTTGCGGCGGCTTGCAGATCGCCCAGATCGGCCAGCGCCAGCGCCAGCAGATACATGGCCACAAAACTGTCTGGCTGGGCGTCCAGCATTTGTGTGGCAAGGCGGATCGTCTCTTCCGGCTGATTTGCAACCAGTGCGGCTTCGGCCCGGCCTTGCAGGCCGCTCGGCGGCGATTGCGCGTGCGCGGTCGTGGCGAGAGCCATTGCCGCCAGCGCAAGTGGCCAGAGTGCGTTCAATCGCATGGTCGTCCCGAGCCCCGCGCCGTTCCGGAAAGTGTTGCTGATACTTATCCAAACCGGGTGCTGCGGAACATCCAATTTCGGCCAAATATTTACCGTTGGTCAACTTTGCTTCAGTTTTGCCACGATTGTTTCCGATTTTGGGCGCTTTTCCTCCCTATTACTCGCACAACGAGCAAGTGTTTGCTGGTGTGGCCGTAATGCGTATTCCTTCATTGAGCGCCACCAGTTGAACAGCATAGCCACTGTATGACCCAAGCTGGAGCGAACCCATGAAGTCTGTCATTTCAATTGCTGCACTGAGTCTGGTCGCGGCCTGTGGCGCGGCGACCGGGACAATATCCACCAGTACCAGCCCGTCGCCCGTTGCCGTTTCCCTTGCCGTTTCAAATATGCTCAATGAGGTGCGCAGCGTGAATGGCGCCGGCGCTGTTGTCTATGACGCCAGGCTGGGTGTCGCGGCGCAGCGGCACGCGAATGACATGCTTGCCAACCCCGGAATTGCGCATGTTGGCAGTGATGAGTCTACACCGGGATCGCGGGCAATCGATGCTGGATATAACTATCGAAATCTGGCGGAGAATGTCGCCCGCGGATACAGCGATGAAGAAGCCGTGCTGCGCGGCTGGATCAATTCGCCGCTTCACCAGGCGAACAATATCAACCCGATTTATGAGGACTTTGCGCTGGCAAAAGCCGGGAGCGGCTCAAGCCAGACCTGGGTCCTGATGTTGGGGCGGGAGTGAACCTTCGGCAATCAAGCCTTCGTCTAGCGTGCGCGCGGACTCGGGTTTTGGAATTGGCTTTGCCATCCCCTCCAGCGCCCTGAGCGGTTTTTTGACCGCCTCGGTCAGTCCCGGTCGTGTCGGTGCGGCCATCTGCTTGCTGACCTCGACAATCAGCACGCCACCGGCCGCCACTATTGGCAGATTATACCCGATCTTTTCAAGAAACCCTGCCGATTTGCGCCAGATCCTGCGCGCAGACGGCGGCTGATAGAGCGCGGACAGCGTGCGTTCGGTCACGAAGTGGTGGCGGCGCAACTGAGATTCCAACTGGCTGAGCGAGTAGGGCCGCCCAAACCCGAAAGGCGTGGCGTCTGAACGCGACCAAAGCCCCGCGCGGTTGGGCACAATGAACACGGCCCGTCCGCCGGGGCCGAGCACCCGCCATGCTTCGTCCAGCAGCAGCGAGGGCTGTTCGGTCGTTTCCAGCCCGTGCATCATCACCAGTTTGTCGACATGCCCGGTTTCAATCGGCCACATCGTATCTTCACACAGGACGCTGACGTTCTTGCCGTCGGGGGGCCATGGCATGACCCCTTGCGGTCCGGGCATCAGCCCGATCACCCGGCGCGCGTCTTTCAGAAACGGGCGCAGGAGTGGCAAGGCAAACCCAAAGCCCACAACCATCTGGCCTTTGGCTTCGGGCCACATGGCGCATAACTCATCGCGGATCACCTTTTGCGCCGCACGCCCCAATGCGCTGCGGTAATAGAATTTTCGCAAATCCAAAACGTCGAGGTGCATTGCGGTTTGCGGCTCCTTCGGCAAAGCTATGGACATAACATAACAACACAAGGGCGCATTGCCATGACAAAGACATCAGCGGTCGAGTTGGTAGTCGTGCCGTGTCTAGCAGATAACTATGCTTTTCTGGTGCACAATAGTGAAACCGGTGAAACCGCGCTGGTTGACGCACCCGAGGCTGGGCCAATCCAGGCAGAGTTGGATGCGCGCGGCTGGACCCTGAGCGATATCCTGATCACCCATCATCACAACGACCACATTGCCGGTGTTGCAGCCTTGCGTGCCAACGCCCGCGTGATTGGTGCCAAAGCAGACGCACACCGCCTGCCTGATCTGGATCTTGCGGTTGCGGAGGCGGACCCGTTGACCGTGTGCGGACAGGCAACTGATGTCATTGATGTATCCGGCCATACCCTTGGCCATATCGCATTTCACATGCCCGGTGCCGGGCTGGCTTTTACTGCCGATAGCCTTATGGCACTGGGCTGTGGCCGTTTGTTTGAAGGGACGCCCGCGCAGATGTGGAACAGCATGCAAAAGCTGCGCGCCTTGCCTGATGACACGTTGATCTGCTCGGGTCACGAATACACCGCATCCAACGCGCGGTTCGCCGTGACCCTTGACCCTGACAATCCAGACCTTATCTCTCGTATCAGAGGGATTGATGCCGCGCGTGCAGCGGGCATGCCGACGGTCCCTTCCACATTGTCCGAAGAAAAGCGCACAAACCCGTTCTTGCGTGCTGATCTCCCTGAATTCAAAGCCACCATTGGCATGAACGATGCACCCCCGGCAGAGGTGTTTGCCTACGTCCGGGCCCAAAAAGACAAGTTTTGACCACCAAAGTGTGAGACCATGGTCAAAGGCAGGTCAAAACCCCAGCATCACGCGATTTGTGATGCCAAATGCGAAAAAAGTCCTTGAAGGTTGGCAAAGAAAACCAAACCTTAAGGGTAAGAGGCCACGGTTGGTTCGCGCCGACCCCCGATATGAAGGAGCACAAATCGTGCCATCATTTTCGACCACACTCGAGCAGTCCATTCATGGTGCGCTGGCGCTGGCCAATGAACGCAAGCATGAACTTGCCACATTGGAACACCTGCTTCTGGCGCTTATTGATGAGCCTGACGCGGCGCGCGTGATGCGTGCCTGCTCGGTTGATCTGGATGAATTGCGCAAGGATCTGGAAAATTTCATCTCCGACGATCTTTCATCACTGATCACGGATGTCGAAGGGTCCGAAGCAGTGCCGACCGCTGCATTCCAAAGGGTGATCCAGCGCGCCGCGATTCACGTGCAATCCTCTGGTCGCAGTGAAGTGACCGGCGCCAATGTGCTGGTTGCGATCTTTGCAGAGCGTGAAAGCAACGCCGCCTATTTCCTGCAAGAGCAGGATATGACCCGCTATGATGCCGTGAATTTCATCGCACATGGTGTCGCCAAGGACCCTGCATTTGGTGAAGCACGCCCAGTGACCGGATCAACCGAAGAGGGTGAGACCATTGCCCCAAGTGAAGGCGATGAAAAAGAAAGTGCACTGGCGAAATATTGCGTCGATCTGAACGCCAAGGCGACGAAAGGCGACGTTGACCCGCTGATTGGCCGCGCGCATGAAGTTGAACGCTGCATTCAGGTGCTATGCCGCCGCCGCAAGAACAACCCGCTGTTGGTGGGTGACCCCGGCGTTGGCAAGACCGCGATTGCCGAAGGTCTCGCCTATAAGATCGTGAATGGTGAAACGCCAGAGGTGCTGTCGAAGGCCACGATCTTTTCGCTCGACATGGGTGCGTTGCTGGCCGGCACCCGCTATCGCGGTGATTTTGAGGAACGCCTGAAGGCGGTGATGACCGAAATGGAAGATCACCCCGACGCGGTGCTTTTCATTGACGAAATCCATACTGTGATCGGTGCGGGTGCGACATCTGGTGGTGCGATGGATGCCTCCAACCTGCTGAAACCTGCCTTGCAGGGCGGCAAGCTGCGTTGCATGGGATCGACCACCTACAAGGAATTTCGCCAGCATTTTGAAAAGGATCGTGCGCTTTCCCGTCGGTTCCAGAAGATTGACGTGAAAGAGCCTTCGGTCCCCGACACGATCAAGATTTTGCAAGGGCTGAAACCCTATTTCGAAGAGCATCACAGCATCAAATACACCGCCGATGCGATCAAGACTGCGGTAGAACTGTCGGCGCGTTATATCAACGACCGCAAGTTGCCAGACAAGGCGATTGACGTCATTGATGAGGCGGGTGCGGCACAGCATCTGGTCGCCGAAAGCAAGCGTCGCAAGACGATCGGCACCAAGGAGATCGAGAATGTCGTTGCCAAGATTGCGCGCATTCCGCCCAAGAACGTGTCAAAGGATGACGCTGAAATACTCAAGGATCTTGAAAAGTCGCTCAAGCGGGTGGTCTTTGGTCAGGATACGGCGATTGAAGCGCTGTCATCCGCGATCAAACTGGCGCGGGCGGGTCTGCGCGAGCCCGAAAAGCCGATTGGCAACTACCTGTTCGCCGGTCCAACCGGTGTGGGCAAGACGGAAGTGGCAAAACAACTGGCCGATACGCTGGGTGTGGAGCTGATGCGCTTTGACATGTCAGAGTATATGGAAAAACACGCGGTCAGCCGCTTGATTGGCGCACCTCCCGGCTATGTCGGGTTTGATCAGGGCGGCATGCTGACCGACGGCGTTGATCAAAACCCGCATTGTGTGCTGCTGCTCGATGAGATGGAGAAGGCGCATCCTGACGTCTACAATATCCTGTTGCAGGTGATGGACCACGGCAAGCTGACAGATCACAACGGCCGGACCACCGATTTCCGCAATGTGATCATCATCATGACGTCGAACGCAGGTGCTGCTGAAATGTCGAAAAATGCGCTGGGCTTTGGTCGGGAAGCGCGGATCGGCGAAGATACCGCCGCGATTGAACGGACGTTCACGCCGGAATTCCGCAACCGTCTGGATGCGGTGATCAGTTTTGGCGCGCTGCCGAAACCGGTGATCATGCAAGTGGTTGAAAAGTTTGTTCTGCAACTCGAAGCGCAACTTATCGACCGCAACGTGCACATCGAACTGACCAAGGCGGCGGCGGAGTGGCTGGCCGACAAGGGCTATGATGAAAAGATGGGTGCGCGTCCGCTGGGCCGCGTCATTCAGGAACACATCAAGAAACCGCTGGCCGAAGAATTGCTGTTTGGCACCTTGGTCAAAGGTGGGATTGTGAAGGTTGGCGTGAAAAAAGGCGCGTTGGAGCTGAAGTATGAGGCGCCAGCGCAAGGCCGCATAACCGGAGGCGGGGACAAGCCGCCGCTTCTGACAGCTGATTGACAGTGCCTCGCACGATCCAAAGGCCCGCTGCACCATGCGTGTGGCGGGCCTTTGGTTTTGCGCTGCCGCGATGCCAAAAGACGCCACCAATTGCTTTGCAGGCACCGCCGGGCAGCGCAGTCAGGCTATGCGACGGTTTGCTGGCTGGGGACCATGCGAAAGGGCGACAACGGGGCGTCCCTTTTGCCTGATCGCCGCCGCGCGTCGGTCTACGTGCCATACCCTTGCACCAGGCTGGTTGCGATCAAGGCCCAGCCATCGGCGACCACAAAGAAGGCTAGTTTGAAAGGCAGTGAGATGATTGCTGGCGGGACAAGCATCATCCCCATGGACATCAAGACCGCAGCCACGACCAGATCAATAATAAGGAATGGCATGAAGATCAGGAACCCCACCTGAAACGCGCGCTCCATTTCGCTAAGCAGGAAAGAAGGGACGACAATTGACAACGGCGCTTCCTGCGCAGGCAGGGTGCCGGCAATGTCTGGGCGAAGATCGGCAAGTGCAGCGAACGTATCTGGATTGATACGCGCGACCATGAACTCTTGCAGTGGCACCATGGCCCTGACAAAGGCGTCTTCCCATGCGATCTGACCTTGAATAAGCGGATCAATACCCGCTGACCAAGCGGCACGGAAAACGGGTTCCATAACAAAGTATGTCAGGAACAATGCAAGGCTCACGATCAACATGTTGGGCGGTGATTGCTGCAAGCCAATGGCCTGTCGCAAGATCGAGAAAACAGTGAGAATAAACGGAAAGCAGGTCACCATGATCGCGATGCCGGGCACAAGGCTCAGCACGGTGATCAGCACCAGAAGCTGGATTGACCGCGTGGCCAGGGAGCCTTCATCGCCAAATGTGATCGAAACCTCTTGTGCCGCCGCCGGACCGGCAAACATTCCCATCAGAAGCGCTGCGATTATAGCCAGGCGAAACATTCTAGGACAAATCGCCCTTGTCGTGTGCGACCTCAGTGAGCCGGACAGCAAGCTGACCAGGCTCTGCGCCGTCGGCTTCCTGCAATTCGCCGCGCGCGATGAGCCGGTCTCCGATGTAGAGTTCGACAGGATCCTCGATCTTGCGATCAAGAGCCAGTACGGCGTTTTCACCAAGTTGCAGCAAGTCGCGCACCAAAGGGCGGGCTTTGCCGACGGTGACGGAAACCTCGATCGGGATATTGTGAAGTGGGTGGGCCTTTTCGGCATGTTCGGCAGGGTTATCCATGCGTGTCGCTCCTTGTTTCAATGGGGTCTACTGCGGAAAGGATGGTGCGGATTTCGTCGAGCAATTGGTTGAAATCTACGCGCAATGTCTCTTGTTCATGGCGCACCCAAGCCGCATTTGGCGACAAAGACGTATCTGCCGAAAGGGCGGCATTGATCGGGGTTGCTGACAGGGACGCAGCAACTGCATCATATTGATCAGGGTGCACGCTGAGGCTCAAGCCAGTTGTCGCCCCTTGGGAAACGGCCTGTTGCAAGATCATGGCAATCTGATCCGCAAAGCCATCTGCGATGAGCTGCGGGAACAGTTTTTCTGTGAGTCCAGAAAACAGCGGCCCCAAAGATTTCGTGATCTCACCACGCGCCTCTTCATACTTGAATTCCAGGTCAGATATGCTTTGCACAAGTTCGTGCTGGAGCGTCACCTGCTCGGATTTGGCGGCGGCAAGACCCGCTGCGTGACCTTCCGCATAGCCCTGCTCAAAGCCCTCTGGCGGCCTTGCCGGATCCATCATGTGGTCCTCAAACGATTCAA
>Ga0316208_1002186_pt1 | contig 16387 bp, 13 predicted proteins | sample 3monopyrite_MG_FD_204944 | JGI IMG/M metagenome (GOLD analysis project Ga0316208, IMG submission 204944) | Microbial mat bacterial communities from mineral coupon in-situ incubated in ocean water Damariscotta River, Maine, United States -... | ecosystem: Environmental > Aquatic > Marine >...
AATCTCAACTACCACCCGCCCGGCGACGTCATTCGGCGAGGAAAACGCGTCAAGAAATCCGCCGAGCCCCGCATCCATCCAAACTACAACGTCTGGGTGCGAGCGCTTGCCGACCATCTCTCACTCGGGATCAACGAGATCATTTCGGAAAACAGGCTCGCGGCCGAACAAGCCAATGCGGAGCTCATCGCGGTCGAGAAGGACAACCTCGCCATCGCAGACGAGTTGCAGAAACTCGACGCTTTGCGCACGAAGGGCATCCTCACCGACGCCGAGTTCGAAAGCCAGAAATCAAAATTGCTGAGTCGATAGGCGGATCGGTCGAGCCGGCCTCCCTACGCCTGTTGCGAATGTTGCGAAGAGGAAGTGAATGACCCCGACCGCGCTCAAGACGCGAAAGACTCAAGCGGCCATTCTCGTCGCCTGCCTGCTCTTGCTCCCGCAAATCGCGATGGCGCGTCCCAGCGTGACAATCAAGAACATCGCGCCCACACCCCACCATGTCGAGCCCGGCGCTGCGCGGGACGAAATCGCGGCTGCGATCGAAGCGGCCGCTGGTCGCGCAAATTGGATGGTGCTCCCGCCATCGAAGAAAGGCGAGCTTAGGCTTTCCCTCACGGTCAGAAGACGACATGTCGCGATTGTGACCGTCGGCTTCGATGAAACCAATTTCTGGATCGACTATCGCGGGAGCACACATCTGAACTACAACGCGAATCCGACGGTTCAGTGGCGCAATTCCAAGCGGCTTGAAATTCCGGGGCCACGTATACATCCCAACTACAACCTCTGGGTCGCGGAGCTCGCGAAGACGATCGAGACCGAGGCGGAATTTCTGGTCGGTGTCCCGAAGAAGTGGAAAGAGTTGATCGATCCGCCCACACCCAAGAGCGCACTGCTCGGAGTCGCTGATCGGCTCGAGGAATTGGCGCGCCAACTGAGCGAGGGCGAGATCTCGCGGGCGGAATTCGATGAGCAGAAGGCGCGGCTGCTCGACAATTAGCCGTCGCACCTTCGCAAGACCAAACGGAAAACGCCGGCCGTGCTGAGCACGACCGGCGCCTTCTTTTCTGAGGATCGAAGATTCGGATCAGTCGACCGCGTCGAAACCCTTGAGCGTCTGGAAACGCGCGACATGCCAATCGGCATCTCCAAAGAGGCCGTTCAGCACGCGGAGGCGCTTGAAGAAGAGCCCCTCGTCCTGTTCGTCCGTCACGCCGATTCCGCCGAAGAGCTGAATCGCGTTCTCCTGGATGAACCAACCGCCGTCGGACATCTGCAGCTTCGCCGAGGAGATATCCGCCTTACGGACCTGATCATCGTCATTGTCGGCCTGAATCGCGGCCAGGATATTCGCCGACTTGCAGAGCTCGATCTCCGCATACATGTCGGCGGCCTTGTGCTGCAGCGCCTGGAACGAACCGATCGGTACGCCGAACTGCTCGCGCTCCTTCAAGTAGGCCACTGTTCGCTCGAAGAGCTCCTGGGCTGCGCCGAAGCCTTCTGCGACGCTTGCCGCGGCTCCGCGATCGATCGTGCGCTCGATCGTCGCCAGGGCCTCTCCCTCGCGACCGATCAAGCGATCCGACCCGACCTTGACGCCGTCGAAGCGAAGCACCGCCGTTCGCTGGCCGTCCATGCCCGGAACCGTGATGCGGGTCAGCCCTTCGGCATCGCCATCGACGATGAAGAGCGAGAGCCCCGAGTCGTCGAGCTGACCGCCGGCCGTTCGTGCAACGACGATGATCTGATCCGCGGCGTGACCATTCAGCACCCAGACCTTCTCGCCGGAGAGCGTGTAGTCATCGCCTGACTTCTCAGCCTTGGTTGCGCAGTCATTCAGGTTGTATCGGCTCTGCTTTTCGGCGTAGGCGAAGGCAAGCGACGTCGATCCTTCAATCATGGGGCCCAGGTACGCGTCACGCTGTGCCTCGGTTCCGAGATCGGAGAGGATGCCGCCGGCGAGCACGGCCGAAGCAATGATCGGCTCCGGCACGAGGCCTCGGCCAAGCTGCTCAAGAATGAGGGACATGTCGAGGAAGGTGCCGCCGAAGCCGCCCTGCTCTTCCGGGATCGCAATTGCGAGCCAGCCCTGTTCCGCCATCTTCGCCCACATATCCGGGTCCCAGCCGCGCTCGTCTTCGCGCAGCTTGCGGAAGCGCTCGACGGGAGACTCGTTGGCAACGAACTTGGCTGCCTGGTCGGCGATCATCTGTTGTTCTTCGGTGAGATCGAAATTCATCGGTTCACGCTCCCGGCAGGCGAAGCATCGCCTTCGAAATGATGTTCTTCTGGACTTCGTTGCTGCCGCCATAGATGGTGGCTGCGCGCAGGTAGTTGAACTGCGAGGCAATCGCCTGCTGGTACGAGGGCAGCGCGTCTTCGGGCGAATCGAGCCAACCCATCGCGTTATGTCCCATCGCGTCCATCGCGAGTTCCATCGTCTCCTGCTGCATCTCCGTCCCGACGATCTTCAGAACCGAGCTCTCGGCGCCCGGCGCGTGGCCGAGCTGTGCAGCCGAAAGCTGGCGAAGCTGCAGAAGCTCGATCGAGCGAAGCCGCATCTCCTTGCGTGCAATCCGCGTCCGGAAATTTGGGTCATCGAAGAGCGTCGAATTCCCGACCTGCGTTCGCTGCGCGATCTGCTTGACCTGTGTCAGTGCGCGGGACGACTCGGCGATTCCGCCGATGCCCGTTCGTTCATGGCCGAGCAGCGCCTTCGCCATCGTCCAACCGCCGCCCTCGGGTCCCACCATGTTCTCGGCGGGGACACGCGCGTCCTTGAACCACGTTTCGGAGAACGCGTAGGTGCCGCCGGTCGTGAGGAAGGGCTTCACTTCGATGCCTTCCGTGTTGTTGATGTCGGCCAGCAGGAACGTGATGCCTTCCTGCTTCTTGCCTTCGCTGCTCGTGCGGCAGAGAACGAAGATCCAGTCCGCATATTGTGCGTAGGTCGTCCAGGTCTTCTGCCCGTTCAGGATGTAGTGATCTCCATCCTTGTCGGCGCGAAGCTGAAGACTCGCGAGGTCCGAACCCGCGTTCGGCTCGGAGTAGCCCTGACACCAGATCTCTTCGCAGGCGAGAATCTTGGGAAGGAAGCGTTCCTTCTGAGCGGGCGTGCCGTACTGGATGATCAGCGGACCGACCATCGAGAGACCGAAGGGCGAAAGACCGGGCGTATTCGCGCGAACACATTCTTCCGCGAAGATCGAGCGCTGGGCGACGTCCCATCCGGGGCCGCCGACTTCTTCCGGCCAGTTCGGAGCGACCCAGCCCTTCTTATAAAGGATCTTGTGCCAGGCCACGACTTCTTCTTGCTCGAAGTTCGCGCCGTCCTCGGCATGCTTCTTCATCTCGGGCGGCATCGCCTCGGAGATCCACGTCCTCACTTCTTCACGAAAGCGATTCTGTTCGTCGGTATACGAGAGTTCCATGATCTGCTCCTGCTCGCGGGTTGATGTAGTTCGATCCAATCGAGGGAGGAATTCCGGTCGGGCCTCGGACCGAAATGATTGCCCGGAGGCGATCGGGACCAGGCCAGGTCGAATTGAGGTTCCACTCGATGACGTTCTGGGAAGCCGGCGTCGCCGCCAGCGGGACCCGATGATAACGGTCGCTCGGGTGACGGGCTGCGGGGGGATCTGACTAGAGGTCAAACGGCGATCTCCTGCGAATGGGCCCTCCCACGGCCGCAGGAGCCGACCCCGCGCGCGAAATCCCGTTCCCATTCCCCCAAATTCGCGCCGATTCGTCCGCCCAATTGGCGTATGTCACTGACAGCTGTCAGGTGATCGATCGTCATGAACGCGCCTGTCTCGTTTCGACTCGGCGGGAGTTGTCGCGTCCCCACGGTTACGTCGTCTTCAAATTTTTTTCGCACCACGCGAGTTTTTTTCTTGCCTTGCCGAACCCGCATGGTCTTATGCGAACAGATGGACAACGAACTAACAACAACGACCGACCAGAACTCAACCGATCCCCGGATCGCGTGTTTCGATTCTCGGAGCAACTCGAAGCTGACAAGGCAGCACTCCGTCCCCGCTCAGAACGGAGCCCCCCAACGAGTTGGAGATTCGAATCATCAGGGAGCGCCATCCGGGAGTGCCCCGATTGGAAGAGTTTGTCCGACGACGGTTGCCGCGCCGCAACAAGGAGGGGCGTCCCATTCGAAGTGGACGCGAAGAACCCGACCCTGGAACGCGAGCACGCCGGCAACCGTCGTCGCTTCATTTATCGCCGGTCCCCGATCGGCGCTCGACGTGTACTCCGGAGGCGAGGTACCGGATACAACCGCAAGGCAATCACAGGGAGAGCCTTGCACCCCTGCTGCCCGCAAAGGCAGCCGCATCCACGGCTCCTCCGCCCGACCGCGAATCGGGCGGAGGAGTTCGGAGCGGACCTCGAGTCCCTCAGCACGCGCGATGGCCTGCGGCCAGTTCCTCTTCTGATTCGCCTAACGAATCTGCGAAACGACCGCGTGAATCCCATCCGTGATCTTCGTGAGATCTTCTTCTTCGATCACGAAGGGCGGCATCGTATAGACGAGCTCGCCGAAGGGCCGAATCCAGACCCCCTCCTCCACGAACGCAGGCTGAACAACCGCCATGTCGACGGGCTCGTGTAATTCGACGACACCGATCGCACCTAACACACGAACATCCGCGACCGCCGGAAGGTCGCGACACGCTTCGAGCTCCCGGCGAAGAATCGCCTCGATCCCGCGAACTTGCCCCTGCCATTCACCCCGGTCGAGCAGATCAAGACTCGCATTCGCCGCCGAACACCCGAGCGCGTTCCCCATAAACGTGGGGCCATGCATGAAGACACCGGGATCGCCGCTGCCGAGCGACTGCGCGATCGCTTCACTCGAGAGCGTCGCCGCCATCGTCATCGTCCCGCCCGTGAGCGCCTTCCCTACACAGAGGATGTCGGGCGTGATCCCCGCGTGTTCACACGCAAAGAGCCGTCCCGTTCGCCCAAAGCCGGTCGCGATCTCGTCCGCGATCAAGAGCACGTCGAACTCATCGCAGAGCGCGCGAACCCGAGCGAGATAGTCCGCCGAGTAGAACCACATCCCCCCGGCACCCTGCACGATCGGCTCAAGAATCAATGCAGCGATCTCGTTGTGTTGGGTTTCGAGCAGCTGTGTCAGATCGGAGAGATCCGAATCGGCGCAGGGGGTTCCGAAACGACATTCGGGTCGGGCTGCAAAGAGATGCTGGGTCAGGCTGCCCTCGAAGAGCCCATGCATCCCCGTCACTGGATCGCAGACCGCCATCGCCCCAAATGTATCCCCGTGGTATCCGCCCCGAATTGTGAGCAGTCGCCGCTTCTCCGGACGACCGCGGGAGTGCCATACCTGGAGCGCCATCTTCAGCGCGATTTCGACGGCGACAGATCCGGAGTCGCTTAGGAAAACGCGCGTGAGTCCAGCAGGAGCAAGGTCGACGAGTCTTTCGCAAAGACGAACCGCCGGCTCGTGAGTCAAACCACCAAACATCACATGCGGCATGCGCTTGAGCTGATCGGACATCGCCGCCTCGATATGGGGATGGCGATAGCCATGAATCGCGGACCACCAAGAGGACATCCCATCGATCAACTCCCGACCGTCGTCGAGGGTCAACCGAACTCCCTCGGCCCGATCGACGGCGAAGATCGGAGAAGCCGACGGCGGTGCATAGGGGTGCCAGACTACGTTTTGATCTCGCTGAACCAGGTTCGACATGGGGCTCCGTTCTTGACGACGCCCAAGTGTAGCCGCGTATTCAAAGTTCGATTCGCTCACTGCAGGCTCGGGGGCTTATACTGAGACGGTCATTGGGGAGAGCCCTTCGCGTGGCATCTAGCCTGACCCTCAATATCGCGCTGGTCTTCGTCTTCGCATGCCTGCTCGCGTTGCTGGGCGCGACTGCGCTCCGAGCCGGCGTCCGGGCGCTCGGTGATTGGCTGGTCGCCTGGACGGCCCATGTCGCCGCTTCTGGATTCGCACTCGTCGCGCTCGAAACCCCGACGGTTCAGCCCGTCGTCTACCTCTTCAGTGCACTCGTTGCCCCGATGATGCTGATGGGCGCCTACGCCCATGTGAATCGCGAACCGAATCCCTGGATCCCTTCACTCGGGGTTGCACTCGGGCTCGCCCGGGCGCTCGCCCACGACCAGATAGGCCCTGAAGCCGCATCTTGGATCGCCATGCTGGTCGAGCCTGCCTTCGCCTTCTACGCGGCGTACCTGGTCGCGGTGCATCACGAGCGCGAATCACGTCCGATCGGAGACGCGTTCCTGATCGGCGGATTCCTCCTCTATGGATGCGTCGAGGTCGTGGACGCATCGATTCAGTTCACGCCGGGTGATCGATGGATTCTTTGGGGAAGCTGGATCGTTCTCGGGATGCCGCTCCTCGCGACCCAGATGATTCTCTACCTCAGTCGAATCAGTCGGAGTGCCGCATCGAACGAGCAGCCCGTTTCCTTCCATGAGAACCGACTTCAGATCTTGACCGAGTCCAACGACTCAATTGTGGTCGAATATGACGAGCTCGGCACTTTGACGTACCTCAGCAAGAACGCCGAAGCGGTGATGGACCGCCCGGTCGAGGCCACCCTCGGCCGGAACGTTCGCGACTATTTCGAGCGAGACCGTGATTCCGTCATCAAGCTCGCCCTCGAAGAGAAGGGCTACATCACGGAAGAGGATGTCCTCGCTTCATCGACGTCACCGCAGAAGGCACGGCTCGCGAACGGCGACACCTACTACTACGAAGCAAATCGCACGACCTACCGAACCGAGGGCGGCGAACTCCGCATCCTCTCCCAGGCCCGCAACATCACCGAGCGAATCATGCGCGAGGAGACCATCCGCGAGAGCGAGCGGCGTCTCAATCGGGCTGAGGAGATCGGTTCGTTCGGAAGTTGGGAATTTTCGGCCGCCGAAAACGAAATCTATTGGTCGGCCCATCTCTACCGAATGCACGGGCTTGAGCCGACGGCGGGCCCCCTAAACCGCGCGCGCATCCGGCAGCTGCTCGAAGCCGATGATCTCACGAATATGGTCGACAACACGCTGAGCCGAATCGAGGGCAATCGCTTCCCTGAATTCGAGTACCGAATCAGGCGTGCGGACGACGGTCGCATACGCACGCTCCGGACGATCGGCGAGATCGAGTACGGGCCGGATGGCAAACTCGTGCGCGTAAGCGGTGCCAGCATCGACATCACGGAGCAGATCGAGCTCCAGTCCGCACTTCTTCGTGGGCGCAGATATCTCGATGTCTTCGTGAACTCAAATATCATGGGCGTCTTCTACACGGATTCGACGGGGCAGATCGTCGAGGCCAACGACGCTTTCCTCTCCCTGCTCGGCTTCAAGAAGAGCGAACTTCCCTTGGACGGTCGTGCGATCACAGCACCCGAATCCCATGAGCGCGACGAACAAGCTGTCGCCGACATCCGGAAGACCGGTACGGCACTCCCCTACGAGAAAACCTTCCTGACCCGCGACGGTGAATCGATCTCGATCGTGACCTCCTGCGCTCGGCTGGAACCCGATCGAGTGCTCGTGATCGCCCTCGATATCAGTGAACGAAAGCGTGCCGAAGCGTATATCGAGGCCGAGAAGCGCTCTCTTGAGGATACGGTCGCCGAGCGCACTCGCGAGCTCCTCCAATCGCGCCTGCGGCTTCATGAGGCCCAGCGATTGGCGACGATCGGCACCCTCGCGGCGGGCGTTGCCCACCAGATCAACAACCCGATCGGTGCGATTCTGAATTCATCGGAGTACGCACTCCTGTGTCGCGGAGACGACGATGCGACCCTGGCCTTCGAACAGGCGCTCGAACGCAACCGCGACGAGGCAAGAAGATGTGCGCAGATCGTGAGGAGCATGCTCCAATTTGCGCGAGACGAGCCGACGGAGAAGTGGACGGACGATTTGAACCGCATCGTTCGTCACGCCCACCGCGCCGTCTCTCCCTACGCCAAGGACCGCGATGCCGAGGTCGAAATCCGCGCGCCGGAGTACGAGATCCAGGCCTACATCAGCCCGATCGAAATCGAGCAGGCGATCGTCAACATCCTTCGGAATGCCATCGAGTCGCGCACCAGCGGAGCCAGGATCATCCTCTCCCTGACGAAGCGACGCGACGTCGCTGAGATCGAGATTACCGACGACGGGCGAGGAATCGCCGCTGAGGACCAGGAGCAGCTCTTCGACCCCTTCTTCTCGACGCGAACCCGCGAAGGCGGCACGGGCCTCGGGCTCTCCGTCGCCCACGGCATTGCGAAAGACCACAGCGGCGAAATCCGGGTAGACTCGACCCCTGAGAAGGGAACTCGCGTCGTGCTCTCTCTGCCTCTTGCTGCAGCCGACGCGGCTTCGGGAGACTAGACTTCCGACAGACCAAACCCAGCGTCGCCACGAGGCCTCACCAGGCCGTCGTTTCCCGTACGCCAGGTCAGCGGAGGATTACGAGATGACGGATCGAAATGCAGCCGAGCAGCGCGTCGCCGACGGCACGACCTGGCGAGAATTCTGCCGTGCCCTCGAAAAGGCGGGCGACACGATCCTCCGAGAAAGTGCGCCGAGCGACGCGTTCAACCGCGCCGAAGGCTATCGCTATCTGACGCGTCTCTTGCGGGCATCCCTTGAGAGCCAGGTCGAGTCTTCCGACGTGCGCTTCCCGCGCTTCTACCAGCTCTCGAACCAGACGATCAAGATCGGGAACGACAACCCGGACAACACCTATCACAACTGCAACATCTCCGGCCGACACGACTATCGCATTACAGGAACCCGCGGCAGCGTCCCTTACATCAGCTTCGGCACGAAGGCGGGGACCTACGAAGAGAACGGCGAGATGTGGCCGACCGGCCAGCTCGATTCGCGCGAAATGGAAGTCAACGACGACGGCACCTTCGAAATCATCGTGAGCAAGGCCCCCAAGCCCGGCAACTGGCTTCCCATGCAAGAAGAGACCGGCATGATCATCGTGCGCCAACTCTTCACGACGCGGATCGATGAAATCGAAGCGACCTATGATATCGAGTGCCTAACACGGGGCGATGCCGACAGTCGACTCGATCCCGCGTCTCTTGAGACAGCGCTCAGTAAAGCCACGGACTTCGTGACCTCGACCTCCAATCTCTTCACGGATTGGATGGAAATCTACGAGAGCCACCTGAATCAGCTTCCCTCGGATGATCAGGAGCGATGCCAGCGCGCAGGCGGAGACGCCAACATCCACTACCTGCAGAGCTACTGGAAGCTCGCCCCGGACGAGGCGCTGCTCATCGAAGCGGACCGAATTCCCGAGAAGGGCCATTGGAACCTGCAGATCAGCAACTTCTGGATGGAATCCCTCGACTATCGCCATCATCGCGTCCACGTGAACAAGTACACGGCCCACTACGAAGACGACGGGGGCGTTCGCATCGTCCTCGCCCATGAAGATCCGGGCCCCGCCTTCCCGAATTACCTCGAGACCTGCGGACACGATTGCGGGGGCATGCTCTTTCGCTGGATCGAAAGCGAAGGGGACCATCCGCCCGTTCGAACGAGCGTCGTCAAACTCGCTGACCTGAAATCATGAGTCGACGATCGCCTCGAGCGCTTCAGAAGCGCCCGCATACTACGGAATTGTATTAGTCGAATGGGTTGGACCGGTGTTCAGTACTCTGCATTTCGCGTTGCCCTCGCGATTGCGATCGCGCATGTCTGCTGGGTGCGGCTTCCGCTTGTGGAGGGCCCGCCGTGGCCTTTACTTGCGCTCGGCCTACCCGCGTCCATCGCCCTCGCCTTCGGTTGGCGCGATCGAGCGCTCGCAGGAAATCTCCTGCTTCTCGTTGGCGGGCTGGCGGCGTTCGTTGATGGCGCGCCCCTCGTGCTTCCCGCGAACGACGTGATCTTCGTGAGTGGCCTGATCCTCCTCCACCTCTTCGTCCCGATCACCCCCTTCGGATCCTGGGACGCACGCGAACGAATCGATCCTCGCGGTGATTGGGTTCGCCCCGCTTGGATGGCTCACGCGGCCTGGCTTTGGCTCGCCTTGATTCATCTCGATCGCGCCCTCGGCTTTCTCGCCGGGAGCTCGGCGGCATCGATGGCCCCCTCCGCGCCGGCAGCGATTCTCGGCCTCTTCCAACTCGCCGTCGTCGTCGCGACGTTCGTCGTCGCCTGGCGCCCCGCCGCCTGGATCGCGATCACCCTCGCCCACCTCGGCTGGATCACCGCCTTCGGCGCGCAACCCGGCGACGTCGCCCTCCTGCTCGTCCATGCCTTTGCCGCCGACCCTGCCTGGTGGCCCGGCCGCTCGCTGCGCGCCGCCGCATCGTTCGCCGAACCGGATCGCCCGGCGCGGCTCTTCTACGACGGTGATTGCGGCTTCTGCCATCGCAGCATCCGCTTCGTCCTCTCCGAGGAAGCCGGCACCCCCGAGGCCTATCGCCTTCGTTTCGCACCGCTTCAAGGCGACACTTTCGAGCGGGAGATCGCAAATCATCCAGGCGTCGACCGCGACGCCCTACCCGACAGCATCGTGCTGATTCTCGAAGACGGCACACTGCTCACGAAATCCGCAGCGGTCTGCGAAGCCGCCTCGCGGCTGGGCGGACTCTGGCGCGGGGTCGGGCTGATCGGATCGGTTCTTCCTACGGCGCTACTCGATGTGCCGTATGACGCGATCGCTCGAGTCCGAAAGAAGCTCTTCGAGAACCCGAAGGACGCGTGCCCGATCCTTCCACCCGACCTGCGCGGGCGCTTCGACTTCTAGGTCGGCGTTTCGCTTCGCCTAAGACGAACTCGCGCCGAGCTCGGTCTCATGACGCTTCGTCGCAACCGCAACAACGTCGAAGCCCGACTCGATCATTCCGACCGACCAGCCTTCAATCCGCGCCGCCGCCGCCGTATCGGCGCCTGCCCGAAGCTGGAGCACCGCGTTATACGGGAGCGGCCCCCCGTCCATCGGGAACGCATCGCGCAACAGCGCAAACGCCACCCCTTCGATCCGCTCGAAGAGATCCGGAAAGCTCTGCTCAGCGAGCCGCTGCGAGGCATCGTAGCGACTCAGGCCTTCCGGCTTCCGCACGAGCACCCAGAGATGCTCATCTCCCTCTTCGCCCGAAATCAGCGTGCGCTCGCTCACGGGAAAGAAGCGATTCGCCGGCTTATCCATGAACGTCAGCTCGTCCGCAAGAATCGGCTTCCCCGCCTCACCCTGCAGCGTCTCCATCAATTTGGCCACGGACTCCGCATCCTGGTACCAGAACCCGGAGAGCACATCGAAGCCCGCCTCCCCGACGATCTCGTCGGTCAGGTGATAACGCACATAACGTGAGAGCCCCGTCATATGAGGCAACGCGAGCGGTGCATGAACCGTCTCGTAATGCTCGCGGAACGCATCCCGTGTGATGTCTGGACGACGCTTGATGAGAGAAATGGTCTTGATCACGAAGCCTCCGAATGCGAATCATCCCATCGCTTTCGACACGTTGCCACCCGGGCGGCTTCGGCCGACACTCAAGGGGTGACCGAGAGCAAACGATCTCCCGAAACGAGCGCTGCCCCGACGTCGATGAGCCCGCTGGGCGCCTTGCGGGCGATGGGTCCGCAGACGGGGCTCTTCGTCCTGCTTTGCGTGGCCACGTTCTTCGAGGGGTTCGATACGAAGCTCGCGAGCTTCGTGCAGCCGGTGATCCGCGATGACTTCGGCGCCTCGGTCGAAGCCATCGGAACCGCGGTCGGCGTTTCCAGCTTCGGCATGGTCCTCGCGTTCTTCGTGATCCTGCTCGCGGATCGCGTCGGACGGCGGCCGATCTTTCTCGTGGGACTCGCCGCCTACGCCGTGTTTACCCTCGCGACCGCCTTTGCGCCCAACCTCTTCGTCTTTACCGTGCTTCAGTTCTTTGGGCGGATGGCGATGGTCGTCGAACTCTCTCTCGCGTATCTGATTTTGTCGGAGGAGATGGAGCCCGAAATCCGCGGACGCGTGAATGGGCTCTTCGCTTCGACGGCGGTCCTCGGGGCCGCTGTCCCCGCGGCGCTCCTCGCCCCGCTCGAAGCCCAGGGAATCGGTTGGCGCGGCCTTTTCCTGATCGGTGCACTCCCGCTCTTGCTCATGCCCCTCTATCTGCGGCGCATTCCCGAGACCGCCGCCTATCAAGCGCGACCCGTCTCGAGCGAGGGCTACGGCGCCGAGTTCATCCGAACCGCACGCTCACTCTGGCATTCGGAACGCCGCGGCCAGCTGATTCGCATGAGCGGCGTCTGGTTCGCGATCAACTTCTGGTCCGGAACCGCGCTCTACTTCTTTACCGAATACGTCTACAGCGAGCGCGCGTGGACCTCCGTCGACCTCCAGATCCTACCCTTCGGCACGATTCCCTTTGGGATCGCGGGATACGTCCTCTCGGGATACGCAATGGATCGGTTCGGGCGCCGACCCGCCGCGGCGGTGTACCTCGTCGCTGCATTCCTGGCGACGATGCTCTGCTACCGCTCGACCGATTCTCGTACGATCTATCTCGGATTTTTCCTGCTCTTCGGCTTGGGCGGCGTCTGGACCATCGTCACCACCTGGACCCTCGAACTCTTCCCCACCGAGAGCCGCGCGACGGCGCTTGCGATCGCGAACAACCTGATCGGTCGGATGGGCCTCGTGATCGGCCCGATTGCAGGGGGCTATCTGAGCAGCGCCTGGGGATCCGCCTCGACCGCGATCGTCGCGCTGGGAAGCGTGACCCTCCTCGCGCTGCCTCTTCTCCACGGCCTTCCGGAGACGAATGCGATCGATCTGGCGACCAGCGAATCAAGCGACGCCTGAACAACTGCAGGCAGCCGAGGGACCGTCAGACCGGGGTTCACCGTTTTCGGCCCAGACGCATTATGCTTAACGCCCCAGCTCATACCCCTGCGACGAGCCCGACCGGCCCGCGCATGGAGGAACCATGGCCGACTCGCTCAACTCATCCCGCCGCGCATTCCGACACCACACCGTCCTTCGCAAGATGCTCATCGGTCTCGTCGCCCTGACGCTTGGAGCGAGTCTCGTGTCTTGCGCCACGATGTGGGAGCGCGTGCGGGAACAGGAGCGACTCTTCGCCCTCGATGCCGCGCGAACCCAAACCGGGCGCCGGTCCCTCGATCGCGCACAGGCACGGATTGACCTCGGTGCCTACTCCCGCGAATCAACCGTCGCACGGGCGCGCTGTTATGAGAAGCTCGGTCTCACCGAATTCGCAGCGGCCCATCGCCGGATGGTGGACGATTTCTATACGGATCAGCCCATGGCCTATCCCGCACCGGACGGCGCATCGGTGTTTCGCGTGAAGACCGTACCGGCGGGCGGTTTCAGCCGACCGCCGAGCTGGCTCAAGATGCCCGCCCCTCGCTACACGCCTTATGCCCAGCGTTCGAAGATCGTCGGGCGCGTTGTCGTATCCTTCGAACTCGCGGGTAACGACAAGCCGCGAAAGATTCGCGTTCTCGAGATGCCCCATCCGTTGCTCGCCACCTGGGCGATCGAGGCCGTCGCTTCGGCGCAGCCCAAGAAGAAGGACGGTACCCCCGACCTCATGCCCGGCGGGCGCTACGTCACGACGTTCCTCTTCGAATGGCGATGGGCCAAGGAAGCGCCGACGGAACCCCTCGATTCCTGATCCGCTGAAACTCGTTCTCCGTTAGGCGACTAGTCTTCGAGTTCGACGCCATAGGCCTCGACGTAGGCGCGGGTATCCTCTCGAATCCCCGCCTTCGTGAAGCCCCAATCCTCGGGCTCGTACGCGTGCTTCCCGAACTTGCCCTTCGGCTTGTTTGCGAGATAGGTACGAATCCGTTCCGCGTGGGACGCATCGAAGGGGCGCCCGACCGACGCGTACGCCTTTCGAATGCCCTCGACGGGGTCGCGCATCTGATCGACGAAATGCACGTCGGTGATCTGGTCGGGAAAGTCGCCGCTATCGCGCCGCTGCTTCACGTGGACCATCAGGTCATAACTGCCACTCGCACCCGCGGTTAGATTCTCAAGATCGACTTCGTCGCTTCGCTGCCAACGAACCGAGGCAAGAGTCGACATGCCCGAGGGCATCGTCTTGAGTGGATCTCGATGGGTCAGGAGAACCTGCGCGTCGGGAAAGAACTGGAAGACGAGATCGAGCACGGGCAGATAGACGGGCGTCTTGAGCACCCAGGTTTTCTTGGGCTGCTCGAATTGCCGCATCTTGAGGAAGACCTCATGAAATTGCAGCGCCGCCACAAAGTCCGGCATCCAACTTGTCATCGCATTCTCGATCCACCATTGAAAGGATGCAAAGGACGGCATCATCGCCGAGATGCATTCGACCGGGAGGTCCGATCGATGCTCATGGACGGCGGCGTATTCCGGCTGAATATCCGCCCAGAACTCTTGTTCCGGCTCGGTCTGCGCCATTAGCACCGCGATGTCCTCGGTCTGGGGAACGGGGTTCGTCGCTTCCCAGGCCGCAATACTGCGTGCGTCGGGATCGAGGGAGAGCAGCTCGAAGAGGATCGAGGTGCCGGAGCGGCCCTGCCCGGTCACGATGATCGGGGCGACGATCTCTTCGTCAAGAATCTCGGGGCAGGCTTCGAGTTTCGCTGTCATGAAGAGCCGCGTGCGAAGTGAGCGGATGATTTCCTGCCGCGTGCAGAGTCGACCCACGACAGAAAGCGCGGACTCGTTCTCGATCGCATTCACCATCGAATCGAGACGGCCCCGCCAATCGCCGTCGAAGTCACCGAAGCGATCGAGTCCCGTCGTTTCGCGCGCGATCCCGACCATCTCGTCGACGTCGAGGGAGATCAGTTTGGACGGCCCGCCCACGGAGTCGGCCATCACATTGATCCGCCGCACCCAATCCGGTCGGGGGGTTCGCTCAGACATCGGCTTCAGCACAACAACGCTCCTTCGAGTTCAAATCGGGCTGTGAGCGTAGCAACGCAATCCCGCGCGAGCGGCAGGACTCGGGGTGCCACAACTTGACTGATCGCGATCCTTCGACGCGCTAGGCTCGTTCCGCTTATCAGCCAGAACGCCCCGAATTCGCAGCCCTCAGGGAGAACCCGCTATGCGCTTTGAAAACCGTGTGACCCGAGATCTCGGTGTCGACATCCCGATCGTTCAGGCCCCCATGGGCTGGATCGCCCGCGCACCCCTCGCCTCTGCGGTCTGTCGCGCCGGCGCCTGCGGCATCATCGAAACCTCCTCCGGTGAGCTCGACGTATTGCGAGGCGAGATCACCAAAATGAAGGACGCGGGCCATCGATTCGGCGTGAACATCGCCCAGGCCTTCGTTCGCGATCCCTCCATCGTCGAATTCGTCGCGGGGGAAGGCGTTAAATTCGTTTCGACCTCGGCGGGTAGCCCGACGCAGTACACGAAGGCGCTCAAGGAAAATGGATTGACCGTTTATCACGTCGTCCCGACTTTGCGCGCAGCTCTGAAGGCGGTCGATGCCGGGGTCGACGGACTGATCGTGGAAGGCGGCGAAGGGGGCGGCTTCAAGGGGCCGCGCCCGGTCTCGAGCTTGGTTCTGCTCCCGTTGATTCGCTCGAAGGTCGATGTCCCGATCATCGCCGCCGGCGGGATCTGCGATGGCGTCTCCATGGCCGCCGCTTTCGCGCTCGGCGCCGAGGGCGTTCAGATGGGAACCCGCATGGTCTCCGCCCTCGAATCTCCAGTCCACGACGGCTGGAAGAACGCGATCGTCGATGCTGCGGAAACCGATACGTGCTTCCTGCGCACGGAAGGCGGCCCCTCTCTCCGCGCGCTCCGCACCGAGACGACGGAACGCTTTGAGGCGGGCGAAGGCAATGCCATGGCCGGACTCGGCGGTGGCGTCCGGGACGTTTACTTTGAGGGCAAGCTCGAAAACGGCGTCGCTCTTACAGGACAGGTCGCCGGCCGCATCGAGTCGATCAAGCCCGTCGCGGAGATCATCGCGGAAACCGTCGCTGAGTTCGCTGAAGCGGCGGAGTCACTCTCAGCGCAGATCACGGACTAACACGTTGAGCACGCGAGAAGCGTTGCGCTAGGCGTTGCGCCGCTCAAGTACGACCACCGGGATACGCCGATCCGTGCGCGTTCGGTATTGCTCGTAGTCCGGCGAACGTGCGACCAGCGCGTCCCAGATCCGCTCGCGCTCGTCTCCTTCAGCATCCCTCGCGGTGACCGCGATCCGGTCGCGGCGAACCGTGACCGCGACCTTCGGATCCGCGCGCAGGTTGTGATACCACGCCGGATGAGCGGGCTCGCCCAGAACCGAGGCAATGACCACGAACGCGCCTTCTTTCTCTTCATGGCCGTCAGAATCGCCTGCGGCATAAGGTAAATAGGTGAGCGCGTTTTCGCGACGCTCGCCGCTTTTCCGACCGACCGTTT
>Ga0316208_1002188_pt1 | contig 16382 bp, 14 predicted proteins | sample 3monopyrite_MG_FD_204944 | JGI IMG/M metagenome (GOLD analysis project Ga0316208, IMG submission 204944) | Microbial mat bacterial communities from mineral coupon in-situ incubated in ocean water Damariscotta River, Maine, United States -... | ecosystem: Environmental > Aquatic > Marine >...
GGACGCCCCAGATCAGCGAAAATATCATCACGGTCAGTTTGGCTGATTCCATCAGCGAGTCTTTGATCGACAACAGTGGCGTGCCGCGAACCAGCGCCAGTACGAAAACAACAAACGCGCCGAGTGCACCTGCTTCCGTCGGGGTCGCCCAACCGCTGTAAATTGACGTCATGATGATGATCACGACCAACACTATCGGAGAGATGCCGGGCAAGGTGCGCACCCGCTCGCCCCATGTGAAGCCAGAAACGGATGGGGCAGCCTCGGGTTTCAACATGGCCCAGACCACGATAATCCCGGCATAGACAATTGCCGAGAAGATACCGGGCAAGAACCCAGCCAGCAGGAGTTTGCCGACGGATTGCTCGACAATGATCGCATAGATCACGAGAATTGCAGAAGGCGGGATCAACGTGGCAAGCGTGCCCGCCGATGCCACAACGCCCGCAGCCATACGTCTGTCATAACCGTATTTCAGCATTTCGGGGATCGCGACTCGGCTGAACACCGCCGCCGTCGCAGTGGAAGCACCCGACACGGCCGCAAAGCCGGCAGTTGCAAACACTGTAGCGATCGCAAGACCACCAGGAAGCCACCCGAGCCACTTGCGAGCGGCATCAAACAATTGTTGTGTCATGCCCGCGTGGAAAGCCAAGAAACCGATGAAAATAAACATCGGCAAGACCGACAGCGCATAGGTCGAGGATTTTGAATGGGGGATGGTCCCAACAATCCCCGCCGCAGGTCCCCAGCCGCGAAACTCGACAAGGCCCAATAGCCCGACGATTGCAGCGGCAAAGACAACACGCACCCCGATCAGGATGAGGCCCAGCAGCAGGAACAAGGTAATGATGCCAACCAGGAATGGGTCAGACATGCCAATTCCAAGGATCATGACTTGCCCTCCGGGTCGGGAAGGTCGGCCTCAGCACCCATGACTTCATGAATCTCGTCTTTGGCCTGTTCAGCAACGTCCTTTGCAACGATGACAGCGATTGGCGCCGCACCTGGATGGAGAACAAGCCGCAATGCGCCCGCGCTTTGGAGTGCCAGCCGGACCCACCAGATTGAAAAGGCGATCGGGACAAGCAGCTTTGAAGGCCAGGTCACATATTCTGCATCAATCGTCGTGTCGCCAAGCGTGTAGGCACGCAAAAAATGCCCATAGCTGTAGTAAATCAATACCCCGATGATGAACATGCCAAGGGCAGCCCCCAAGGCTTCAATCGTCCAAAGCGCGCGTCCTTTGAGACGTCCGATCAGCAACTCCATACGGATGTGACTGCCGACGCGCTGGGTATATGCCGCGCCAAGGAACGCCATGCTGGCCATCGAAAGTTCGACGAGGTCAATGTAGCCGTCGATCGGGTTGTTAAATACTGAACGCAAAACGATCTGCAGAACACCCAGGATCATGAGCGCCATGATCGCAAAGGCGGCCAAGAGGTTTGCGAGATTTTCAATAGGAATAAGGCCACGGTTCAGGCGTGCCAGAAGGTTGCGGTTCTCCAGCGTGTCGTCAGCCATTGGCTATCCTTACAAGTCTCAGAGGATACCTTCGGCCGCAAGAAAAGGGCCGAAGGTAAAGGTTTACTGGTTTTGCGCTTCTTCTGCGTAGGCCCAGACAGCGTCGAACAAGCCTTGAGCATCGAATTTGTCGCTATTGGCGGCAATCCATGCGTCCCAAACTGGCTGGCCTGCCACTTCGCGGAACTCTGCGATTTGTTCATCGGTGTAGACAATTTCCTGCATCGTTTCACGGAACACCGGCAGGTTGATTGTGTCCTGCTCAGCGTAGGCGGCCTGCTCAACGTCCATGCCCATTTCACGCAGATCCATCAGCAAGGTCTGGTACTGATCTGGCAGCGCGTCATATGCGGTCTTGTTGAAGACCCAACCACACTCAGACGTGCCTGGTGCAAGATTGGAGGTGAACCACTCGGCTTCATCAGCAATGCCAAAGCTCACATGTGCGTAGGTGTATGGGAAAGCCGCGGCGTCAAGTGCACCGCGTTGGAATGCCGTGGATGTCTCGCCTGCAGGCAGCGTTTGCTTGGTCGCGCCAAGTGCTTCCATCGCGTCACCAAGGCCACCACCCGCGCGGACGCGAAGACCTTCCCATCCACTCAGTTCGGTAGGTGCATCGCCTTTGCCCAATATCTCATATTGCGGCAAGAGGCCGGACATATACGGCATCGCGTTCCAGTTCGTCATATCAGCGACGATCGCGGGATGTTCGAACAATTTGGCGCGCACGTATTGGTCAACAGCTGGATCGCCCAAGGGAAGGAACGGCAGTGAAAAGACCATCCAAGCCGGGTTCTTGCCAGGGTGGTAGAAGTTACAGATCGCCGCGCCCTCAAACGCATTCAATTGAAGCCCGTCAAGATTTTCGCGTGAACCTGACAGCTGCCCGCCATAGAAAATCTCGATGTCAAAGTTACCGCCAGTTTGTTCGCGGACTTCATCGGCAATTGCTTCCATGCCCGCAGACAAGGCGCGTGGGTTGCCCCACATCGAGAAGCTCCAATTGACTTCAGGCCCTTCGACGGTTTGTGCCGATACTGCCGTTGACGTCAGCATGAGCCCCAGAAGGGCCGTGCGTGCAAGTAATTTCATATCATCCTCCCAGATGGTTTTGGCGTTTAGCCGGTTCTTGTTCCAGGTCCCGCACACGCCGTGATTGGCGCGTACAACAGCCTTTCGCCGCCTTCTCGCTTCCACAAAGAGAACTACGCTCTTTGCTATGGGGCTCTGCGGTTGTTTAGACCTCAGGTGCAGAGCCTCTTATGTTTTCAGCGTTGGCGTCGTTGGTCATTGATGAACCGGGTGCCTACAGATAGTGGAAGGACGCTGCCAGAATATCGATATTATTGCAAACCTATAATTTAAATCGTCAAAAAAACGACGCCCGCAAGCTGAACCATTGTGCATCAAATGCTGTTCATCCTGCCAGTTTTGATGAGAATACCGGTGCTCACCCGGGCAGACTATGCACCAACCAAGGCGGACACATCGGCAGTTTGGCCACAGTTGAGCGAACATAAGCCCGGCAAACCAGACGTTTGCTACACTGTCGCATTCGGCTGTCCGGGGCTCATTCCCGCCGTTTGGCGCAATATCCAAGAATGACGGCTAAGGACCCGTGGCGCTTCGCCCACGGTAACCAAACAGGGCCATCGTCCGCCCCCCACCCGCAACCGCAGGAGACTCCATATCCAAAAGATACTGGTCAAAGGATGTTTCCCAAAGCGTATCCAAACAAGATACCACACGAAGATGACCAATGAATGACCCTAGAGAAGGTGGCACCCTCGTAGCGCCTCAAGATCATGCTTTGATCTGAGCGCACGAAAACAACACTGAAGTAAGAGAGCTGGCTGGGATGGTAGGATTCGAACCTACGGTACACTGTACCAAAAACAGTTGCCTTACCACTTGGCTACATCCCAGCAGCGAGGGGCTAGATACTGCGAAGGCGGGACCGGTTCAAGCCCCGTTCGCAAAGAAATACGCCTATTCCTTGGGGCTGTCCTCGCGGAGCAAGTCGTGGGACATTTCTTCTTTCCGTTCCGCCTCGACGATCCGGCCCAATGCGGCCTCTTCACTGGCGTCGACGGTGCCGACCAGCGTGCTTTCTTGTGGATCTGGGGGGGCTGCATGGGCATCGCGGGTGATTTGAATGGCCTGGGTCGCGTCGGGAATGACAACGCCTGCGGCCTGAATGGCCAGTTTGACCTGACGCAGGGCCTCGCCCTTGCCGCGCACGATTGATGTCTCATTCTGATCGACCCATCCGGTGACGACCAATTCAACGCCAGTCGGAAGCAACGCCTCGATCCATGTCTGGGCGGCGGGCTCGGCCAGCACAAAAGGCAGCCCCTGCACCGTATCTGCCACCAGCCCGCGCGTTTCCTGCAAGTCCGCGTCACGGTCAATGATGACCGAAAACATGAACCGGCGTTCGGCGTGCTGGGTGTAGTTGATGATCCGGCTCTTGAATACGGTGGCGTTTGGAATGCGAATATGGTTGCCATCAAAAGAGAGCAGGATCGTGGCCCGGCTGGTCAGCCGGATGACCTTGCCTGTATCACCGTTTATTTCAACGGTGTCATTGGGCCGAAACGGTTGGCGGAAAGACAGCATCACCGAGGCGATGAAGTTTTCAACGGTGTCCCGGACGGCAAAGCCCAGTGCCAGACCAATAATGCCCGCCGCGCCGAGAATCGTGCTCAGAAGTGCGGTGGCGTTCAGAATATCCAGCGCCATGACAATGCCGAAAATCACGAACGCAATGCGCAAGAGTTGCCGGTAAATCTCGGCGATAAAAGTGTTGGGTGCCAGCCGTTCCCAAGGTTGCCGCATGCGCGCCAGCGCAAAGCCCGAAAATACGACGAACCCAAAGGCCACACCTGCAATCAGCGCCAACGGCAAGAACACGATGAACTGGTCGATGCGAGACCGGAACCGCTCAATTGCGGGGTTCAGCCGGTCGCCGATATCCGTCGTCTCTGTCACCTGATTGCGCACCGCGACAACGCCCTCGACCCGCGCCGCCAATGGATCAAGTTCGACCGCCTCGATCGCAGAAGTTGTGGTGCCTCGCAGGGTCACGACGCCTTCGCTGACTGTGACGCTGACATCATCATAGTTGCCCAATTCGCCAAGGATTTCGCGGATACGCATGGCAATGGCCGCGTCCTGCTGTGCGGAGGTTTCGGTCGTGATCGTGCCGTTGGCCTCTTGGGCGGCGGCGGGCAACGCAAGTGTCACGAACAGAATGAGAAGCAGAAGAAGGCGCATGAAATCGATCCCTCAAGCGATACCGCAACATAGCAGTCAAGGTGGCCCTGTCATACCCGCAATGGATCGGCTTTTGCCAGCGCGTCAAAACCCATCAAGCTCTTGATCAAACCGTCCATCTGGTCAAGCGGGATCATGTTCGGCCCATCCGAGGGCGCGTTGTCGGGGTCTTGATGGGTTTCGATAAAGACGGCCGCAATACCCAGAGATACCGCCGCGCGCGCCATAACGGGTGCAAATTCGCGCTGCCCGCCCGATGATCCACCCATGCCGCCGGGTTGCTGCACCGAATGGGTGGCGTCCATCACAACCGGATAGCCCGTGCGCGCCATCGTTGGCAAAGAGCGCATGTCGGCGACCAGCGTGTTATATCCGAAGGACGCGCCCCGTTCGGTCAATAGAATGCGCCTGTTTCCGGTGCTTTCAATCTTGGACACAACGTTGGGCATGTCCCATGGTGCCAGAAATTGCCCCTTCTTGACGTTGATGACAGCCCCGGTTTCACCAGCAGCAAGCAGCAAATCCGTCTGGCGACACAGAAATGCAGGGATCTGCATGATGTCACAGACTTCGGCCACCGTTGCGCATTGGTCGGGCGCGTGAATGTCGGTCAGCACCGGGCAGCCGATGCTGTCTCTGACCGACTGCATGACCTTGAGCCCCTCATCCATGCCCAGTCCGCGCTTGCCGCCAAGTGATGTGCGGTTGGCCTTGTCGTAGGAACCTTTGAACACGAATTGTGCGCCATGGGCCGCACAGGTCTCAGCCATCTTGCCTGCGATCATTAGCGCGTGGTCCAGGTTTTCCAACTGGCAAGGCCCGGCGATCACCAGAAGAGGAAGGTCATTGCTGACCGCCAGATCGCCAATTTCAACTTTATGCATCAAGAACTTACCTGTTCACGAAGGATCGAAGCGGTGATCGAGATCATCAGGTAGATGCCTGAGAAGATCAAAAACGCGAGGATCGTGTTTTCAAATGCGCGCGGATAGGTTGCCTGATCGGTGATCACCGGGCGCACGCTTTGTGACAGGTAGCGGACCTGACGGTTGGCTTCAATGCGCGCCGTTTCCATCTGGGTCAGCGCCTGTTGCACCATCACAGTCTGGAAGTTGTAGTTTTCTTCGGCAGTGCGCAGCTCTGTGTTGCGGGCGGCCAGAGAAACCTGTCCGCCGGTGCCGCCGACAAGCTGATTGCGCAGATCAGCAATGAGTGCGTCAATATTGGCAATCTGGTCACGCAAGGATTGCACCTGCACCTCGCTGGGGCGATCCACATTCAGGCGGGACTGCAAGACGAGCTCCAACCGTTGCCGTTCGCTTTCAAGCGAACTGATCTGCGACATGCGCGCTGTCGATTCGCTTTGGGGGTCGATCTGGCGCACGTCCTCTTGAATCGTGAGCCATGCGGCAAGGGCATTGGCCCTGCGCTGTTCGGCCTCCTGATAGCTTTGCAGCGCACCACGCATCTGATCGTCGCGCAGCCGCGCGGTCAGCTGATCGACCTGTTCTTCGGCATAGCTGATAAGTGCGTGGGAGAACTCAAAACTCTTCACAGGGTCCGCGGCGATGACCTCCATTCGGATCAACCCTTCGGTCGGGTCGTAGCTGATCTTCACGCGATCACTATAGATCCCAAAGGCCTGTTCGTTGGTTGCACCATCCTCAAGCCGTTGAATAGGATCGATATTGGGGTCCGAGAAATGCGCCTTGAACCCGTGATCGGCATCCAGCCGCAACATGGCTTCGCGAGACGCCAGATAGGATTGCACCGCGATACTGTCCTGCTGGGTTGCCATTGACGTGCCCTGAAATAATGTCGCCAACCCCTGCGGACCGCCGCCCTGTGGCTGCGCCTGCTGGATGACAATTTCAGAGTTGGTGGCATACATTGGGGTCGCGATATTGTAGAAATACCACCCCACAAGGAATGTGGGCAGACCCACAAAGAATGACAGGCGGGTGAACAGCAGCGCGAGCTTGCGCCTGCGCCGCCGGGCAATGTCGCGTTGGATTTGCAGGATTTCGGCGGCATTGCGGTTCAGGGTGGCTTGCGTGTTGGTTGACGGCAGGGAAATACCGTCCTCCTGGGTGGTATCGGGCAATTGGATGCGCCCGCTGCGTCCGGGCAATTTCGCCCCGTCCGGTCTGACCAGCTCCAGGACAGAGCTGCGTTGGAAAGGATCAATCCCTGCTGCGCGCAACTGGCGCACGGCATCATAGTCAGACGATGCGTGAAAGCCGTTCTTCAGCGCGACACGCCGAGCCATGCGCAATTGCCGACCTGTCAGCCCCTCTTTGCTGATTGCGGCGATCTGCTCGGCCTGCGATGGCTCTTTGGCCGCATCCTCGGCCTCTGATTCCGGCTGTGGCGCGGCCTCATCGCCCGGCGTCTTGCGCCGGATGCGGAACTTTTTAACCTTAGGTTTGGTAGTCATAGAGCACGCGCGCCTCTTCCAAGGTGTCAAACATATGCAGTTGCCCATTTTTGAGGACTGCCGCCGATTTTGCAAGCCGCTCAAGCGTGGCAGGCTGATGGGATACGATGATTACGGTTGCCTTCTCCAGCCTTTCGCGCAGAATTTCGCCGGCCTTGCGGTTGAATTCTGCATCCGTGGCCCCCGGCATCCCTTCGTCGATAAGGTACATATCAAAGTCGAGCGCCAGCAAAAGCGCAAATGAAAAGCGCGCGCGCATCCCCGAGGAATAGGTGCCCAACGGCATGTCAAAATATTCCTCCAACCCACACAACCAGCGGCAAAACGCCTCAACATAGTCGGGGTCCAGCCCATAAAGGCGCGCGATAAAGCGGCTGTTTTCCATCGCAGAGAGCGTTGGCTCTGTGCCGCCCATGAACCCCAGCGGAAAGGAAATGCGGCAACTGCGCCGGATCGTGCCCTCATCCGGCTTTTCCAGGCCGGACATCATGTTGATCAGCGTCGTCTTGCCGGTGCCATTTGGCGCAAGGATCCCCAGTGAATTGCCCAATTCCACACGAAAAGAGGCGCGATCAAGGATCACCTTGCGCTGTGTGCCTGTCCAAAAGGATTTGCTGACTTCCGCAAACTCTAGCATTCATGATCCCGCCCACGTCCGCTCACCGCGGCGTGTCTCTGATACAGACAATAGGTTAACATGCCTGCACAGCTTTCCATACCGCGACTTTGCGGCAGGATTACAGCGACGATTGCGCGATCTGCATGCCTTAGTTTTCTTGTTTGACGACCCCGGTCAGCTTGCCTGCAATAATGGCGACAACCGCTGCTGCAAAGCTGAAGAGCGCGCCCATTTTCGCCGCATCCTGCACCGGAATATCACCCAGCATGGCGCTGCTGTCAAAGGCAACAGAAGCAATGAACAACGATACGGTAAAGCCAATGGCCGCCACACAGCCGATCACAAACAGATCACTGGTGCGCATGCCCTTGGGCAATCCCAGCCCCATCGGTCCTGCTGCAAGCCAGCCAAACAGAAGCACACCAAGAGGTTTCCCGATCAGCAAGCCCGCAAGGACAAGCCATGTTGGCGACCCGATGGAAGAAAACTCAACGCCCGCGTTCAGCAGGCCAAAGAAGAACAGCACAACTTCAACCGGGTGTTTGAGCAGGTGTTCGGCATGGTTCAAAAGGTCGGTCAGGTATTGCTCTGCCTCGGAAAATATCCCAAAGGCCCGGTCCGCGTGCGGCAAGGTCGGCACGATTGGCAGCAGACCCAAGGCAGGGTGGATACCAGACTCTTGAAAACCATACCAGCTCAGGGCGCCCGCGATCAGGTATGGCCAGAACGACAGCTTGTTGCGCACCCAAGTTGACACCGGGCGGCTTTGCTTGCCGCGATCCAACTGACGCGGCAGGCGGTTGAACAAGTAAAAGACGCCTACAGCCGCACCCACTGACAGCAACAGCCACTCCGGTTGCAGTACACCCGACGGATAAAACACCGCCAGAATGATCAGTCCTGCGGCATCATCGGCAATGGCCAACAGCAACAAGAAACGCACGGCCGGGTGGCCGGCGCCAAAGATCATGCGCCCGACAAGATAGCTGAATGCAATGTCGGTCGCGGTGGGGATCGCCCAACCGTTGGCGACCGCATCAAACGTCTCAGAGCCCATCACCAGCGCAATGCCAAGATAGACCGAAATCGGGCCAACCATGCCGCCGACCGTTGCAACCAGCGGGGTCGCTGCCTTTTTGCCGCGCAAAGAGCCGTTCTTGAGAATCACTGCTTCCCAGACTTCTTTGGCCGCAATCGCAAAGAAGAACGCCATGAGCACGTCATTGACGAGGTATCCCAGGGTCAACTTGCGGTAAATCACCTCACCGGCTGCATTATAGCCGGGTTTGCCGACGATGGATTTTTCAAGAATTTCCCATTTGACAAAGGCTTGATAGCTATCTGCATCGACGTTGGCCCAGATCAGGGCGATCACGGCACCAATGATCAATAGCAATGAGTAATTGGTGACGAAGTTCCAGACGCGATACATTTCTTGCTCCCCGGTAGAATGACTGACACTGCTGGCGTCCAAGACAATTGCAGTTTGCCTATGTTTGAACTCTGATCGGCATGAGGTAAACAGGAAAATACCCTAGAATTCAGCGAGATTGCGCCTTGATCAGCCTACAGGACGAAATTTCTGCCTGCCGGATTTGCGCGGACCGCTTTGCAGCAACCGTGACCGGGCATGAGCCGCGCCCTGTTGTCTGGTTTGAACGCTCGGCGCGGATGCTGATCGCCGGTCAAGCCCCCGGGATACGGGTGCACAAGACCGGAAAACCCTTTTTGGATCGCTCCGGGGACCGGTTGCGGGAATGGCTGGGCATAGAGCCAGAGGTATTTTACGACCGCAGCCGGATTGGCATTGTGCCTATGGCGTTCTGCTTTCCCGGCTATGATCGCGACGGTTCTGACTTGCCACCGCCGCCCGTCTGCGGCGCGACATGGCACGAAAAAGTGATCACAGAACTTGGCGAAGTGCCTCTGACTGTTCTGGTTGGTGGCTACGCCCATCGTTGGCACTTGGGCCCGCAAAAAAGCGTCACTGCCACCGTTCAGGGCTGGCGCGATCATGCTCCGCGCGTCTTTCCCTTGCCTCATCCGTCATGGCGCAATACCGCATGGCTGAAGAAAAACCCGTGGTTCGCACGCGATCTGCTGCCCGAACTGCGCGCTGCCGTGAAAGATGCCCTGTCATGACCGACCTTGACCAAGCCCATGCCGCGATGGAAACAGCCCCCGAAGATGACGCAGCGCGCTTGCGGTTTTACGAGCGGCTGGCCGACACAGAGCTGTTCATGCTGCTGGGCGCGGAAGCCGAAGGTGACCAGATCACACCGGAACTGTTCGAGATCGAGGATCAACGCTTTGCGCTTGTATTCGACCGCGAAGCGCGGCTTTCGCAATTCGTGGGGCGTGTCGCACCCTATGCGGGCGTGCCGGGCCGCGCATTGGTGCAGATGTTGGCCGGGCAGGGCATTGGCCTGGCGCTGAACCTTGACGTGGCGCCATCAGCCATTCTGATCCCGGCAGAGGCGGTCGACTGGCTGGTCGCCACCCTGTCCCATGGCCCCGCTGAAACAGAGGCACGCCTGACAGAGGTATCAGCGCCCGGCGGTTTGCCCGAGGTGGTGGTATCGGGCCTGGATCGCAAGCTGGCGATCGCGGCGGGGCGCGCGCGCTTTGCCTATCTTGCGGCCGCCACCTACGATGACGGAACGCGCGGCCATGTGCTTGCCTTTGTTGATGCGGCGGAGGGTGCGGAAAAGGCACTGGCCGCGGCGGCGGGCGAGGCGCTGACATTTTCGGGGATCGAGGCGGGCGTCATGGACGTGCTTTTTGTGCGTGCAAGCGATCCTTTGGCCGCGCATCTTGCCAAGGTCGGCCTGCGTTTTGATCTGCCGGAGCCCGCTGACCCTCATGTGCCGGGTGCGCCAGGGATGGACCCGGCAAAGCCGCCAAAGCTGCGTTAGAGCGTTCCGCGTTTGATGTGAATCGCAATTCGCTGCCTTACCCTGCGGTCGAACGCGCGTTGCGATAACGCTGCCTCAGATAAAACGCAAAACGCTTTAATAGCCGCGCGCGCGATCCACGAGGAAGTTGAAAGGCCTGCCCGCTTCGCCGCGCTGGATGTTTTCAGCAATCACCTCAGCTGCCGTTTCGGGCCGCGTGGTCGAGGCGATATGCGGGGTCACGGTGATCTGCGGGTGCGCCCAATAGGGGTCATCCTGCGGCAGCGGTTCGGTACGAAAGACATCCAAGGTGGCGTGCGCAATCTGGCCGCTACGCAGCGCATCCAGGAGTGCGGCATCATCAATCAGCGGTCCGCGCCCGGGGTTTATTACGAAACTGCCCCTGGCCATCAGTGCCAGGGTTTCGGCGTTCAGAATATTTGTGGTCTCAGCGGTCTGCGGCAACAGAAGAATGACAATTTCTGCGCCGCTCAGTGCCGTGCGCAGCCCTTCATCACCGTGCAGACACGCGATATTCGGAATGTCCTTTGGGTTTCGGCTCCAGCCTGTCACGGGAAACCCAAGCCCATGCAACGCCTGTCCGCAGGCCACCCCCAGCGCGCCGAACCCCAGGATCGTGACGGGCCTGTTTGCAGCCACTGGCGGAAAGCGGTCGTCCCGCCAGACGCCATCTTGTCCGAAGATATGGGTGTCCATCCCAAGGTGGTGGCGCAGCGTATGCCCTGTGACCCACTCAACCATGCCACTTGTCAGGCTTTCATCAACCAGACGGCAAAGCGGCTGGGTCAGGGTTTCGTTGTTCACAATCGTCTCGACCCCGGCCCAAAGGCCCATGACGGCCTTGGTTCTGGTGTAAGGGCGAAAATCGGTCACCGGGCCGTTTGGGGCGAAGATGATATAGTCCACATCCGCGGGTGCATGATCGCAAGACAGGTGGGCGTCCAGGCCAGCTTTTGCAAAGGCGGCGTTCAGCGGTTCTTGATACTCTGCCCATGCGAGGGGGCTTGCGGAAAACAGGATATTCAACATCAGCGTGGCCTATGCACATGCGCGCTTTGCACCAGACCAAAGGCCAGTAGCAGCACCAGCATAGCCGATCCACCATAGCTGACCATCGGCAATGGCAGACCGACGACCGGGACCAGCCCGGTGACCATTGCCATGTTCACAGCAAAGAACAGGAAAAAAGTCATCGCAATACCCAATGTCAGCAGCGACGCGAACCGGTCGCGGTTGCCCATCGCAGAAATGACGCAGAAGACCACGATCAGCAGGTAAAGCATGAGCAGGGTGAAAGCCCCCACAAACCCGAATTCTTCCGCCAGAATGGTGAAGATAAAGTCGGTCTGTTTCTCTGGCAGGAAATTCAGGCGCGACTGCGTCCCTTGCATAAACCCGCGTCCGGTCAAGCCACCCGACCCAAGCGCAATTTTGGCTTGGGTGATGTTATAGCCCGCGCCCAAAGGATCATTGGACGGGTCAAGAAACGTGTCGATCCGCCGATACTGGTAATCCTTCAAAAGCTGCCAGGGCGTGCCACGGCTTTGAAAAACAGCGACAATCGTGCCAACGCCGGCGGCGGCCACGGTTCCGAAATAGGCCCAGTGCACGCCGGCCAGAAACATCACCGTCGCACCACCGACAAGCAGCAGAATGGCTGTGCCAAGGTCGGGCTGGTTCAGGATCAGCATGGTCGGGGCAAGGATGAAAAGCACTGGTAAGGCGACCCACAGCGGATGCGATACTTTCTTGGTCGGCAACCAGTCATAATAGGCCGCCAGAAACAACACCACAGTGACCTTGGCCAGTTCCGATGGTTGCAAACGCATGAACCCGATGTCGATCCAGCGCTGCGCACCCATGCGCACTTCGCCAAAGAACATGACAGCCAAAAGCAGCAACAACGATCCGCCGTAGGCCACGAACGCCATGTTGCGCCAAAACCAGATCGGCACCATGGCCACGATCAGCATCAAGACCATGCCCAGCACGAAACGCTGCATTTGCGGCTCAACCCAAGGCGTCATGGACCCCCCGGCAACCGAATAGAGCATCAGAAAGCCGGCGCTTGCCACAGCGGTCAACAACAGAATGATTGGCCAGTTCAGATGCAGGACTTTGCGAAAGCCGGTCGGCACATGTTTGGTGTTATGGGCAAGATAACTCATGCGCGGCTGCGCCCTTTGGCGCCCGGCGGCACGCGCACTTCAATGCGGCGCTGCTGGTCTGCAATCTTATCACGCGCGCTTGCCGGATAAGCCTCGAGCGGCGGTGGCCCACCGTATTGTGCCTGCAACAGAATATCGCGCGCAACGGGCGCGGCAGCACTGGAACCGCCGCCGCCATGCTCGACCACGACCGAAACGGCATAGCGGGGGTTGTCGAAGGGGGCGAAGCCCACAAAAAGCGCGTGGTCCCGGCGTTCCCACGGCAGATCCGCGTTCTTGATGACCCCCGAGGCACGTTCTTCGGCTGTAATGCGGCGCACTTGGCTTGTGCCCGTCTTGCCCGCCATTCTGCGCATCTCGTCATTGATGCGCGAGCCATAGGCCGTGCCGCGCCTTGCATTGCTGACATCATCCATTGCAGCGCGGACGCGGCGCAGGTTGTTTTCGTTGATCCCAAGGCTTTCGCCCAACCCGGAGGGTTGCTCAACCCCGTCAATCAACCTGACCAGGCGCGGCGTCACCTCCCGCCCGGTTGCCAGCCGTGCTGTCATGACAGCCAGTTGCAACGGCGAGGTCAGTACGTATCCCTGACCGATCGATGCATTCACGGTGTCGCCGATCCGCCACTCTTCTCCGTGCGCGCGGGCTTTCCATTCCTTGTTGGGCGCCAGACCCTCTGCAACCGCTGACAAAGGCAGGTCGTACTGCATCCCCAGGCCAAGTCTGCGGGCCATCTCGGATATCTTGTCGATGCCGACGCGCTGGGCGACTGTATAGTAGTAGACGTCGCAGCTTTCCTTCAGGCCGTTATGCAGGTTCATATTGCCATGACCGCTCCGTTTCCAACAATGAAAACGGGTGTCAAACACATCAAGGAACCCGGGGCAAAAGATGGTTTCATCAGGTGTGACGACGCCCGCCTCCATCGCCGCCAGAATGGTCGCCATCTTGAATGTCGATCCGGGCGGGTAGGTGCCTTGCACGGCCTTTGCCGCAAGGGGCCGAAATTTGTCTTCGTTCAATGTCGACCAGAGGCGCCCCGAAATACCGCGCACGAACTGGTTTGGGTCAAACGCGGGGGCCGAGGCGACGGCGCGCAGGTCACCGTTTTCAAGGTCAATGACGACGGCACCAGCCGATACGCCTTCCAGCCGCGCCTGCACATAGCTTTGCAGGCGGCTGTCGATCGTGAGCTGAATATCCTTTCCCGGATCGCCCTCTTGGCGGTCCAGTTCGCGCATGATCCGCCCGGCGGCGTTTACCTCGATCCTGCGGGTGCCGGCACTGCCGCGCAACGTGCGTTCCAGTTTGTTCTCGGCGCCGACCTTGCCAATCTGGAATTTGGGAATTTGCAGCAGCGGGTCGGGGTCTTCAATGCGGCTCAGATCATATTCGCTGACCGGGCCGACATAGCCCACCACATGCGCCAGATCAGCGCCCCAAGGGTAAACACGGCTCAGGCCCACCTCGGCCTGAATACCCGGCAGGGCGGGGGTGTTCAGATTGATCTGTGCCACATCTTCCCAGGACAGGCGATCAGCGATGGTGACTGGCACGAACGGCGACCGGCGCTGCATTTCTTCCATCGCGCGCATCAGGTCCTCGGGGTCGATTTCGACGATCTCGGTCAGCTTGGCAAGCACTTCGCCCACGTCACCGGCATCTTCGCGCACCATGACAACGCGGTAGTTCTGTTCGTTGTCGGCAATCGCAACGCCGTTGCGGTCAAAGATCAGGCCACGCGACGGGGCCAGCAGACGCATGTTGATCCGGTTTTCTTCTGCCAAAAGACGAAACTGATCGGCCTGTTCGACCTGCATCGACTGCAAACGCCAGCCAAGCGCGCCGATCACCCCAAGCTGCACGCCGCCCACTACCATCGCGCGGCGGTTGATGGCGCGCGCGCTTGCAATGATATCCTTGTTTGGACGCTTCATAATGCCTGCCCTTTGCTGCCAAGCTCACCGGGTGCGGTGCGCGAAACGCCAAAGACGAAATGCGCGACGACCAAAACAAGCGGATAGATCGCGATGGTTCCTGCCATCTCTACCAATGTCAGCGTAAGGGGCGCTTGCGGTGCCATGACCACAGCAAGAATGAGACGGTTTGCCAGCGTGATCGCGACAATCCCGAAAGTCACCGTAGCCCATTCGACCCACAGCGGCATGTTTCGGAATTCACGGTTCTGGCGACGGATCGCTTCGGTCAGGACAACGACAAGAGCAGCCCAGAGGCCCGGTGGACGCATGAACAGGAAATCGGTCATCAGCATAACAGCGGCAATCACCAGAACGGGAACAAAGTGTGGTTTGCGCGCGACCCAGGCCAATGTAACTGCCAGCAGCAGATCAGGCGCGGCCCAGAGGGAAGGTCGCATGTCCAGTGGCAGCAGATCAATGACGATCAGGACATAGGCCAACAGGACAAACACGCCACGGTTGATCCAGATTTTTCCGTCTGTCCGCTCAGCCATCAGTCAGCTCCGATGTGCTCAAAGCGGCGGGATCAATCACAGCGGGGCCAAAAAACTCGGCCTCTGGCGCTAGCAGATTGTCGGGGTCAGGGATGATTTCATGCAGTTGCGAGCGCAGGACGCGCAAGAATTCAAGCCGCTGATAGTCCGCAGCCAGCCGCACGCGCAGCCTGTCATCGGTCCCCAATGCAACCTGGCCGACCAATAAATCGGCCGGAAACACGCCGCCGTCACCCGAAGATACAACCCGGTCGCCGGGGCGGACAAGGGCTGCGTCCTCAAGAAATTCCAGCGGCGGATTGCCCGAGTTGTCGCCGGCCAATATAGCTTTTTGTCCCGAAGGCTGGATTGTCACGGGAACCCGGCTGGAGGTATCGGTCAACAGCATCACACGGCTGCTGTTCTGGCCAACCCCGGCAATGCGCCCGACCAGACCAATCGCATCCATCGTCGGCCAGCCATCAACAATACCATCGCGCGCGCCCACATTCACAAGAACCGACTGGCGAAACGGAGAGCCGCTGTCGGTAATGACAACACCCGTCACGACAGTGAGCTGTGGGTCAATGCTGACGTTGTTGAGGTCAAGCAGCTTGGCGTTCTCCTGCTCCAATTGCAGGGCCGCTTCTTTCCACGCCTTCATCTGTTGCAACTCGCGGCGCAAATCCTGGTTTTGCGCGCGCAGTTGCTGGTAACTCTGAAAATCGCTGATCAGGTTGGCGGCCCCGGTGATCGGTGCCATCGCCCAGTCAAATGACGGCACAACTGCATCGATCGCCGCTGCACGCATCCGCTCTACCCGCGGGCTGTCGATCCGCCAAACCAGAAACAGACCTACCAGCGCCAGCACCAACACCCCGACCAGCAGTCTGCGGATCGGGCCGATGAAGTCTTCGCTGTTCTTGTCGCGTGCCAAAGGGAGTGCTCCCTCGCGTTGGTATTAGCTGTCGTAGTCTATCACATGCCG
>Ga0316208_1002190_pt1 | contig 16359 bp, 16 predicted proteins | sample 3monopyrite_MG_FD_204944 | JGI IMG/M metagenome (GOLD analysis project Ga0316208, IMG submission 204944) | Microbial mat bacterial communities from mineral coupon in-situ incubated in ocean water Damariscotta River, Maine, United States -... | ecosystem: Environmental > Aquatic > Marine >...
GATTTGGTTGGAGAGGAGACCTTCAAGGTTTTGAAAACCTTGAAGGTCTTTTGATAGCACCTCTCCTCCCCTTTGGGGAGATTGGGAGGGGCTTTATGGGTAGGTGCCTTGTGCAACGGTTGGCCCTACGCCTTGACCAAGGCCATTTCCATTATTACCCAGCCCGTTGCCGTTACCTCCTTGGGCGTTGGCGTTTACAAGTTTCACACGGAACTCGTTAACATTGGTAAACTGACCAAGGTTAATAGTCCAAGCACCGGGCTTACCATATACATAGGTGCTATCTGGGTTGGCATGAACGTTTAGGTCAAACACGCGGTCAACGTAGTTGATTAACCCATCAGGACTTTCCATAACCACCCGTACGCTTGGTGCAGAAAAATGGAAGTCGATAATGCATTCTTTAGGGGCGGCTACCAGTTGTGAAGGGGATAGTGCATTTGCGTTAAGGTTTCCAGAAACATTGTAGGAGATGGCAAGGGAGTTCTGGCCCACGCAAAAAGTGGTAGAGAAAAGCAAAAAAGAGAAAAAGTAAAATAATGTTTTCATGGTGTTAAGTTTAAGTTCAAAGGGGTGCGAAAAGCTATTTTTTTGAAGTTTTTTTACCAGCATGTTGTTGTGTGTCCAAATTTGGACTACTCTCGGTATGAAACCAAAGCGTATAGCGTCTAAATCAGACACTATAGGTCTAAATCAGACGTAGGATGTCTAAAACACGGAACTGTAATGAAAACGAAACAAAAAATCTACATGATAAGGAAGATGCTTGGCTGGTCTCAAGAGAGTCTGGGCGAACGCCTCGGAATTAGCCAACGGCACTATGGACGTATAGAAAAAGGGGAGACCCACATCCGGCTAGATAGGCTTGAAACGCTTTGTGATGAATTAGGTATAACCTTACCGCAATTAACTGGAATGGAAGTGGAACAGCTGTATGATTTGATTGCAGAGAAACAAAATAAGAGTAATAAAAGTTAATGCCTATCCGCAACTTTCCCGCAACGGGATAAAAGTACGGGCAGCTGTTTTGCTCAGCACTTGGAAATAATTTGCACTAGACAATTGGCGATATGCAATTTGTCAATGCCTATTCAATGCGTAAATGATGTGTCGTCAGTTGAAACAAAATCGATTTGAAAATCTGGTCACTACAACAAATTCAACCCAATTGCAGATAGAAAATTGCAAATTCTTTATAGCACATTTTGAAGTACAATTGGTATTATTGGGGAAAGTTGCGGATAAGCACATAAAAGTTCTTTAGTCTAGCTTCGGTCTGTGTTAGAATTCGGGGCTTTAGACCACCTATGGCAAATCAGGAAATAGGAATACAAACATTCTTGGGTTCGGTAAAAAACCGAAGTGCTTCCCAACCTCCTTCGCGGCCAACGCCCGATTGCTTTGCACCGCCAAAAGGAGTGCGCAAATCGCGCATAAGCCAACAGTTTATCCATACAATGCCAGTATGCAAATTGGCGGCTACGCGATGGGCTTTTGCTAAATCGGTTGTCCAAACGGTGGAAGCCAAACCATACTTGGTGCTGTTGGCATAGCCAAGTACTTCTTCTTCTGTTTCAAACGGCTGAATGGTAACTACGGGGCCAAAGATCTCTTCCTGATTGGTGCGGCATTGTTCGTCTAACCCTTCAATAACGGTTGGTTCAATAAACCAGCCACCAAGGTAGGTTTTGGCTTCTTTTCCGCCACAAAGCACAGTGCCACCTTCTTGCTGCGCGAGTTCAACATAGGACAAAACTTTATCGAAATGTGCTTTGGAAACGACTGCGCCTAACTTCACATCATCCGATTTCGGGTCTCCTACCTTCATCTGCTTTACCATCTCTACAAACCGTGTTTTGAATTCGGTGTAAATGCCTTTCTGAACATAAATACGAGAACCGCACAAACAGATTTGACCTTGATTGGCAAAGCTGGAATTGAGCGAAGTATTCAGCGCATCTACCAGATTACAGTCATCAAAAATGATGTTTGGGTTTTTGCCTCCGAGTTCAAGAGAAAGCTTCTTGAACATAGGTGCTGCTGTTCGAGCGATGGTCTTTCCTGTTTCTGTGCCGCCTGTAAAGGAAATAATAGGCACATCAACATGTTCCGTAATGGCCGAACCTACCTTCCCACCAAGCCCATGCACAATATTTAGCACGCCTTTGGGAAAACCGACTTCATCGCAAATCTGTGAGAGTAGGAAAGCAGTCATCGGAGTTATTTCAGATGGTTTGGCAACAACGGTATTGCCTGATGCAAGAGCGGGCGCAATTTTCCATGTAAAGAGGTAAAGCGGCAAGTTCCATGGTGAGATGCAACCAGCCACACCAATGGGTTGACGAAGCGTGTAGTTTAGGAATTTGCCATCTGTATCGTGCAGTTCAGAACTGTCGTGCAAAATGGCAGTAGCAAAGAATTTGAAGTTGTCTGAAGCGCGTGGAATATCAACACGCTTTGCCAACCATATTGGTTTTCCGTTGTCGGTGCTTTCTACTTCGGCTAGTTCATCCAAACGTTCAGTAATTCGCCTCGAAACATTCAACATGTGTTCAGAACGCTCTTCTCGCGTAAGCGCAGACCAACTCGGAAATGCGGCTTTGGCGGCTTGCACGGCTTGCTCTACATCTGTAGCATCCGAATCTGGAATGAGTGAATAAACCTGGCCCGTGGCAGGATTGTAATTATCTAAAAACTGTCCTGATTTCGGAGCTTGAAACTGTCCGTTTATGTAGTTCAGAATCTGTTGCATTGCTGTTGTTTGGGGTAAATGTACAGGCAACCGTTTACTATTTCCATGAGGACTAAAAATCAATGAGTCACGAATAGTTGTTTTTGATTAACGAATAACGATTGGCGAATTGCGATTATCGATTTAAGAAAGACTAATTGACACCTATGCATATAAACCGGGCGTAAGGCCTTACGCCCCTACTGGATTGGCAGGTTTAGTCGCGTGAGGGATGGAAGCGGCATCCTTTTTCCTTCCTTGAGCGAAGTCGAAAGGTTTAGGAAAAAGATATAGCGGAGCCTCCTTCGACTTTGCTCAGGACAGGCTCGCCACGCTCTGGGTTTCGTCCTTCGATACACCCGATAAAATCGGATACTCAGGTTGTCCCTCAACCAAACCAGCATGGCGGGCACGCCCAAAATCATAGGTAATTCCCCTCAATCCTCGGCATGCATAACAAAAGCTTGCAGAATTGATTTTTGTTTAAGTTTGCAGCGATTTAAAAACCTATCAAAAGCAGATAATCATGTCTGATATTGCATCAAGAGTAAAAGCTATAATCGTTGACAAATTAGGTGTTGATGAGAACGAAGTAACACCTGAAGCTAGCTTCACAAATGATCTGGGAGCAGATTCTTTGGACACGGTTGAGCTAATTATGGAATTTGAGAAGGAATTCAATATTGCTATTCCAGACGATCAGGCTGAAAACATCGGAACCGTTGGCGAAGCGATTAAGTACATCGAAGAAAACGCTAAGTAAATTCTTCCTCTACTGAGGGAAAAACATTTACCCGTTTCCTACCGTTAGTCAACGCTGGGAAACGGGTATTTAAGTTTAATATGGAGCTAAAACGCGCAGTTATAACAGGAATGGGAGCTTTGACTCCGGTGGGCAATTCGCTCACTGAGTACTGGGATAACCTTGTTGCTGGAAAAAGCGGTGCCGAACCTATTACGCATTTCGATGCATCGAAGTTCAAAACGCAGTTTGCATGCGAAGTGAAGAACTTCAATGCGGAGGACTATTTTGACCGAAAAGAAGCTCGGAAATTAGACCCTTACGCACAGTATGCGCTTGTAACGGCTACCGAAGCTTGGGCTGATTCTGGCCTAAATGAAGAGACCATCAATAACGACCGCGCAGGTGTTATTTGGGGATCTGGAATTGGCGGTTTGAAAACATTTTATGATGAGTGTACCGAGTTTGCCTCTGGGGATGGAACGCCTCGCTTCAATCCGTTTTTCATCCCAAAGATGATTGCTGACATTGCCGCTGGACACATTTCTATGAAATGGAACTTACGCGGTCCGAATTTCACAACTGTATCTGCTTGTGCTTCTTCCACAAATTCGCTGATTGACTCATTCAATTACATCCGTTTAGGACAGGCAGATATTATTGTTTCTGGTGGTTCCGAAGCAGCTGTAACTCAGGCTGGTGTTGGTGGTTTTAATGCCATGAGAGCACTATCTCAACGGAATGATTCGCCCGAAACAGCTTCGCGGCCATTCGATTTAGATCGAGATGGTTTTGTGCTTGGAGAAGGGTCGGGTTGTTTAATCGTAGAAGAATTAGAACACGCATTAGCGCGTGGCGCAAAGATTTACGCTGAAATTGGTGGTGGCGGGATGAGTGCAGACGCGCATCATATTACGGCTCCACATCCGGAGGGGTTAGGGGCAATAAACGTGATGCGGAATGTACTACGTGATGCTGGAATGCAACCAAGCGAAATTGATTACATCAATGTTCATGGCACAAGCACACCGCTGGGTGATGTGGCCGAATCTAAAGCCATCAGAGAGGTGTTTGGCGAAGAAGCCTTCAACCTGAACATTAGTTCAACAAAATCGATGACAGGACACCTGCTTGGTGCGGCTGGCGCGATTGAAGCAATTGCCTGTGTAATGGCGGTTCAAGATGGTATTGTTCCGCCAACTATCAATCACTTTACAGACGACCCAGAATTCAACTCTCAGCTGAATTTCACATTCAATAAGGCACAAAAACGAATTGTGAATGCAGCGTTAAGCAACACCTTCGGTTTTGGGGGTCATAACGCTTCTGTAATCGTTAAAAAATTCGTTCAGTAATACTTTCCCTTTGCTAAACTCCCTTCGCAGCTTTTTCGGTCGAGACAAGGAACTGACAAAAGCAATGCGGAATTTACTGGGGTTTGCTCCAAGAAACATTTCTGTTTATCGGTTGGCGCTTATTCACCGCTCTGCGGGAGAAAAGTTAGCTGATGGAACACTTATAAGTAACGAACGGTTGGAGTTTTTGGGTGATGCGGTTCTCAGCGCGGTGATAGCCAAATATCTTTTTAAACGTTATCCGTTTGAGAACGAAGGGTTTCTAACGGAAACGCGCTCTAAAGTGGTAAGTAGGAAAAACCTGAACGGTTTGGCACGTAAACTCGGGTTGCCAGAAATTGTAACAAAGAATAATGAGAACAATCGAACGGGGTCGTCATTGGGCGGAGATGCGCTAGAAGCATTAGTTGGAGCGGTTTTCATCGACCGTGGCTTTCCCGCTGCTGAGAAATTCATTTTAGAACGAATGATCGACAGTTTCATTGACCTTGAAAAACTACTGAAAGAGGATGCCAACTTCAAAAGCCGATTGATAGAATGGTGCCAGAAGGAAAAGAAGGCGTTTGAGTTTGACGTTATTCAGCAAACGAAGGATGGACATCGCCCCTCTTTCACTATTCAGGTTTTGATTGACGGAAAGCCGAATGGAAAAGGTTCTGACCGCACCAAAAAACGTGCAGAACAGGCCGCAGCCAAAGAGGCTTGCGAAAAGCTGGGCATTCCTGTTTAATCGTTGGGTTGTTAGTTATTGGGTTTTAGGATTTTGCTCAAATTGACAATCCGTTTTCTTTTCACCAAAGCTTCAAATACGTCACCCTGAACTTGTTTCAGGGTCTTATGGAAGTTGGGGCGATAGATACTGAAACAAGTTCAGCATGACTCATTCTTCTGGTTCTTCATATCAATCTAGATAACCGTTAACTGAGTAATTGATATTCATTTTATCAATAATACCTTTAGCAGCATCATGAAACTGACAATGGACGAATGGATGCCTCAGAAACCAGACTTCGAGCTGTTCCATATTTATTGTCACCAGAAGGATTACAGATTGTGTTTTGCGCTAAACGAGCATTTCAAATCTGAGTTCACACGAATGAAAGATTTCTTAGAAGAAGAACAAAAGCCACATTTATCCACGTATTCTCAATTTATGTATGCGGATGAGATTACGCACAAAGAATATTTCGTCATCAGTAATCAACCTTTACTGAAAGAACTTGTTACTAAAGAAGGAGACCTTTTTCCTACCGAACAGCCTGAGTTGCTTATTCAGGACCTACCAAAGGTTGATTACTTTTTTCTAGCATACGGGCAGTTCGATGAAGAAGAACTAAATGATATTGAAGACCAGCTAAACTTGATTCCGCTAATTAATGCGGCAAAAAGAGTAGATACAGCGTCCCATTCAGCATACCTAAACCTAATGCACTAATGAGTTTTAATAAGACTAAAATCATAGCCACTATAGGGCCAGCCTCTTGCTCAAAACAAAACCTGAAAAGTTTGATTGAAAGCGGAATGAACATTGCGCGGCTCAACTTCTCTCACGGCAGCCATAAGGAGGTGGGGCAAATAATTAAAAACGTGCGCGAACTAAACGATGAGCTGGGATTACACGTTGGTCTGTTGGCCGATTTACAAGGGCCAAAAATTCGTTTGGGTGAGGTGAAAAATGATGGTGTGATGATAAAGAGCGGACATCAGTTAACCATTACCACCAAAGAATGGGTAGGCGATGCCAAGAAGGTTTACCTCAGCTATCCTGAGTTTCCGAAAGACGTTGCCGAGGGTGACACCATTTTGATAAACGATGGGAAATTGATTTTGCATGTAACTGGTACAGACGGCAAAACGGAGGTAAGAACTACCGTGGAACATGGTGGATTGATGGAATCTCGGAAAGGCGTGAACTTGCCAAATACGAAAATATCGATGCCATGTCTTACCGAAAAAGATTTGGAAGATTTGGAATTTGCCGTAAAGCAAAATGTAGAGTGGATTGGGCTTTCGTTTGTAAGACGGGCCGAGGATGTAATCGAACTGAAAAACCTTATCAAACAGCAAGGCGGAAAAAGTCGTGTCGTTGCCAAAATTGAGAAGCCTGAGGCAGTAAAAGATCTTGACAATATTATTAGTGAAGCGGATGCGGTGATGGTTGCTCGTGGTGATCTTGGAGTTGAAATTCCAATGCAGGAAGTGCCTGTGGTTCAGAAGCAAATTGTCAAAAAGTGCATTAACGAATCAAAACCCGTCATCATTGCAACCCAAATGATGGAAAGTATGATTGCCAATCCAGCACCAACACGTGCTGAGGTAAATGATGTGGCAAATGCAGTACTTGATGGTGCAGATGCACTCATGTTAAGTGGCGAAACCAGCGTTGGCGATCATCCTTCTATGGTGGTTAAAGCCATGTACAGCATTATCCGCCATCTCGAAAATAAGGGAGATATTTACAATCGCATGGTGAACCCAATTTCGTGTATTGACCGAACAATTACGGATTCAATTTGTCAATCTTCGGTTACTCTTGCCGCACAAGCCGATGCGAAAGGCATTATTACCATGACTAACTCTGGCTACACGGCATTTAAGATTAGCAGCTATCGGCCCAAAGCCAACATTTTCGTATTCACGGATAATCGTTCAATACTCAATATGCTTAGCCTTGTTTGGGGCGTTCGTGGTTTTTATTACGACAAGTATGTGAGCACCGACCATACAATTGCAGACCTAAAACTTCGACTCAAGCGAGAAGGAATGGTGAAAGTAGGCGACCTCGTAATTAACATTGCCAGCATGCCAATAACAGAACGTGGCCAATCGAACATGATGAAATTGAGCATGGTAATCTGATACACCTTGTATGCAACTTGGGCAATGAGAAAGTCTGGCAGACCTTAAATCTGCTGGGCTTTTCGTTTTCGCTTCTCAAATTAGAGAAACGTTTACTTGTTTAACTGAATTTCAGCCTGCTCAACTTTATCCTTTTCACCTGTTTGAATGAGCTTCTTGTCCATTCCTTTACCGTATAACTGCGGCATGAAATACTTGCCTTTCTGTCCATCGCGCTTCTCAACTTCTACCGTGCGCTTTTCTGGATATTGCTGCAAATACGGATCGTTTCGTTCTGAATAAATTGTCCAAGAAGCCTTCTTTCCTTCACTTCCTCCGGCAATGGTAAATACGCCATTTTCCAATTCCTTCTTTACAAATAGTTGCGCAAATTCTCCTACTGGCGTTAACTGATAACTTGGATTTCGATTGATTAAATCATAATAATCGGGCATCGAAACAACCGCTTCGCCATTGACATCAAATATTACGTTTCCTCGGTAAATATTCAGCACCTCATTCGATTCAGAACTGAAGTGTTTTAGGAATTTATTCTCGGGATCCGAAGGATGATCGATTAGGAATGCTTTTGTACCAGTGGCAGAAAAATCTCCGTTGGATAAAACGCCATACGTACCAGCCTGAGCGCCCAAATATCGATCTTCTCCAACAACGCCCCAATAACCTCTTCCCGCCACACCTATACCATTTCCTGAACCAATGGCATCTGCATTCTCTCCAAAAACAGCGTTTCCCTGACTGTAATTCGTCTGGCCAACCAAGCCATTGAATCCAATCCCCAATACGCCATGTCCGCCATTTGTGCGGAGGTTGCTGCCATAAACCGCAGCCTCTGTTGTAGAGTTGGCCTCTGCCTGCCCCGTTATGGCCCAAGCGGCTCCTGATGTACTCCCAACAACCGCAGAAACTGCCGTGGAAGAACTATTGGTCTGCGCCTGAATGGCAGAAGAAGTATTAGGCGCATTCGTAGTCTGTGCAAGAATGGCCACGCCCGTATTGGTGTTGGTAACCCGAAGACCGATACCGCTCGGAGTTGCCGTAGTTATTTCCACTTCGCCTGCATCTGCGGTGATGCTTCTTCCGGCACCAGCACCACCTTGGTCGTAAGCCATATCCAAGGTGTTTGAACCACCGCCAACAGGCGTATTTGTAAGGTCGTTATAATCTCCGCTAAAACTGTTTTCGGCAGTTTTAGCGTGCAACGCGTAGGGCACGCTTATCAGTTGCGAAGTTCCCATTACCGCATAAGCGTTTCCTCCAGAAGGATCGATGGCAGTTTGCATATAATATGGACCGTTGGCCCAATCAATTGTAGCAAAAACTCCATTGAGAACGTTGCCTGTTCCCACCATCACGTTTGCAAGCCCGAACAGATTTGTTGTAGGAGAAAATGACTCTTGGTAAACGATTGCTCCGTTTTGGCTTCCTTGCAGAATAGCCACCCTAAGACCGATTGGCTGATTGGATAGAGCGTTTCCTGAAACATCCCTCACCACCGCTTGATAGTTGAATGATTGAGGGCTTTGAGCAAATACTGAAACAGTCATTAGCGCTAAAAGGATGGGAAGAAGCTTTTTCATTTTGATAGACTCTTTTGTTTGTGATATGAAATTGGGGCTTGCTGCGGTAAGCCCTTACAAGTTTCAATGGTAAGCGATATTAATAGAAAGCGGCCATTTCATCCAAACTTTTCCTATCCAAAACGGGGACTTTCGCATCTTCGGTAGCGTAACCTACTGGAATCAGCAGAAACGGTTTTTCATTGTCAGGTCGGTCTAATACTTTAGAGAGGAAATTCATTGGGCTTGGTGTGTGGGTTAAGGCCACAAGCCCTGCGTTATGGATTGCAGCGAGCAGAAATCCCGTTGCCAAACCAACACTTTCGGTAGCGTAATAGTTGTTCTTTTTTTCGCCACCAACAAGTTCGTAAGAGCGCTTCATAACCACAATTATCCAAGGCGCAATTTCTAAGAAGGGTTTGATATGATCCGTGCCAAATGGCTCAAGATCTTTTAGCCATCTGTCGGTCATTCTCCCGTGGTAATTCTCGTATTCTTCTTTTTCTGCCGCTTCGCGAATTTGGGATTTGATGTCAGCGGAGCTAATGGCACAGAATGTCCAAGGCTGTTGATGTGCACCAGATGGAGCGGTTGATGCAGTTTTAATGATGTTCTCAATTACTTCTTTCGGAACGAGTTTGCCTGAGAAAACACGCAAGGATCTTCGCTTGTCCATGTATTCGTAAAATTCTGCAGCGCGTTTTTGAGTTTCCTCTTCAGAATAGTTGCGTGCATCGTATGTGATAAAACCTTCGCTACTGTGGCTCATTGTATGTTTAGTTTTTGATTCAGCTTAGTTGGGAGTATGGTGGGAACATCACAACTATTGGGTTAACCAAGTTTTAAGTTGTCCTTTTCCTTTAATTTCCGAGAATCCGCGGTCTTGAAATTCGCTCAAATCAACACCCTGTGCTAAAAGTGCTTCATGGAATTGCTGAGTGCAATGTATCTTGTTCACCACTCCATGGCTTTCCATCCTAGCTGCAATGTTTACAGCATCGCCCCACAAATCGTAGATAAATTTGCGCTCGCCAATTACTCCTGCTATTACGGGGCCGCAGTTAAGACCAATTCGGAATTCGACTTTCTCTCCGTTCGGAGTATAATAATCGTTCAGTTCCTTTAACACATCCCTAGCAAACTCAATAGCTTTCACAGCATGGTCTTTTCTTTCTAACGGAATGCCGCTTGCCGCCATGTAACTATCGCCAATAGTTTTAATTTTTTCAAGTTCGTAGCGTGCAGATATTTGGTCAATTTGGGTGAATATTCGGTTCAATAATTCTACTACTGCCTTGGGTTCGTTGCTAGAACTCAATGGCGTAAAGTTTACGATATCGATGAAGACCACGGAGGCTTCATCGAAATGATCGGCAATTGGCTGCTCACCTTCCCGTAATCTGTCGGCAATAGAGGCGGGAAGAATATTCAAAAGAAGTTGTTCCGAGCGTTGTTTTTCGGCTTCAATCTTCTCATTGTAAATCGTGAGCAGGTTCAAGGCATTCACGGAGGTACGCTCGAAAACGGTTGTCACCAAAAAGATGATGAATGAGAGCCCTAAAATGCAGAGCAACATGAACAACATATAGTGTGATGAGTCGTACATTATTGGAAAAGTGTGGCCAAAAAATTCAGCTGCACCGAAGCCAAGAATCGTTAAGGTATTAACAGATAACCAAACGTATGTATTACGCGAAAGACCAAACAGAAGCAACGCATTGATATTTATAAGTGCAAACCAAGGAGTTGCCGGAGATGCGAACCCACCGCTGAAATAAACACAAGGGGCAATAGCAATAAACGTGTTATTGAACACATATAGGTTTCCGCAAAATGCATGACCTAATCCCTTCTTGAAAAGCAAAAGCGTAAAAAGGTGAACCACAAAGCTTATTGACATGAACAGCATGGCCGGCTTGTAATCTACCAAAGCAGCGGTCGGAACATAGAGTAACGCCACCAACGAGGTCAGAAAACAAACGCTCACCAACATCCTGTTTTTACGCAACTGTTCTGCGCTAACCGTTGCCGCAGGAAGCAGATATGAAATCAGTCTATTGTAGTTATTCAACACTATTGTCAGAGGTCTTTCACCAAAAGTAATCGAATGAACGCCTTCCATCGAAGAAAAAGTAGTATCAAAGGCATACTTTTGCGCGCTATTAAAGTCAAATGATTCCCCGCTTCGTTATCCGTTGGTTTAAATTGACAGGGCCATTCGTTTCCTGATGAACTAAGCAAGTTGCGAATCCCCCTTTCAAAGGGGGTGTGGAGGTACGAGACGGGGGATTTACTGGTATAATTAATCGACACAAATAATTGAGATGAAATTTGGAACAAAAGCAGTACACGCGGGGATAGAGCCAGACCCAACTACAGGAGCCATTATGACTCCTATTTACCAAACCTCTACATATGTGCAATCCGCGCCAGGCGTACACAAAGGATACGAGTATTCTCGGACAGGAAACCCTACCAGAAATGCGCTTGAGAATGCACTTGCAGAATTAGAAAATGGAAAATATGGAGCGTGTTTCGGTAGCGGATTAGCAGCTACAGACTGTGTAATGAAGATGCTTAAACCGGGAGATGAAGTAATTAGCACCAACGATTTATATGGCGGTTCTTACCGATTGTTTACCAAGATTTATGAAGGCTTTGGCATCAAGTTTCATTTTGTTCCCATGGGAGATGTGGCTTCTGTAAAGGAGAAAGTGAACGCCAATACCAAACTCATTTGGGTGGAAACTCCGACCAACCCAATGATGAATATTATCGACATTAAGACGATGTCGGCAGTGGCAAAAGAGGCAGGAGCGCTCTTGGTTGTAGATAACACATTTGCGACACCTGCTCTGCAACGTCCGCTTGATCTTGGAGCGGACATAATTATGCACTCCGTGACCAAATATCTCGGAGGTCATTCTGATGTGGTAATGGGAGCATTGGTTACAGCTGATGAAAGTCTAGCCGAGCGTATTTATTTCATTCAGAACAGCAGCGGTGCGGTTTGTGGCCCCATGGACAGTTTCCTCGTTTTACGCGGATTGAAAACGCTTTCACTCCGCATGAAACAGCATTGTATTAATGGAAAGGAAGTTGCCCATTTCCTAAAAGACCATCCAAAAGTAGATAAGGTTTACTGGCCAGGTTTTGAAACACATCCAAACCACGAAGTAGCCAAAAAGCAGATGAGCGGTTTTGGCGGAATGGTATCATTCACGCTGAAGGAAAACACCATCGCGGCAGCAACAAAAGTGCTTTCTGGAACTCACCTTTTTGCCTTGGCAGAAAGCCTCGGAGGTGTAGAATCGTTGATTGGCCACCCTGCAAGTATGACCCATGCAGCCATTCCAAAAGAAGAAAGAGAAAAAACGGGTGTTGTTGATTCGTTGATGCGATTGAGCATTGGAATTGAAGATGCCGAAGACCTGATTACCGACCTGAAGGCTGCTTTGGGCAACTGATCTGCGTCTGTATGTCTGTAACGTTACAGAGGTTCGAGAAAGCGAAACCTATATTTGCATTTCATAAATCATGAACATGAAAAACATTCTTTTACTTACGATTGCCGTATTTACGTTCACCAGCATACAGGCACAGGATAAATGGTGCGCATTCGATCAGCGCTTGGATGAAATGCTTTCCGAGGATCCATCCAGAGTTCAGACAATCTTGGAAATGCAAGATGCAGCGAAGGAAATAAAGCGTCAGCGACTTGCCGGTGAATCGGACAGGTCAAGTGATGTGCGCATCATTCCGGTGGTGTTCCACGTGATACATCAAGGCGGTAGCGAGAACATAAGCTACGAACAGATAGAGGATCAGGTACGGATTCTTACCGAGGATTATACAAGAACCAATGCGGATACCACTAATACCCGAGAGATTTTTAAACCGGTAGCGGCAGATGCGAATGTTGAATTTCGCTTAGCGAAGAAAGATCCACAAGGAAACTGTACAGACGGTGTTGTTCGTATCTGGTCAAATCTCACAGACAATGCTCCTGAGTCGATCAAGTCATTGAGTTATTGGAACAGCAGCAGATATTTCAATGTGTGGGTGGTTAACAGCATAGAAAACGATGGCCCTGGTTTTATTGTCGGCTATGCTCAATTTCCGGGTTTTGGAGCAGCCACAACCGATGGAGTAGTAATTCGATCAGACTATGTGGGAGATATAGGAACTGCCGCAGGCCGTAAAGGAAGGGCCATGTCGCATGAGGTCGGACATTGGGTTGGGTTATTCCATACTTTTCAAGGCGGTTGTAGTGGCGGTATCTTCGGTGGAGACGGTGTAGACGACACTCCTCCTGTAACGGATGGAGGAAATCCCGGCTGTCCACTTACGGCCAACACGTGCAACAACGATAGTCCAGACCTTATTGATCAAGTAGAGAACTACATGGATTACACCAATGGCAGTTGCCAGAATATGCTCACATTCGGCCAAAAGGATGTGATAGACGCAGCTCTCAATGGATCGCGGTCGCAAATTCATTCCGCAGCAAACCTCAGTTTTACTGGTGTTGACAGCCCAAGCCCTTCTGCGTGCAAGCCACTAGCTCATTTTTATGCTGAGAAAACATTAATCTGTTCAGGCAATCCAATAACGTTTACTGATGACTCATATAATGGTCAAGTGACCACTTACGATTGGCAGTTTCCAGGAGCATTTCCTAATCAGTCTGGAGATGCAAATCCATCGGTTGTGTATAACACACCAGGTGTGTATTCTGTAACTCTCAATGTGAACAACGGTCAGGGAAGTGACTCCTTTTCCCAGACCGATTACATCACTGTTATTCCGGGTACAGCAGTAACCACGAATTGGATTGGTTTTGAAGGGTTTGAGGAAACGGATGAAGACTATCTAATCCTAGGGGATGAATCTGGAAATACATGGGAAGAAACCACATCTGCCTATACCGGAAATAACGCCATTGTGCTCAATAATCATAGCGGAAACCCTTTGGGAAGCATTGATGAATTTCAACTGCCGTCAGTAGATCTTACTCAAATGAGTAGTCCGAAGGTCTATTTCCGACTTGCCTACAAAGAACGTTCTGGTCAGAGCGACAGACTTCGTGTTTATGTTTCGCGAAATTGTGGTGATTCTTGGTCGTTGCGATACAACAGGAACGGCTCTTCGTTGGCAACGGTAACCGGTACTTCTGGTGCAGCTTACACACCTTCTGGGCCCGAAGATTGGGAACAAATTGATGTCAATCTTGCAACTTTCGCAAGTGACGAACATGTGCTTATCAAGTTCCAAGGAACGAGTGGAGAAGGCAACAAAATTTATATAGATGATATTCAGATCTCGGGCCCGTTGGGCATTGCTGATGATAACGCTGGATTTGCCTTCACGGTAAGTCCAAATCCAGTTGTGAATGAAGCATTTGTTTCGCTAGAAGTGGCAAATTCTGACACGTATCTAATTACGTTGATGGACGTAACCGGAAAGCAAGTTGCAGTTCTTCAGAACGGAAAACTAGCCGCAGGAAAACACACGTTTAGCGTTGATAGAGAAACGCTTACCAGCTCAGGTGTTTACCTCATTCAGGTAGATAACGGACAAGGAAGACAAGTGCAGAAATTGGTGGTTCGGTAGACATTAATAAACCACCTTTCATGCGTAAAATCCATCACCTTTCTACTTGTGATACGTGCCAGCGCATCATCAAAGAACTTGACCTGAAGGAGAAAGACTTCGAGTTTCAAGACATCAAGTCCAAGAATATTTCTGCGGATGAGTTAGATGCTGCCAAGGAGAAGATTGGTTCGTATGAGGCGCTGTTCAGCAAACGTGCTCAGAAATTCCGTTCGTTGGGACTGAATGAACTGAAGCTTTCGGAAGCTGATTATCGCAAATACATCTTGGAAGAATACACCTTCCTCAAACGTCCTTTTATATGGATTGGGGACCAAGTGTTTGTGGGCAACGCCAAGAAAACCATTGAAGCCGCCAAGGCCGCATTGGATGAATAGACAACTGCTTGCCCACTTGGCGCTCATTGGTGCACAACTTTTATACGGAGCCAATTATACCATTGCAAAAGAGGCGATGCCCGAATACATTCAACCGTTCGGGTTTGTGCTGCTTCGATGTTTGGGAGCCACCTCTCTTTTCTGGCTTGTGGGGCTTTTCGTTAAGGAAAAAATTGAGCGAAAAGACATCCCAAAATTGGCTTTAGGTGGACTTTTCGGTATCGCCATAAACCAGCTCATGTTCTTTAAGGGGTTGAGCCTCACTCATCCTATCAACGCTGCTGTAATAATGATTTCCACCCCAATCATGGTGCTCATTATGGCGGCTGTAATCATCAACGAACGAATTACCATCAAAAGAGCTTTCGGAATCGGAATCGGAATGGTTGGTACGCTTATCATTCTATTACTGGGCAAAAAACTATCCTTCAGTTCTAATACGTTTTTGGGAGACATCCTCATATTCATCAATGCCACTTCATACGGGGTTTACCTTGTAATTATATCCCCAGTTATGAGGAAATACCACCCGATTACGGTAATTAAATGGGTGTTTCTCTTTGGTCTTTTCATGGTGTTTCCATTTGGGTATGAGCAGTTTTCCGAAATCAGATGGAGTGCATTCCCAACCCACATTATTTGGGCGACAATTTATGTGGTAATTGGCCTCAGTTTCTTGGCGTACCTTTTTAACTCGTTGGCGTTAAAATATGTGAGTCCATCAGTAGTAAGCATTTACATCTACTTGCAGCCCATCTTCGCGACCATCTTCGCAATTTCATTAGGAAAAGACCACTTAGATTGGATAAAGATGTTTTCTGCGTCCCTAATTTGCGTTGGTGTTTATTTGGTTAGTGCCAAAGCGAAACCAGCGTAAGAACGTATCCTGTTAAAATCAAATCAAGAGACCCTTCCTTCGTCAGGGAAACAAGCAAGGAATGCTGCGGTTTCTAATTGTTTCGCTGAGGCACGAAGCGTCTCAACGTTGAGCAACCCTAATTAGGGTTTCCTCAGAAATGGAAACCGTGAGATTCTGCGAACTTAACCAGATTGGTGATGAGCAAGACCATTCCGACCCAAGCGTGTGAGGTGTTGTTGAGTTTGGCCTTTATATTATTGAGTC
>Ga0316208_1002192_pt1 | contig 16351 bp, 14 predicted proteins | sample 3monopyrite_MG_FD_204944 | JGI IMG/M metagenome (GOLD analysis project Ga0316208, IMG submission 204944) | Microbial mat bacterial communities from mineral coupon in-situ incubated in ocean water Damariscotta River, Maine, United States -... | ecosystem: Environmental > Aquatic > Marine >...
CCCTGCCGATGTTATCAATTAGCCCGCCGACACAGGTCATCCAAGCAGTTCCTCGATCGCCCGAGCAGCGGTCGCGCCACAGGCCCGGAAATTATGGTTATGGGCATCGCGAAGCGCCTCGATCCGGGCGCGTTCCTCGCTGCCGGTTCTCAGCAGTTCGGAGACCGCAACGGCGATCTTTCGCGCATCGGGTTCGACCACGCGCCCCAACTGGGACCGCAGGCCCAGTTCGACCGGGTCGCGACCGACCGATTGCCACCCGGGGTTTAGCACCTTTGCCGGCAGATCGGCGAAAACGACGGGCCGGCCGGTGACAAAGGCGTATTCCAGCGCGATCCCGGAATAATCCGAAATCAGGACGTCTGCTGACAGAAAGCTGATATCAGTGGCGTCCGATTTTTCGATTTGAAAGCGATCATTGTCACCGAACTGCGATTCAAATTCCGACAAGATCCTGCTGCCGAACACGAAGAACGACGGATGCGGGCGACAGACAACCCGAAGGTTCAGATCGAGCAATTCGGAAATCAGCGGAACGCCGACACGGTCAAAAAGGTTGTCGGCGCCCCAGGACGGCGCAATAACAACCAGCGACGTTTCGTCGTTCGATTCCTTGCGCGGCTCCTCGACCAGCCAGTCGGTTTTGCCATAGCCGATTGTAACCGCTCGACCGCGGAACGACGGCCTCAGCCGCTGCAGCTGTTCGATTTCGGCAACATGGTGGTCACCACAGGCAAAAATCTGATCATAGGCGTCAAACGCGCCGTCCGGATAGATCATGTGAAGGCTCGCAAGTGAATGCGGCATGTGGATCGTTGTTGCCGTATTCGGCATCTGCCGTCTGGTCATCCCGCTGACCGCGGTCACGAAAACCTTGCACGAAAAACGCGAAAGCACCCTTTGGCTGCACAGCACCTGTTTTTCAGCCGGCAGCGTTTCAAGCGGCTGTGCCGCGTGATCGACGATCACTGCATAACTCACGCCTGCCTCTTCCAGATCGGCGACCGTGGTTCGTATCCACCCCTCGTGAAAGGGAAACTGGCAGTAAAACAGAACATCCACGCCATGGCGCAATTTTGGTGCCAGCACGGCAGCGATATCGCGTTTGAGGCCGCCACGGAATCCATAGCGAAGTTCGCGGCGTAGGCGTCCAATTAGGCGACGAAGCATCAGCTCAATCCGATTCTTCTTGACGTGCACGCACCGAGGTCAGGCGCCCGACATAGGCATAGATCGCCAGATAGCGCAGAACCGACAACACCGAAAACAGCATCATCGCCAGCATGGGGCTGTCCTGATAGATCCCCACGGCAAGGGCCAAGAGCACGATGATAAGATACGCGAGTTGATTCACGAACAGTTCGAACTGCCGATCGAACACGAAAAAGGTCACGGTCAGCGGGGCTACAAAGAACATGACGGCGAACATCGGCGACAGGATCTGGGCGATCTCGCCCGAAACCGTCCATTCGGGGCCGATGAACAGCACGATAAAAGCGCCGAAGAAGAAGTAGATCAATGCCCCGATCACCAGCCCGCCTGACAACAGAACACCCGACAGCTTCAGGAAATTGGTTTTCAGACGCGGGCTCGGTGCCGCGTTCGCCAGGTAGTTCTGGTAAACCTTGCCGATCGGATCGGCGAGCAACGCAATCGGGGCGAAACAAAAGCGCACGACGACGGAGTAATAGGCCGACCAGGCAGGACCCCAGTACCGTTCCAGCAAGATGATGGGCAGGTTGTAGGTCAGTATATTCATCAGGTTCGCGGGCATCACGAAGAACGGATTCTTGCGTCGCGCCCACATCACTTCGACGCTCGCACGCCAGTTGCGCAGATCGAGTCCCTTTTGGCCACGCAACGAATACAGCACGAATGCTTGCGCGATGACCGCAAAGCCAAGTGCATGAGGAAAGATCAGATAGGCGCTGGTATGCGGCAGATCCGTCGATGTCAGGAACATCGCCAGCCAGATCGTCAGGTAGAGCTGCACAAACAGTTTCATGACCGCGATCAAGCGAAACCGGCCCGATCGAATGTTGATCATTTCAGCAAGCATGACCGAGGTCAGACCGAGGATATAGGCTGGATATGCCAAGGCATAACCCACACCGGACAGCAAGAGAATCCCCGCCAAGGCAATCGAAACCCCGGGCAGCGCATAGACCGCCAGCGAAACGAGCGCCAGATACTCTTTTTGCGCGATATGCGGGAACAAAAGATGATACCCGAGCAACACGACGGGCGCCGCGATCAGACAATAAGAAATGAAGATCTGGTAGAGACCGAACTCCTCGACCGGAAACGCCTTGCCGATGATGACAAGGTTGAGCATCCCGATAGCCTGGGCAACCACGGTCGCCGAGGTCAGACCGAACACGCGACCGATGAACGCTGAACGCGAAATCCGCTGATAGATACCCCTCATCGGATCAACGACTCGACAACGATGCGCTTGAGCTTGCTTTGCATGAAGAAATAGGTCCGCCCTTCGTTGGGGTCCTGTCGGCGCGATGGCAACTGATCGAGAGGCTGGTCCTGTTCTTCGGACATTTTCACGACGTCGACAAAGGTCTGCGCCCGCAAATGGGGATCCAGAAACCGCAAGATCGCATCATACAGCTGATCGGGTGTTTCCTGATCGCAATCGGGCAAACGAACCGGATCAAACTCTTTCGTCAGGATAATATCGCCGGTGTCGATCCCGGCATTCATGTAAAAGCAGCTATAGCCCGGTGCGCCGCGCACCAAACTCGACCACAAAAAGCCGTCCGAACCTTTTACTTCGGGTACAAGGCCCGGATGGACGTGGAAGATCGTTTTGCCCGATTTCTCCAAGAGCGATGGCCCGACGATACCACCACCCGTGAAAAGCAGCGCCTTGGGCTCTTGCGCCCTGACGGCGTTCAGAAGCCGGGGATCTTCGAGTGAATCGGCGAAAACCTGTTCGACCTCGCTCGCGAATGCCGACAGCCTTGGCAGGCGCTGGAAGTCAATCGGCTCGTGCCCGGCCTGTACGCGGTTCATCAGGCTTCTGATCTGCCTGCGCCTTGGAAACGAGACCAAGGTCTGAACGACCCGGCGCGCAACCGCGGTGAAATGCTCGCCGACGAACCGTTTGAGCAATTGGGTTTTTCCGGTCGATGGCACAATCGTCAGCGCCAGGATCTTCTTTGGCGTGTAGCCGTTTCTGTGCAGATAGGTCAAATACGCCAGATGCAACGGGCTCTGGGTATGCGCCAAGACGACGAGATCAAGCTCTTTTTGCATCGAGCCGCCCTGCGATTTGAATCAAGATGGTGTCCGTCAGACCAGTAAATTCAGCGGGAAATTCTGTGGCGGGAGGAATCAGGGTTCCGCCAAGCATCTTGAGGACGCAGTTGAAAAACTTGTAATCCAAGGGCTGATCGGCCGCCACAACGCAGTTGCGCAACAGCAAGGCGGCCAGCGCAACAGCATAAGGTTCCTTGACAGCCTCCCGTTCGACGGCTTTCGAGATGTCATAAGTGTAGCCGACCTGCACTTTCCTGATGACCTCCACGCGTTTGCACAGGGCATCGAGAACGCGGCGACCATCAGCATCCGCCACGCCACCTTGCGCGAGTTGGCGGTGAATGAACTTCTCGGTCGAGAACTCGCGCGCATCCCGGGGCTCGGGCAGCGCATCGCAGCTCAGATGCGGACGTAAATCCGTCTCGATAGCAGCCGCCAGATCCAGCATCGGCGTGTTCACCCCGCGAACTCTTTTTGCGCCAGCGACAGATCCTCGGGCGTATCGACCTCAAACCAGCCGCGTTCGATGAATGCCGGACCCAAAGCCCAGCCCGTGTCGATGAGATGTTGCAGAAAGCTGGTCATGTACATGTTGTCGAAGTCCTGACCATCATATGTCCCCTGCCGATCCATCGCATGAAAGGCATCGCGAAACGCCTGCAGGTGATCGGCGCGTATCTTGAAGAGCCCGACATACTGGCCCTGGACATCGGCCAGACTGTCGGGCTTTTTGCCCAGTTCGATGATGCGAGTGTTCCCGTCGAGCTTCAGTGTCTCTGCATCACTGAGGGGATCTTCCATCCTAGTCCCCCAGTATTCGTGCCACCCCTTGTCGACCACGACGGCAATCGGCGCGTCAGTGTTTTTGAGCGTTTCAAGCACCGAAGCGGTATAGACGATATCGCCATAGGAAACGATGAGGTCGCCGTCGCCCTGAATGGCGTCTTCCGCGCAAAACAGCGTCGTTACCATATTGGTGGTCGCATACCGGACGTTTTCATGTTTGGTCACCGCCGGGTTCACGATCTTGTCGTTCTTGTAGCCGGTTACCACGTGAATTTCGTCGATCCCCTGAGACTTCAGAACGTCGACCTGCCAATCGAGCATCGGCTTTCCGTTCAGTTCGACCATGCATTTGGGTTTGTCGTCTGTCAGAGGACGCAGCCGGGTGCCTCTGCCTGCGGCGAGGATAATTGCTTTCATGTCTACTCCATTAGTTTATTCGCTGAGGTGCCGTTGCATCAGATTAAAATCGAATTCGCTGACCTTGGCCTCGCGCTCGGGGTGCCACATGATCCCAAGCCAGGGCAAGCTGGTGTGCCGGACGGCTTCGACGTTGCCGTCGTCGCTGAATGCGCAAGGCACAAGATCGCGACCCAGTGTCTCGCTGGTGATCCCGTTGCAGTGATAGCTGTTGACCTCGACAGCGTTCGGAAAGAGCGGACCCCGGACCATGTGCCGCGTGGCGACGTGATCATTGATCGGGCGGAGGCTGCCGCCCTGAACATGGTTGATCATCTGCAACCCGCGACAAATCCCCAGCACGGGGACAGATTCTCGTGCCGCTCGGGCCAGAAACGATGCTTCCAATGCGTCCCGTTCGGGATAGGCGTTGATATCCGGCCCCCCACTCAGCACGATGCAATCCGGGCGCAGCGCGTCGAAATAGGTGTCGTGGTCCGCGACTCCGCTGCACACCGGAATGGGCACCATGCCCATCTGCCAGATCAGACCGGCCAATCGGGCATCCAGCGCCTCGCGCGTCTCGCCGATCTTGTCGAACCGGTCCAGTCGTTGCGTAATCGCGACCCGTCTCATCGAACCACACGCAGGATCTGGTTGCCGGGATCGAGCAACAGCACAGTTGCCGAGGCGATGGCGTTGTAGCGTTGTTCGCCGATGCCAATCGCGGCCGGTAGTTTGAATTCCGCAGCTCTGATCGCCATGTGCGAATTCGCACCGCCATACATGGTGACCAGGCCGGCTATCCCCTGCCCAAACAACCAGTCATACCCTGGGTCGGCCTGCGGGATAAGAGCGATGACGCCGTTCAGATTTGGCTCGGCAGCCCCCTCGACCGACAGCACTTGGCAGCAGTCGGCCATGATGGACGCAGACCCGACGAAGTTTGGAATATCCGATCCCGTATAGAAAGCATCGAAATCCTCGGCCCGGGTGATGATCGACGGAAGCTTGATAGCGTTCGCAAGTGCCATGCGGCGCTGGTTCTCGGCCGACCGTTCCCCAAGCCGCTGGGTCAGATACCCGGGCGACGCAGAGGTGCATCTGAGGGCTAGCAGTTCATCCAGCGGCAGGTTCGAGAGGTCCTCGCGCGTTAGGCCCAGTTCGGCGCCAAACTGAGCCAGCGTTTCGATTCCGTCCGACAGGCTGCGGCTGAAAACGAACTTGGCGAATTCGCGACCTTCGATTGCTTCGCGCAGGAAAGTCTCGACAACGGTGGGGTCCGAAGGCAGGCCAATGTCGGCAAGAGCGTCGCAGAACAGAGCGCGTTCACGCTCCCAGGTCAGAGTGCTGTCGGCATCGGCGTGAACCTTGCTCGATTGCTCGATCAGCGGTCGAAGAAATTTTTCGGGATCCGAGTCATAGCGCGGCGACGTGATCTCGTAGGTTCCCGGGCGCAGATGGCCGTATTTTTCAACAAAAGCTGGCCATTGCATCTGCGCGTCGGCGACCCGTGATGCATCCTCTGTCAGTTCATGGCTGACTGTCCGGATCGATGACAGGAACGCTTCGCGCGCTTCGCCGCTGATGATTCCCTTCTTTTGTGCCTCGCTCAACAGCGTGATCGCGACAAATCCGCTGCGGGCGAGATGGGCGAACGGCAACGCGCCGAACCTGCGGCAGTCATCCAGCAGGATGCGAACCGCTTCGATCGGATCACACTGAGATCCGGCGAGTTTCTGGCGCCGCTGTTCAAGAATGACCAACTGATCCAGATCCTGACGCGTGCGCGCAAACGCGTTTCTGGTGATCTCGCCCAGCCCGTCCCTGAGTTGTGCGACCTCGCTTTCGGTGAACCGGCCGGAATCCTGCAACAGCTTTTCCCAGCGCCCGAAATCCGGGGCCAGGCAAGTTGGGACGATCTCGAATTCAACCTTGTCGTGGAACTCGGGATACATTCGGAGCCGGTTCAGATAGTAGGACAGCAGCTTTTCGGCCAGTTCCATGTCCAGCGTCGCCGGGATGAACGAAAAGAAACTCGCCCTCACATCGACATAGGGGTGACCGCAAAACTCGACCAACAGCGGGGCAGGCCGGACATCGTGATAGCCGTATTCGGCCCGTTGCGTTGCCCAAGTACTGTCCATGATAATGTGGCGATACAGGCTGGTCGACAGCGCGCCCGGCGCCGTGCCGATGATCTCGGCCGGGTTCCAGTCCGGCATAATGCCATAGACAGCGGCATCCGCATTCGGGAAATGCGGCGGCGGGGCCTTCAGCCGTTGCCACGTCGTTTTGGCAAAAGAAATCGCATCATGATAATCGTTGTCGTCGAAGTCATGTGCCGTTGCCTGCCCGCCGGTGGCCAGCGGGCGGACCTGAAGGATGTAGACCGTCCCTGCCGCGTTGATGGCAAATTCGATGTCCAGCGCGTCATAGCTCAGGACCTGCTCGATTTCCGCAATCGCTTGTAGCAATGAAATGATCGCCGGATCCGAAATGCCCGCTGCGTCGGAACCGCGATGAACGAACAGCGTATGATGATCGTTGCTGTCGCCACTGGTGATGCCATCGGTTCGGCCCGTAGTTTCATAGTTGATCACGTACCACGGTGCGAGGTAGTCAATTGTCCGGGTAAAGATGACCCCGCTCATCGCGACATCGTTGACCATGGGCTGGACAAGGACCTGATCGCTCGGATCCTCGCCGAAATAGGACCCGATCACCTGGTCCACGGCCGCCACGAAAGCGTGATCCGAATCAATGTTCAGGACGCTGTCGTATCCACCCGCATTCGAGGAATAGAACGTGTCCTCACTGCGTGCGCTCGACCGAACGATCAGTGGCGCAGCGTAACCATCTCCGCCAGGGTTGGATAGCGCGCGCGCCCGGCGCCTGATGTCGTCTTGGTTCTGCGCCCAGTCGGCCACCGTGAAGGCCACCTGATCGAGGATCGTTGACCGGCTGACCATCTCGCGAAGGCGAAACAGGCTTTCGGCCTTGGTGCCCAGGATAAACTGCGCAACGTCTTTGTGCTCTTCGATCTCGGCCCAATCGCCAAACGTGTCAATCGTCTCGATCTCGACCCCCTGAAGCCGAAGGTATTCAAGCAGGTCGGTCAAGTTTGATTTCTTGAAATTTTCCGGGACGCTCTGTTGAAGCTCTTGAATATACGCCACTATTCGCGGCGAAAACCTGACGATACCGGCAAATTCGCCGCCGATACAGCCTTCGGGAATGTCGTAACCAAGCCGGATCGCGCGGTCCTCGCGGATCGTGACATATTCCTTGTGCGCAAGTTGCTTGCCCGTATCAATCGAATGGTGACGCAATTTCGTGTACGCGATGGCAACCGGCGATGTCGATTGATCGAGCCTGCGGACGACATCGCGGCGGAAGATGACATCGCTGTACGAGACGAACAACGGTTTGCCCGGGTCGAGCGCGACCGACAGTAGGGACATGACGTTGCCCGTGTCCTGCCAGGATTCGTTTTCGACGATATTGAGCTCTGGATACCTATCCAGGATCTCGTCCTTGGCGAAACCGGCAACGAACTGGAACTCGCTCAGAGAGGCGCCATAGGCGTCGGCCTGCCACTGCAAGGTCGAGGCGTGCGGGCTCAGGCGCCACAGCGCCGAGGGAACGTCTCCCTCTTTGGGTTTGCCGGCACCCAGAACGACTATCTGATATTCGCCTTCATCCTCGGAAAGCATCGAAACCCGATCATTAGACAATGTGTTTCACCCGTTGACTTCGCTTAAAATTCTTCTTGACAAGGCGTCAATTGCCGCTGGCGACAGCGTCGCGCAGGGCCGACGCGATGCCGTCTCGCTGTTCGGCGCTCAAATAGGGGTGCATCGGCAGGCTCATGACCTCGTTCGCAGCCTTGTCGCCATGTTGCAATGTCACGGCATCATCCCCGACCGACGGCTGGCGGTTCAGCGGCAGAGGATAGTGCACGGCGGTCGGAACGCCCTTGTCCTTGAGACTGGCCTGCACCTTCGAGCGATCCTGCACCCGCACGGTGTACTGCGCCCAGGCGCTGGTCGCATCGTTGCTCGCCGCGATCGGACGCACGACCCCCGGCGAATCCAGAGCCGCGTTATACCCTTCGGCAACGCGCTGTCGGGCCGCGATCTCGTCATCGAGGATCTCGAGCTTCGGCAGCAGGATCGCCGCCTGCATCGTGTCGAGGCGCGAGTTCACACCGACCCGAACATGATGATAGCGCTTTTCCTGCCCGTGCCGGGCGATCTGGCGCAAAACCACAGCCAGCTCAGGGTCGGAAGTGAACATCGCACCGCCATCGCCGTAGCAACCCAGCGGCTTGGACGGGAAGAAGCTGGTCGTGCCGATGGTCGTCAGGTTGCACGACTTGCGACCCTTGTATGTCGCGCCAAAGCTCTGCGCGCCATCTTCGATCACGGGCAACCCGTGTTTCGCGGCAATCGCATTGATCGCGTCGTAATCCGCGGGCATCCCATAGAGCGAAACCGGAATGATCGCCTTGGTGCGTGGCGTGATCGCAGCCTCAAGAGCACCTGGGTCCATATTGTAGGTGTTCGGGTCGATATCGACATAGACCACCCGAGCCCCCAGAACAGCGGCGGCCTCGGCGGTCGCGATATAGGTGAACCCCGGCGAGATCACTTCGTCGCCATGCCCGACACCCAGCGCCATCAGCGCGATCTGCAAGGCGTCGGTGCCATTAGCGCAGGTGATGCAATGCGCAGCCCCGGTATAGGTGGCGAGCTTCTCTTCGAGCTCGTCCACTTCTGGGCCCAGGATGTATTTGCCGTGTTCCAGCACGCGCGCGATACCGGACTCGATTTCTGTGCGCAGGCGATCCTGCTGGGCGGCCAGATCAATGAAGGGGATCATGTTCTTTCCTCTCGCAGCATTTGCATCCAGGCCAGCAAGTCCGCTGCGCCAGCCTTTTCGATATAATGAAACACGTCTTTTCCAAAACAATCGGTGCGATTCAGGTCTGCTCCGGCGGAAAACAGCGCCTGTATGAGTCTGCGATCGTCGATGCTGGCGCCCAGCAACGCCGTCTTGGCGTACATCACTGGCGTCGTGCCATTGCGACCCGATGCATTCGGATCTGCTCCACGTTCCAGGAGAAGTTCGACGACTTCCAGATGTTGGTTGAAGGCCGCCACGATCAGAGGAGTCCAGCCTTGCTTGGTCCGCCGCTCGATGAGTGACGGGAACATATCAAGATGGGCGGAAACGACTGAAACGCGACCGGCCTCACAACCCGAGACAATTTTGTTGAAAACCTGTTCGGCCAGTTGCTCGCTGCGCCAAACCCCGAAACCCTTGATCGCCGCCCGTTTCTCTTCAGGCTTCATCGGTTGGTTCTTGTGCGGCCGGTGAGCCGGAACCGGAACCAGCTGACCATCGTCCCGCTCGGCGATAAAACGGCGAAGTGCACGGATCTGCGACTGGTAATTGTTGTGTTGAACTATCTCAGGCGTATCATCCGCGTTGAGCGGCGTTTCTTCAAAAAACAGCAAAACACCGGCATCGACTCGCCCATCGACGAAATGTGCAGTGGCCCCCATCGGGGCCTTGTGCTTAATCGAGTAGAAGAACGCATCGAGTCCCGAGGTTTCCGGGATCTTTCCCGGGTGAATGTTCAGGACACCTTCCTTGAACACATTGATAACCGCAGACTTTAGGATGCGAGCCCCTGCGATGATGGCAAGCGAGATACCGCGTGCTTCGCTTTCGGCTTGAATTCTTTCAACATCGCCGTGTTCGACCTCGACAAAGTCGTAATCGAGCACCTCGCATAGTGCTGCTGTGTCATGTGGTTTGGCGTTGGAAAGCCCGTTCGAGAAGAAGCTTTCGGATGGACCATTCCGAAGTTCTTTCCAGGGAGCCGCCAGCACCAGAACGCGCCGAAATCCGGCAAGCGCCAGTTCGAACAGGAAATCCTGCGTCTTCCTGTGCGGGAAAGAATACGCAAAAACCGCAATGCAGTCGCGCTGTCTCATCTTTGCGCCTTAACAAACGGATGGGTCAGATCGCCAATGGGTGCGACCGGCGCATTGCGGATATGTGAGACTGTTTCGATCGCCACGCGGTTTTCCTCGAGCCCGAAACCGCGACCGGCGAGGATCTCTTCGTAGCTTCGCGTGTGCAGGTCGGTGAACCCGCCGGAAAACTCGATGCTCTCGTCGCCCGCGGTGATCGCGCGATACGTGCGCATCCCCTTGGCGCGCTCGGCCTCGGGGACATCGTTCACATCCAGCGACAGGAACCAACGCACGCGGGCCTTTTCGTATTCCAGATACCCGGCGGCCTTGGTCGGGGTGTTCAGGTGCACGACATTCTGCTGCAACTTGCCATAAACGAAATGCAGCATGTCATAGAAATGCACGCCGATATTGGTGGCGATGCCGCCCGATTTCTCGGTAAAGCCCTTCCAGCTTTTCAGATACCAGTTCCCGCGCGAGGTAATGTAGGTCAGGTCCACATCGACCTTGGTGTCGCCGGGCATCGCGGCCATACGGTCACGCACGTCGATGATCGCTGGATGCAGGCGCAGCTGCAGGATGGTATTCACCTTCTGGCCCGAGTCCGCCTCGATTGCTTTCAGCGCGTCGATCTGCTCGGGGTACAGAACCAGCGGCTTTTCGCAGATCGCGTCCGCGCCCGACCGCAAGGCGTAGCGCATATGCGCATCGTGCAGGTAGTTGGGCGAGGCGATCGCCACGTAATCCATGCCACGACCGGCCCGGCGTTCGTCATCGACGAAGGCTTCGAATTGCTCGAATTCGGTAAAGAACTGGGCATCGGGGAAATTGCTGTCCAGTATACCGACCGAGTCGTTGATATCCATCGCGACGGCCAGGTCGCCGCCAACCTCGGCAATTGCCTTCATGTGGCGGGGAGCGATGTAGCCAGAAGCACCAATCAGGGCAAAACGGGTCATGGCATCAGGCCTTTACAATGTGGTCAGCGGGATCGCGAAAGACACCACGGCTATCGACGATCAGCGGGGCGTGCCGGCGGATCAGGTCATAATCGAATTTCGCGTGGTCGGTGGTCAACACCACGGCATCGCAAGCCGCCAGCGTTTCGGCGGTCAGCGGCGTGCTGGACATATCAAACTTGTGCTCGCGCATTTTCGGGAACACGGGAACATGCGGGTCGGAATACTGCAACTCCGCCCCCGCGTCGCGCAGCAGTTCCATGACCTCGACGGACGGGCTTTCGCGCATGTCATCGACATTCTTCTTGTAGGCGATGCCCAGCACCATGACGCGGCTGCCCTTGATCGACTTCTGTCGCTCGTTCAGCGCTTTCATCAGCTTGGCCACGACGTATTCGGGCATCGCACGGTTGATTTCGCCCGAGAGTTCGATGAAGCGGGTGTGCAGGCCGTATTCGCGCGCTTTCCAGGTCAGGTAGAACGGGTCGATCGGGATGCAGTGCCCGCCCAGGCCCGGCCCCGGGTAATAGGGCGTAAAGCCAAACGGCTTGGTTGCCGCGGCATCGATGACTTCGAAGATGTCGATGCCCATCCGGTCGGCAACGATCTTCATCTCGTTCACCAGACCGATATTCACCGCGCGGTGGATGTTTTCCAACAGCTTGGTCATCTCTGCCGCCTTGGTCGAACTGACCGGCACGACCTTGTCGATCGCAGGACCATAGAGCGCCTTGCCGACCTCGAGGCAGGTTTCGGTGTGACCGCCGACGACCTTGGGGATCGTGTTGGTGGTGAAATTCGCATTGCCCGGGTCTTCCCGCTCGGGCGAATAGACGAGGAACACGTCCTTGCCGACCGTCAGCCCGTTGGCCTCCATGCGCGGCAGCAGCTCTTCCTCGGTGGTGCCGGGATACGTGGTGCTTTCCAGCGACAGAACATGGCCGGTCCGCAGATAGGGCATCACCGACTCGGTGGTGGTGATGACATAGCTCAGATCGGGCTCGCGATACTTGTTCAGCGGCGTCGGCACGCAGAGGATCAGCGCATCGGCCTCGGTGGCGCGGCTGAAATCGGTGGTGCATTCCATACCCGCGGCATTGGCCTCGGCGATGGCCGCATCGCTGATATGTTCGATTTCGGAATGCGCACGGTTGAGACCCGCCACCTTAGCCTCGTCAATATCGAAACCGAGGACCTTGAAGCCGATCCCGGCATAGCGCAGCGCCAGAGGCTGACCGACATAGCCCATTCCCAGGATGCCGATCACGGCCTCGCGTTTGGCCAGTTTTTCCACCAGACCCGATGCGACCGCATTTTCAGGTTGAGTATTCATAATGTCCTTTCAGGCAACAATTTGCGAAAGCATACCTGTTGATTTTCATTCCGTATTCATTTCGTCCAAGCCATTACCGTGGCGTGCTTGGCCCGAACAGCCCCAAAAACCGACCGATATCGCTCACGGCGGATCGAAGCCGCAGTTTTCTTCCTCGGCCACGATGACACCGGGGTTTAGGATGCCGCCGGGATCGAATCCGGACTTGATCCGGGCCATCAATCGGCGCTCGACTGGGTCGCGGAGTCTGTCGGCCAAGGCGATCTTGGCGCGACCCAGGCCATCTTCCGCGGCAAAACTGCCATCCATCCGCGTTGCAAGTCGCCCCAGAGCCTCGGCCAGTTCATGGTCCTTGCCCACGAAACCGGGCTGCCCCGGTGGTGGCGAAAGATTGTAATGCACATTGCCGTCGCCGAGGTGACCAAAGGCATTGATCTGGACACCACTCAGGAGCTTTTCGCATTCCACCGCAGCACGTTCCAGAAACTCTGACAGCGCCCCCGGCGGTACGGAGATATCGTGCTTGAGCTGTGCGCCGCTGCGCTTCTGACCTTCCGGCTGTTCCTCGGGCAAACGCCAAAGGGCCTGCCGCTGGCTCTCGGACCTTGCAACGGTGCCATCGAGCACGTCACCCGACTGGATGGCGCGTTCCATCATCTCCTCGAGAATGGCATCGAGCGGAACATGCTCCGAGCCTGCGGCGGCTTCGATCAACATGTAGACCGGGGCACGCCGTTCGAGTGGAAACGAAAGCCCGGGAATGGTGTCCAGAGCCATCCCGAGACCGAGATCGGAGAAAAACTCCAACGCCGTCAAGAATTCGCCGGCCACGGCACGGTAGCGCGCTGCCAGAGCAATTGCTGCCGCAGTATGCGTGACCGCGAGCAAGGCAGTGATCCGCTTCACAGGTGCCGGTGACAGTTTGAGAACGGCACGCGTAACAACCCCCAGTGTGCCCTCGGACCCGCAGAACAGTTTGCGCAATTGGTAGCCCGCGTTGTCCTTTTGAACTCGTCGCAGTCCGTTCCAGACCTGACCATCAGGCAGGACCGCCTCGATCCCGAAGACCAGATCCTGCATCATGCCGAAGCGAAAAGCGTGACTTCCTCCCGCGTTGGTGGCGATCAACCCGCCGATCTGCGCGCTCCCTTCCGCACCGATATGAATCGGGAACATCAGCCCGGTTCCCTCGAGATGGCTGTGCAGCCGGGACAGAACGACGCCCGCCTCGACCTGAATCGTCGCGCCCGCATCGTCGAGTGCCTCGATCCGGTCCATGCGCGCCATCGACAGGATCACGCCGCCCGCACCACCCAGCACAGCCGCCCCGGTCAGGTTGGTGTTGCCACCCTGGGGCGTGACTGGCACGTTGGCGGCCGCACACAAAGCCAAGACCCCAGCCGTCTCGTCGGTGGTCGCGGGACGGGCGACACCCAGCGGCAGCTCGCCGTGGCGGTCAAGCCAATCTCGCCGCCAGGGCTCTGATTCCGCGGCAGAAACCCAGCCCTTGGAGCCAAGCAGCGAACAAAGGTCGTGTTCTAGGGTCATCAGAGGCGTTTCGTCAGGTCCACACGGGTTAAAAAGGCTTCTCCCAAAAAGAGCTTGCTATTGGGAATACGTAGTTGGCTTGGATTGCGTGGCTGGGTGGATCGAGATGTGGATAACCAGGTTCTGCGACAACCATGCTACACTTCGCGGGAACTGCCTTGCCCCATTTCTTCCCGAAGTGACTCAATTTCTGTTTTCAATGCCTCGTACTCCTCTAGCTTTCTTGCAAGGAATGCTTTCATCAACGATGCCTTCCGGGCGATGCCGGCTGGGGTCAGGACATAGGCGTAACGCCGCTTGTCCTCAGCCGCCGTGAAATTCCCCAGCTTGATGAGCCCTTTTTCAACGAGCGCATTGATCACGTAGTGCACACCGCCGGCGCTGATCCCGACCGCCTTCGCTAGTTCGCGCTGCGACATTTCAGGGTTGTCATGCAACAGCCGAAGGATTCGGAACTGCGCGTCTTCGCGGAGTTTGTCTTGTTGGCCGGCCATGGAGATCTCAAATTGGGAATAGCTACCGCACAAGGACTGCCGCTGGGCACCTCGGGATTCGGGAGCGAATATCGGACGACGAATCGCTATATTGCTCACGCATGAGCGTTATCATTGCCCCTGCCTGAGTGCAATCACAAACGACATAGTTTTTCAGGAAAGACGTCTGCTGCGGTGCAGGTCACTTCTGAGGCGAGGACACCGAACCAGTCAACCTCTCGCTGCAAATGCAGCCACGCCGCAACCACGCATATACGAGTTAGAACGATCCACCGATTCGCACAAGGCCAAATTGCTGCACCTGCAAAATGCGGCGAGATCATGCCAAGCGCGCTGGCGTCACACGCGCCCACGTTTTCAGCGCGAAACTCTCCATGTGCCGCCGGGTCAAACGCTCGCCGGCCCCTCACTCACCACTCGCCCGCCCTGCCTCCGCCCGCTCGACCGCCTCCTCCATGCTGACCGTGTTCAGCACCAGTTCGAACTGCTCGAGGATTTCCGGCGCGTGGCGACCGACAAAGGCGCGCACGCTGTCGTTTTCCATCAGCTTCTTCAGGTAGCCCTTGGCGACGACAAGGTTCAGAAGCTCAGACCCATAGGTCTCTTCCGTACGCTTGTACTTCTCCTGCACCTGGTTCATCTCGCGTTCGAGCCGGACGATCTGCTCGAGCGGATCCCCCCTGGGTTCCTCCGGTTTCGGCGGCGTCTGGTCGGTGCGTTGCTCGGGCGGCGTCGCTTTCAACAGGGCGTCGGCATGGGCGGCGGTGATCGTGTTGGCGGCGATCATCAATTCCACCGCCTCGATCTGCCGCGCCGGCTTCATCTTGCGCAGATGCCGGGTCACATCCGGCGTGAACTGGTGGTCTTGCAGAAGTTCCACCGCTTTCGGGCAGATCCCATGCAGCAGGTTCACGCGGCTGTTGATGGTCGAGAGGTTCACATTGAAAGCGCGCGCTAGGCGTTCCTTGCTGACCCCCTTGTCGATCGCCCGGCGCAGCATGTAGTGCTCCTGCACCGTCGAGAGCCGGTTGATCCGGTGGTTATAGGTGTAGGTCTCGAAATCCCTGGCGATCAGGCAGGGCGCCGTGTCCTGCCCCAGCTCCTTCAGTGCCAAAACACGCAGATTGCCGTCGAGCAGCAGAAACCCGGGCGCATTCGGATCGGGTTTAATCACTGAGAGCGGCTCAATCAATCCGATTTCCCGGATGGAGGAGACGATCTGCTTGAACTTGCGCGTGGTCATCACTCCTTCGGGCACGCGCTTAGAGGGCATCAGATCCTCGAGCGGGATTTGGAACGTCTCGAGATCAAAGCCGAGCGTCAAATTCAGGGGTGCCGTTGGATAGGGCGCGTCACCGCCTTCGCTGTTGGGCGGCGGGAAGGCTCCGGGATACAGTGGCTTCACCATGCTGAAGTCATTCATCGGGTCTTCCTTTTGTGGTTCAGACGGTTTCAATGCGGTCGGCAAGGTATTTGGGCAGGCTGTCGAGACCTTCGGCGCGCAGGAGAGTTACGAAATTCTCGTCGGCGAGCAGCCGTTTGAGCCCCTGGACGACGAGCAGAAGCTGTTGATGC
>Ga0316208_1002193_pt1 | contig 16349 bp, 14 predicted proteins | sample 3monopyrite_MG_FD_204944 | JGI IMG/M metagenome (GOLD analysis project Ga0316208, IMG submission 204944) | Microbial mat bacterial communities from mineral coupon in-situ incubated in ocean water Damariscotta River, Maine, United States -... | ecosystem: Environmental > Aquatic > Marine >...
CTCCCTGACCCCAGGCGTGTACTGGGTGCAGATTGTTTGCACTGGCTCTAGCGGCACCGGTGAAGAGTTCATTTGGGAGATGGCGCCGGAAGATCCTATCAATGGCGCATCGTGCATGGCGTGGTCGCTCGACACTCCGGGACTCACTTGGTTCTCGTGCACGCCCTTCGGCGAAACCGATATGTCCTTGCAACTGTTCGAAGCCAGCGGCCCGAGCTACTCGGCGACCGGTTTAGTCGGCGGTGGCACCGCTGTCTTTGATGTGTCTTCGGCAACTCCCTTTGGCACGGTGTTCTTGGGTTACTCGGTGACGGGTCCTGGCCCGACGCCGACGGCATTCGGTTTAGTCGCCATGAGCCCACCGATTAAGTTGCTGCAAGCCTTGGCTATGGATGTAGCAGGCGCCGGAACTTGGTCCACCCCAGTCCCACCAAGCGCCTCTGGCTTAACGCTCTACACGCAAGCCGTCGACATCACCGGCGGTAGCTTGAGCAACCCGCTGGCGGTAACGATTCTTTAGCGCACCAATGCAACCGGCTTAACCCGCCGTAAACAGGCCCGGCACCAAGAGCAACAGTAAGTTGCCTAGGGAGTGCCACAGCACGGGCATCAGCAGGCTGCCGCTGGCGAAGTACACCCACGCCAGCAGGTAGCCGGCCAAGAGGTTGGTGATGGCGGCATTGTCGTAGTACACGAAATGCAGTGCGGCGAAGATGGTGCCGCTGAAGAAAATGACCAGCTTCGAATTCATGCGCGCAGCAAAACCGGTGCAAAACAACCATCGGTAAACCCCCTCTTCGGCCAGAGGCGCCATCACGCAAACGGGGAACAGTGCAGCGAGGAAATCAGAGCCGGTGAGAGCTTGCGGCGCCCAACCCGGTTGGATGCGATCGGCAAACATGAATACCGGAATTAGAAAACTGGAGCAGGTGAACAAGGTCCACATGCTGACGCGCCACCATGGCAACCAACCATCGCGCGGCCGCCAACGCGGCCACGGGTGTTGCGGCCTGGCCTGGCGCATGGTTTCCAAAAGGGCCAACCCTAAGACCGGCAAGATGACGCGCACCCAAGAATGCGCTAAACCATGCTTCACTAAGGCAATGTCTGCGGCGACGGCACCGATCGCCATCAGCGGGGCAAGCCATCGCCAATGCCCTGCCCCGCGCCGCGCCGCCATGCGCAAGTCCAGGCGGTCTGGGTGCGGAATCAGAGCTAACCACATCATCTAACTACGCGTCAGGAGATACACCGTTTCGGCGACGTAGCGAAAGGCCGGGTCCGAGAACTTTTCTTCTTTGCCTTTGAGGTCGAAGCGACCCAGCAGCTCGACCGTGAATAGATCATTCGCGAGTCGACGGACTTCCTCTTCTTCCACCGAAAAGGGTGGGCCCGCTTTCACTTCTTGCGGATACTCGAAGGACACCAGCAACACTTTGGCGCCCGGTGCCAACAAGCGGTGCAGCTGTTGCAAATAAAGCGGCCGGGTGGTCGGCGGCAGAGCAACTAGGGCGGCGCGGTCATAAGCGCATGTTAAGTCTGGGAAATCGACATCGCGGAGGGCAAAGAAATCTCCGCAATAGAGATGGATGCTGCCAGCTTCCACGACTTCGATGGCACCATCGCCCAGCGGCCGACGCTGTGGTTCCACCTCGGCGGCCTGAAAGAACCGATCAACAGCAAGATCAGAAGCTTCGACGCCGAACACTTCATGGCCTTGGCTGGCCAGCCATTGCAAGTCCAAACTGCTGCCACATAGCGGAACCAAAACCGATTGCGGTTCTTCAATTCCAAGTGCAGACCACCACTTGGCGAGTTGCGGATTGATGCCGTCGCGATGCCACCCAGTGGCACCTTCGACCCAACGTTGACGCCAATAATCCGGTTGGGATGCTGGGTGTTGCGATGTCATGGAGTGATTACAGGCGTTGCAGAACGAGGGACTCGATCTTTAGTTCGGTCCCACTGACCAGTTCCGGAAGAATTCCGAGTAATCCAGGTTCGTCGCTGCCTTGCTGATCCAAGTAGTCATTGACCACGATGCCATTCAACCACACAGTAATGTGCGTTCCGAGGGAATCCGTGGTGCAGCGCAGACGGAGATCAAAGGGCACTCCACCATTGAGGAGCTGGGTACGAATCACAGAGTGGCCTTCCAAACTGCCGGTGCGCGCATCGCCAGGAGCATTGTGGTTTAACAACAGGCGATACTTCGCGGCTCCACCCTGTGCCGGGATGTGGAAGTCAATCGCGGCGCCACCGCCATCGGAAAGGCTCATACGCGCATGAAGTTCAAAGTCTCCAACCACGCCTGCAGCAGGAAGCGCCTCGGCAGTGAGGCTCTCGCCCTCCACCGCCTCCCTTTCTCCGTCTTGGAGTTGTTTGATGCGGATATCCCCCATCGCGACTAAACCTGCCATGCCTTGGAAACGCAAAGGGCCAGTCGCCGCTTCGCCCGGCAAGCCAGCACCGCCGGTGGGACCGGAGCATTCGGCAGCGCCAAGAACCATGACGCCATCAATCGCGACCTCTTCAAAGCGTGCATTGGCAATCTTGTTGCCGTCGGCATCGAAACGCGGCGCGTAGAAACGGCCCGTCGCGATGTGCCAGGTTCCCGCACCGCGATAACCCTTCGCCCGCGGCCCTTTGACACCCACGATGCCCCCGCATTGACTTGGGTCATCAACCAGTTGCAACTCATAGCGATCCATGAAGTACATGCCGCTATCGCCGCCTTCGGGCAACATAAAGCTGAAGCGGAAGGCGATGTCGCCGAAGGACATCTTCGAGCGGAACCCGGTTTTGTCGGGGCCCACATTGACCAAGGCGCTATTCCCAGGGCGGGTCACGAACTTGGATGGATCTTCGGGGTCGAGTTCGGCACTCACCAACTCCCAACCGTTGGATATCCATGCGTCGAAAGGATCGGACCAGGTCAAAGTCAGCCAACCTTCCTCATTGCTGGCTTGCACTTCCGGTGGTGCCACTTTCTTGGCCACCACTACGGGAGCTTCCTGACGGCCAGGAAGTTGACGCACGGTGTAGTCAAAGGACTCATGCACGAGTCCCGCGCCGCGTAAAGCCACGCGCACGCAATAACCAGGCTCCAACCCTTCCACCTGCAAGCGCAGGCCTTGACCATCGGCGTCCATTGCCACCGCTTTCACCACCAAGTCCTGTTGGTGCATCATCGGCGAACCATAATCCCACCACGAGTTGTAATCATAGCGGTAAACGTGAAACTGCTCTGGGCTCGGGACTTGCTCCAACGGCGCCGTAAAGCGCAATTGGAAACCGTCTTCCTGAAGCTTGATGTCCTGGTATTCCAAGGGCATGCGCCCAGTCCAGCGAATGCGGCTGAGGCCATCGCCCGGTGGCAACCCACCCCATCCACGATTGGTGAAGCCGGCGAACATGGTTCCATCTGGCGCAAAGGCAACACGAAATGCCGAACCCACTTGCTGACGGAAGGGCAGCACCGCGCCTTGGGTGACGCCTTCCACCTCTTCCAACATGGCACGCAACACCATGCCATTGGTCAGTTCCGCCAGGAACAGCTGGTCCTGGAAGGGGCCAAAACGACCCCCGCTTTGATCGGGAATGACGTTCCCGGTAGAGCGCGACCATTCATAAGGAATCCAAATCGCGGCGTCATCGCGGTCGCGCGCAGGCGGCTCGGTCATCGAAGGGACCTCGTTGCCATTGCCATAAGCTTCCGTCCAACGCAACGAAGCAGGATGGCCAAAGAAGGCGCCATCTTCCACTTCGAACAGGCCGCATACCGGCATCCAATCGCCCTGGTTATCGGTGTAAAACAACCGGTCCTCGCTATCCAAGCCCAAACCAGCTGGCGATCGCACGCCGCTAGCCATCGGGGTCATGGTGCCGTCGGGTGCAATTTTTAGAACCCAACCACGGAAGGGCGCGCGCGACTGCCCATGCCACCATTCCGGATTCCAGAAACCGACATTGGTGCTGATGTAAAAATTTCCCGCCTGATCCTGAGGCAAACCAAAGGCGAACTCGTGATAGTTGCCACTCATTCCCCAAGCTTGGGAAACGGCTTCAATGCGATCACAAACCTTGTCGCCATCCAAGTCGATGAGCTTGCTCAACTCCCCGCGCTGCATGACGAAGATTTCATCATTCACCACCTTGAGTCCTAAGCCTTCATGCAGGCCCTCGGCATAGATGTGAAAGCGAGCCTCGGCCGGGTTTTCGGCGAGTGCGTTTTCAATCCACCACACGCGGCCACGGCGAGTCGACACCAAAAGCGTGCCGTCGGACAAAAAGTCTATGCCCCCAACTTCCAGAACCTCACCCGAAGGTGGCGTGAGATAGTCGACGGCGTAGGCCTCGGATTCGACAGAAGTCGGACCTGGCTCTTGCAGCAAAGGCGCAAGCAAAAGGAAGCAACAAGTAGATGCAAGCATTAGGGCAAGTCCTCCATCAAGGTGGCCTCGGAGGTGTCTAACCAAGGCAAACCGAAGAGGTGGGATTCCTCGACCACACCGGGGGCGGCGTCGCCAAGGAAGAAGGCCGGAGGCGAAGCCAAGATTTCTGCGCTGCCGTCAGCACGTTGCGAAACGATCCACTCCTGTCCAGTCTTGGTGAAGCGTGCCAGCTCATGGCCTTTGCCCACTTCGGATAAGGTCCGGCGCAGCAACAAACCCTCCGCGAAGTAAGGCTCAATCTCAAACACCAGTTGAAACCCAGCCCAATCGCCAACGCTAAAGGCTTGCCCCGATTCGCGAATCAAAGCCATCTCACGGCCATTGGAGTCCAGCAAACTGTATTCCACATAGGCCACGCCGTCGACGACTTCGGTGGCCTTGAGTTGGGCAGTCAAGGGCATTTCCGGCGCCCCCCTTCCTCCACCTGGGATACCCGGGCCAGGAGAACTGTTGGCAAAGGCGGGAGTCCATGCCCAGTCGTGTCGGGTCTCTTCCCAAGCGACGGTGTAAACCAAACTGCCAAGTGGTTCCAAAGCAGCGCCGCCGCGCTCCCCCCAATCTGCACGATTGACGAAAGCACCTTGGCGCACGCCAAGTAAGCGCACAGGGCTTGCCTCATATTCCCAGGACAAGCCATCTAAGCCACCCACCATGACGCCGCGCGGCAACAACGGACGGCCATCGGCAATCGGCGGCAAGGTACCGCGCACCACCACCGGTCGTTCCTCCACCTGCATTTCGGTTTCCCCAGGCAGGAGCTTGTTCTGTTCCGGGCCGAAGGCAATCACATACTCAGCCAAGGCCAACTGTTGCGCTTCGTTGAGCGACTCGGCAAAACCGGGCATGGGCGTGCCGCCGATGCCGCTGGCAATCGTGCGCGCGACGGCGGTTGGCGTGTTGCCGAAAGAGAAGCCGCCGGACAAGAAGCTACGCGCTGGGCGATCGAGCGGAACGATGCCCTTGCCGTCGCCCGTTTCGCCATGGCACATGGCGCAAAGACCCATGTACAGAGCCTCAGCATCGAGATTGCTGGGATCAGGAACTACCGGATCTTGAGCGGCTGGCGACACCGGGAGATCGGAGCCATCGGTGGGCTCTGCTGGCACTTCTCCACCGTCACAAGCGGCGGGGACCATGCAAAGAAGAAGGGCAAGGGAAGATTTCATGCGTAGGGCGCAGAGCTGGCGCCCCCAGCATAGCTATTGCCCCGCCGCTCACGGGCGGCCTAGAGCCCGCGTTCTTGCTTGATTCTGGCCCAGGCCGCGTTGACCGCCTTCATTTTCTCGGTGGCGAACTCCATGAATTCCTCTGGCAGCCCCTTCGACTGCAGAGTATCCGGGTGATATTCACGCACCAGCTTACGGTGGGCGGACTTGACCTCGGCATCACTGGCTGTGGGCGAAACTTCGAGAATCGCGTAAGGATCGGCGTAGTCGTTGTGGTGGCTAGTCGCTTCAAACTGTGCCTTACACGATTGATATCCCTTTTCCCCGAGCCCAAAACGACGGGCGATGTCGCGAATCATGTCTTCTTCGCGCCGGTGTAATGTGCCGTCGGAATAAGCCAGGGTCAGTAGCAACACCACAATGTCGCGTAAGCGCTCTGGCTGACGCCGGAACAGCATAGCGATTTGATTGGCAAAGGCCGATGCCGGTTGCTTGCTGTCGCGGGCGGAATTGAAGACGCGCGCGGCCAGTTTGCGCTCTTCCGCATCGAGATGCAGGCCTTCGCGCAAGAAACGGTCGAAGGTTTGGATTTCCTCCTGCGTGACCTGCCCATCGGCTTTCGCAATCTTTGCCGCCAGACTGGTCAGAGCGACGGCAAAGGCGCGCTGCATTTCGGCCGCAGCATGCTCACCCTGGGTGGGTCGACGAGCGTAGCCACCGCCCTGGCCGTAGGGCTGTCCTTGGGCCGAATCGGAACCACCAAATGGGTTTCGGCCGGAGCCATCACCGACCTGATGGCCAATGACCCCACCAAGAACCGCGCCTAACGGTCCACCGAACAGTGCACCGATTCCCGCACCGAGGATGGAGCCGAAGATTCCCATCCGGGTATTGTAGGCAATGCGATGTCGAAGCCGAAGAAGCTTGGAGCTTCGGGGGCGGAGCGTTCGCTATTCCCAGGCGGTGTTAGGTCTTCGCGTACAAAGTCTGGCTTAGAGCCATACAAGGCTTGAATCGCACGTTGATCTTCGCGGGAGATCTCGGTCCAGTTCGCAATCAGGAACATGACGTCGGTCACGGTGCCACTATGTCCGTTGGCGGGGGCCTCGGCCAGAATACCGAGAGCATGTCCAACTTCATGCAACAACAGGGCGTGATAACCATCGAGCCCCGGGCGCGGACCCAGGCTTGGGGTGAACAGAGTGATGTCCACTTCCCGCACACGGTCTAAACGAGTGCCGATGCGCAACATGGCAGTCTCGCCGCGGAAGGTGCGGCCGGCATCTTCATCTAAAAAGATGCGGATGCGAGTGCGGCGGTCCTCGCCAAAGGTTTCGCCGCGGCTATGCCGGCGAACTTCTAGTACCGGAGCAGGCAATCCAGCTGCGCGCAGAGGCACCGCCCAATTGTCGAAGGCGGCCCGAACTTGTCGCTCAATTTCCGCAGGGTTAAAACCATCTTCGAGCATGCTGTCGGGGACATCGCCGTCGCCGTCGAAAATCTCGACCGGAATATCCACCACTGCGGAACCTGCACTTGGTGTCCAGCGGAATCGCTGGCCAAAGGGCACGGCCTCTTCTAAATAGGTCCCAAGAGCTGGGTCCACGCCCAGGGGTTGCACCGGCGCCTGAACAGTTCCCCCACCGCTACCGCAGCGGTTCAAGGTCAGCAGCACGATGGCCACTGCACGCAAGCACAGGACAAGCAAGGGATCAGGGGGGTGAGGGGCGGACAGCGCTAAACTGCCGGGGTGAAACACTCTAGCACGAATCCGGAAAGTCGAGATGGTGAGCTAGAAGTGCTTTTTTTCGACGGCGAATGCGGCTTTTGCCATGCCTCAGTGCGCTTTTTGTGCCGACGTCACCAGCGCCACCAAATTCATTTCTCCCCGCTCCAAGGCGAGACCTTTGCCCGTCTCAAGGCTGAGGGCGCCTTCCATTCCCTGCTCGGGGAAATGGGTGCCAAGCCGCTCCCGCAAAGCCTGATATTCCGCGCACAAGACGGGAGCCTTTTCTTACGCAGTGACGGCGTGGTCGAAACCCTGCTGCGTCTTCGCGGTGGCTGGGCGGTATTGGGGTGGATTCTGTGGCCCATCCCGCGCTTTTTGCGCGACCTCCCCTATCGTTTGGTGGCTGCCCTGCGCACCAAGTTCTGGGCCAAACCAGAAGGGCATTGTCCGCTGCTGCCACCACAGCAGCAGCAGCGGTTCTTGCCCTGAACGCTTAGGCGCGTTCGATCATGACGGCGATGCCCTGACCGCCGCCGATGCAGGCCGAAGCCATGCCGGTTTGCTTGCCGCTGCGCTCGAGCTGATGCATGAGCGTGAGCACCAAGCGCGTACCGGTCGCACCAAGAGGGTGACCAATGGCAACCGCGCCACCATTGACATTGCACTTCTCGCGATCCAGTTCCAAGACCTTTTCGCAAGCCAAGTACTGTGCAGAGAAGGCTTCGTTGATCTCAATGTAGTCAATCGCGTCAATCGCGATGCCCGCCTTGTCGGCAGCTTGCTGCATGGACGGCACCGGACCGAAACCCATGATGCCCGGCTCCACACCGGCATAACCCCACGAACGCAAACGCGCGCGAATGGTCCAACCTTCGGCTTTGGCCTTCTCTTCGGTGGTGACAATGATCGCGGCTGCGCCATCGACGATGCCCGAAGCATTGCCCGCCGTGACCGTACCTTCCTTACCAAAGGCAGGGCGCAACTTGGCCAAGCCTTCGAGGGTGGTGTCGGGGCGAATGTGGTCATCGGTGTCGACGACAAACTCTTTACGACCGCGCTTCACGGTCAGCGGAGCGATTTCGTCGGCGAAGACACCGCCTTGTACTGCCGCGGCGCCCAGCTGATGGCTGCGCAACGCGAATTCGTCTTGGGCTTCGCGAGTGATGCCGTACTTCGTGGCCAGAGCTTCGGCGGTTTGCGCCATGAACTTGCCGCAGAATGGATCCATCAAAGATTCAAACAGCGCATCTTCGAGCTTTGGCGCCATGCCCAAGCGGAAACCTTCGCGACCACCACGCAAGACGTGCGGCGCTTGCGACATATTCTCCATGCCGCCGGCCACGACGACATCGGCTTCGCCAACGAGAATCATGTGCGCGGCATTGACGATGCTCTGCATGCCCGAACCGCACAAACGGTTCACGGTCAGCGCAGGAACTTCGAGCGGGATACCCGCCTTGAGCCCCACGTGGCGTGCACCATAAATGGCATCGGCGCCCGTTTGCATGGCGTTACCGATGACCACATGGCCGACTTGTTCCGGCTTCACACCACTGCGCTCGAGTGCGGCGGAAACGGCGTGCGCAGCCAAATCGTTGGCGCCCACATCTTTGAACAGGCCGTAGCCCGGAGTGCCGACATATTCGGCCATCGCGGTGCGTGCACCGCCAACAATGACAAGGTTCTTGTTCATCTTTCGATTGGTCTAGCGGAAGCAAAAAGCCTAGCGGCCTTGAAACTCGGGCTTGCGCTTTTCGAGGAAAGCGGAAGCTCCTTCTTTTTGGTCGGCAGTCGCGAACAGCAAGCCAAAGGCATCGGCCTCGAGGTTCTCGCCTTCGCTTTGCCCCACTTCCAGACCGCGACGAATCACTTCCAGTGCACTGGCGACGGCAACCGGGCCGCGCTTAATGATGGTTTGCGCCAACTTGGCGGTGACTTCTCGCAGCTCCTCATCGGAGGCGACGCGGTTCACCACGCCCACGCGGTAGGCTTCCGCGGCGGTGACATGCTCGCCGGTCAACACCCATTCGCGGGCGATGCCGGGAGAAGCCAAACGCGACAGACGCTGGGTGCCACCGAAGCCTGGGATCAAACCCAGAGAGACTTCTGGCAGACCAAGCAAGGCCTTGTCCGAGGCCACGCGCAGGTGGCAAGCCAAGGCCAACTCCAAACCGCCACCGAGAGCAAAGCCATTGATCATGGCGATGACTGGCACCGGGCTGGACTCAATCGTCGCCAACATGTCCTGGCCATTACGGCTCAGTTCACGCGCTTCCATCGGGTCCATGGAGTTGAACTCGCTGATGTCCGCGCCGGCCACAAAAGCCTTATCGCCAGCACCAGTGATGACAATCGCGTGCACATCTTCGTAAGTGACCAACTCAACTACCGCATCGCGGAGTTCATCGACCACTTCGGAATTGAGCGCGTTCAGCGCCTTGGGGCGATCCACCGCAAGCCAAGCAATGCCTTCGTCGTCGACAACTAGGCTGAGGTTTTGGAATGGTTCGGACTCGATGTCCTCGGTGGCAACTGTTTCGTCGAATTCAGACATGATGATGCGGTCTAATGCTCTGGGGATGTAGGGATTGAGATTTAGACGCGCGAACGCAAGCGCATCGCGTCGATGGTCAACTTGCCGGCAGGGGTGGAACCCTCTCCGCCTGGCTTGGTCGGTGCAGTCGCGACTTGGTCGAGCACCTCTTCGCCCGAAACCAGCTTGCCAAAGGCGGCGTACTGGCCATCGAGGAAGTCGGCGGCGGCGTGGCAGATGAAGAACTGGCAGCTCGCCGAGTTCGGATCCTGGGATCGTGCCATGGAAAGCACGCCGCGCTGATGGGAGTAGGCATCCTCTGCAGAAAACTCACCTGGGATGTTGCCGTGAGGGCCAGAACCAGTGCCGGTGCCCAAGGGGCAGCCACCCTGAATCATGAAGCCATCAATCACGCGATGGAAACCCTTGCCGTCGTAGAAACCCTCGGCGGCGTAGCGCAGAAAGTTACGCACCGTGGCCGGGGCGACCTCTGGCCAAAACTCTACGGTCATGGTGCCGCTTTGCTTGCCATCGATGGAAATGTCCATCTCGCACAGGACGTTTTTGAGCGCCTGGTCGTCGAGATCTTGTGGGGTCTTAAGTTCAGTAGTCATGGATCTAGATGGGTCAGGGATTACTCGTAACGCTTGATGATGTGCCAGCCGTATGCGCTGTCCTTGGCGTCGAAGTTGGCGATGCCAACCTCACCGACTTGCAGTTTGAAGCCAACGTTGCCGAATGCAGGCATCATTTCGTTGCGCTTGAACCACTGCACAGTGGGCAGCTCTTTCATCAGCTCCTCCATGGTGGCTTGGTACTGCGACCGCGCTTCATCCATGGTGATGGCTTTGGCTTCGACTTGGGCAAGCAAATCAGCTTGCAAATCTTGTGCGCGCTTCTGCAAGGCGAAAGACTTGTCATCGGCCTCGTAATCGCGAATGCCATTGTTCAGCATCGAATAACTGCCTTTAGGAGTCGTGCTTTTGCTGCTGGGGTCATCGGTGTATTCCTCGACCAGGGCATCGAAGTCTTCGCCAGCTTGAGCGCGCTCGAGGACTTCTTTGGCCAAGGCCTCGGCCTCGGCTTGGGTGCGCTTGGCAGTCGGCGTCTTGCCATCGAAACTGATGAGCACATGCTGAATGCGGATGCGTTCCGGCTCGCCGTTAAGGTCAGGCTTTGGACGCTCGATCACTTCAGACTTGGTCGGCGAACCTTTGATGACACGCGCTTCCTTGATTGCGGCGCGCTTGGTCGGCATGCTTGGCTCTTGGCTAGCAGGGTTTGCACGAACCTCGATGTTGGCGATCTTCTCCAAAGTGGCTACGCCGTGCACCATCTTGCCGAAGGAAGCATATTTGCCATCGAGTCCGCGAGCCGACATGGAGCGCTCGGTGATGACAAAGAACTGACTCGAGCCCGAATCGGGTGGGTCACTCCGCGCCATCGACAACACCCCGTACTCATGGTTGAACTTGGGGTCTGCAGAGAACTCGCCTTTAATCATGCCGTGCGGGCCCTGGCCAGCGGCAGTGTTGGTCGACGAGCCACCCTGAATCATGAACTCACGCAGGATGCGGTGGAAAACCTTGCCGTCGTAGAAGCCTTCGTCGGCGTAGCGCAGGAAGTTGCGCACCGTAATGGGCGCCTTTTCCGACCACAACACGAAGGTCATGGTGCCAATGTCCTCGCCATCGATGGTCATGTCCATCTCGACGTAGTACTCGCCCAACTGTTCGTCGCTGACCTTGGTCGCGTCCTCGAAGTGGTACTTCGCGCTGCGCCCCGAAGGCGTGGACTGCGGGTTGAGTCGTGGAGCCTTAGGCTCCTGACGAGTGGCGCCCTGTTGGTTTTTGCCCTCGAAATCGACGGGCGGCATGTCGGCCATTCTGTCCTGCGCCGAATCGTTGGAAGCTGCTGGAGCAGAACCCGAAGTCGCAGACGCGGCAGCGGTGCCGCCCGTGGAGGCAACCGGGTTATCAGAATCACTGCAGGCAGCCAAAGGCGCCATCAGCAGAAAGAAAGTGAGCGTTTTCATCATGACGGTAGAGAGAATCCGGCGGCAATGCCGAGGCCACCACTGACACACAGCGTGGCAAGGCCGCGATCAGTGCCGCGGCGTTTCATTTCGTGAAGGAGAGTCACCACAATCCGCGCGCCGGTGCACCCAATGGGGTGGCCGAGAGCAATCGAGCCGCCGTTGACGTTGAGGCGTGCGGGATCCAGTGGAAGTTCTTGCAGACAAGCCAAAACTTGCGCGGCAAAGGCCTCATTGAGTTCGACGAGACCGATGTCTTGCCACGACCAACCCAAGCGCTCCAACAACTGAGTGCTACTGGCCACAGGGCCTAAACCCATGCGTTTGGGGTCGGTGCCGCTTTCTTCGACGTCTTCCAGGATCGCCAAAGGTGCGATGCCACGGCGCGCGGCTTCGTCGGCGGTCATGAGGACCAAAGCGGCGGCGCCATCGGTAATGCCCGAAGCATTGCCCGGCGTGACCGAACCTTGGCCATCGAGTGGGAACACCGCGGGCAGCTTGGCCAAACTTTCGAGTTTGGTTTGCGGGCGCATGTGTTCGTCGCGATCGATCACCACTTCGCCTTTGCGCGTCTTCACGGTGACGGGGGCAATCTGGCGATCAAAGTACCCGGCTTCCCAGGCGGCTCCTGCCTTTTCCTGCGAGGCCAAGGCGAAGGCATCTTGTTGCTCGCGGCTGATGTTGCGCTCTTGCGCCAATAGCTCAGCGGTTTCGCCCATGATCATTTCGGCCAGCGGGCACAGGAAACCATCGCGGTACATGTCGTCGACCACGGGGGCGTCGCCAAGGCGGTAGCCCGTGCGCATGCGGTCCAGCAGGAAGGGCACGCGCGTCATGTTTTCCATGCCACCAGCGACCACAACCTTGGCGCGACCAAGACGCAGTTCGTCAGCCGCCAACTGCAGACTCTTGAGCCCAGAAGCGCAGGCTTGGTTCACGGTGAAGGCGGTGCGCTCTTGCGGAATCCCTGCCCCCCACAAAACCTGTCGGGCCGGGTTTGGCTTGGCGCCAGCTTGGCGGGCCATGCCCATGATGACGCGGTCGACATCTTTGGCTTCGAGGCCAGATTCTTGGAGCGCAGCTTGGACCGCTACGGAACCGAGTTCAGGCGCCGCCACCTCCGAAAAACTGCCGCAAAAACGGCCGATGGGAGTGCGCACCGCAGCGGTAATGACAATCGGCGAAGCAGACATGAATCAGGCGTGTCCCGAGAGGACACGGACCGGGAATCATAGCGTGGCGGAGGCCTATCCAGAGACGGTCGAGGGCTGAGCTGCGCGGGTCACGATGACCTGGTATTTCCGATGCTCTTGGTGCATCCGCTGCTCCTCTTTCTCGAGGCGCTCCAAGTGATGCTCAAGCTCAATCACTGCCCGAATTTGCGGGAAATCTGGCGCGGCCGGTGCCTGCGGCAAGGTGGTCAATTCCACGATTTCTGGTGGCTGAGGCGGCGTTGGCGGAATCGGCGGCTCCGAAATCCACCGCAAGCCGAGAATTTCGAGCTCTTGCTCATGACCCTCGTGGGGCCAGCGCTCGGCAAGCGCCCGTGGATTCATGGCCGTGGCTTGGGCCATGCCCCAATCCCCCTCTGCCGCGCGGAACCGAAAGCGGTTTTGCTCTGGCTGCGCTTGCTCCAGACCTTCTAGGACGTAGTGGATTTCCTCGCTTTGGTCCTGTGGGACCTGAGCTTGGAAGGCGGGCGTAGTCATGCTGATGGTGGTGGCAAATAGTGCCAATCCAAGACCCAGGCCAGGCACCTGGGAGCGAGTGGACGGCGCCAATAGGCGGCGCACTCGTTGACCAAGGCCAGAATTGTTTGACAGAGCGGTTGCCGCGGCGAGGGCCGGCATCGGCTCTGGCAACCAGGAGGCAATCCGGGTGAGGCCATCGGCCAAAGACAGGCCATCGCCGGTGGCTTGTGCCGCCCAGGCGTCGGCGGATTCTTCACTGGCTTGGCGCGCGTGCTTACGCAAGGGCAGCAACAAAGGTTGCAGCCAGAACAAGCGGCCGACCATATCCAGGGTCAACAGCCACAAGGGATCTCGGCGCACCAGGTGGCCTAACTCATGAGCCACCACCGAACGCTGCGCGGACAAAGAAAGCTCGCTCAACAAGCGGCGCGGCAACACGACCTCTGGGCGCCAGTGGCCATGGGCAATCGGCACCTCGAGAGAATCGGACAAATACACACGGGGGCGACAGGCTGCCGGCATTTCTGCAAGTAAGCCTTGCACCGATTGGGAAAGCTGGCCGTCGACCAACTCCTCACGCCCGCGCAGGATTTCGCGCAAGCGACGACGACTGGAAACCAGGCGCGTAACGGCAACCAAACCGCCAAATACCCACAAGCCCAATAGAGTTTGTAACCACCAAACCGGGCCGCCTTGTTCGCTGGTGAGCTGCACCTCGAGTTGGAGCGGCTCTTGCCAACTCGCCTGACCAGGCAGGCGCGGCAGTTCCACCATCATGGATTCGCTGGCGGCCGTAGCCAGTGGCAGGCTGGCCATGGGTGTGGAGAGCCCCATGGGCGCCAGTAAGAACGGCAAAGTCGCGGTCAGAAAACCGCCAAGCACGGCTCCTTTGACGACGAAATCACGGGCTTGCGCCGGCCAATTGGGCCGAAGGCGCAGTAATAGAAGGGCTCCACCGCACCAGAGGGCGCTGTGGAGCAAGAAGCTCAGAAGCCACGAGCCGAGGGTGAGGGCGAACTCAGCCATTATTCTTCTCTTGACGCTTCAACTCTTCGCGGGCTTCCGCAACGGCAGATTCCAGAGCCGCGAGTTCATCCGGGTCGATCTCGCCTTCTACCAGGAGGTGGCTGACGAGTGCCGCCGGATCTCCACGGAACAGACGCCCCACCAATTCCCCCACCATGGTTTGCTGCACCTGCAACTCTCCCACAGTTGGGCGGTAGATGAATCCGCGCCCCTCGACGCGGTGGGCAACCACACCTTTTTCCTCCATTTTGCGCAACATGGTGGCAATGGTGGTGGGCGCTAATCCATGCTCTGCCAGCAAGGTGGCATGCACTTCACTGCTAGTGGCCTCTTGGCGGGCCCATAACACCTGCATGATGGCTAGCTGCAGGTCTCCGAGACGGTATCGACGGCTCATGACTCCACCATACGCGAAATCCACCACCTTGGTAGTCGATTCTTTTTCCGTATCCGTGAGAGAGGCCTCAGGCGTAGGTAGAATGACGCGATTCTTAGGCCCCCGAGCCCCCTTAGATCATGACGGAATCCACTCAGACTCCCCACGCCGCCGAACTCGAGGCCCAATTCGGCCTTCGCGGCGTTGAGCTACGCATCAACCTCTCGAAAGAGGAGCTCTTCCAAGAAGCCATCGCCAACGACCGCGGGCGTGTCACCGAAGGTGGCCCCGACGATGCGCAGAAGGCTTTCCCCACCAAGCTTGGCGTCAACGGCCCATTGGTGTACTACACCGATCCCACCTGCACTGGCCGCCCAGTGAAGGACACCTTTGGCGTGGCACACCCTGAGCTCGAAGACAAGGTTTGGTGGAAGCCAGATTTCCAGAAGTTTGATCCGGCCAAGTTCGATGCCTTGTTTGATCGTGTGATTGCACACCTCAACGAAAATGCATCGCACCTGTACGTCAAAGACGTCTATTGCGGCACCGACCCGAGTTACGCTCGCCCCTATCGCTTGGTGTCGGAGTATGCCACGCACAACTTCTTCTGCCACAACATGTTTAACCATGGGATTGAAGGCGTCGAAGATGAAGATGGCAAGCGTTGGACCATGATCAATGCACCAAGCTTCCGTTGCGATCCAGAGCGCGACGGCACGCTGTCGCAGCGCATTGCCTGCCTCGACTTTAAGAACCGCCGCGTGCTCGTGGCTGGTCGCGCCGACTACTGCGGCGTGGTCAAGAAGTCGATGTTCACGGTGATGAACTTCCTGCTGCCGGAGATGGGCGAAATGAGCATGCACTGCTCTGCCAACGTCGGCGAAGGTGGCGATGGCGCGATTCTGTTTGGCCTTTCCGGTACTGGTAAAACCACGCTATCGGCCGATGCCAAGCGCAAGCTCATCGGTGACGATGAGCACGCATGGACCGGCATCGGTGTGTCGAACTTGGAAGGTGGTTGCTACGCCAAGCTGATCAACCTCGACAAGGAAGATGAGCCGGTGATTGCTGCCGCAATGTCCAAGCCGGGCACCATCATCGAAAACGTGCCGCCACTTCCAGGCCGCAAGATGGAAGAGCTGCATCCCGATGAGCTCGATTTGTTTGACGCCAGCGTCACCGAGAACACGCGCTTCTCCTATCCGCTCGACGCCAATCCCAACGTCATGCCTGGCGCCAAGGGCCCGCACCCGGAAACCATTGTGCTCTTGACCGCAGATGCCTTCGGCGTGCTGCCTCCGGTCTCTATCCTCGACAAGAAAGATGTCATGTACCACTT
>Ga0316208_1002195_pt1 | contig 16344 bp, 13 predicted proteins | sample 3monopyrite_MG_FD_204944 | JGI IMG/M metagenome (GOLD analysis project Ga0316208, IMG submission 204944) | Microbial mat bacterial communities from mineral coupon in-situ incubated in ocean water Damariscotta River, Maine, United States -... | ecosystem: Environmental > Aquatic > Marine >...
ACCACCAGGCCGATGACGAGCGACACCCCACCTGCAATATAAACTTCTGTTCCCATCGGTATGCTCCGTAGGGAAGACATTTTGCCACACAGGATTAAGCTGACACAAACCGAGCAGGTTTACTTTTGCACTTTGCAAGACGCACAATAAGCGAGCGGCAATAAACCTGAACTGTCTGCAGAAAACCTGATAAGTACTCGGCCCGAATCGCAGATGAAAATTCATCGAAATTCAAAAGAGAAGACTGTAACAAAACAGTGATATTGGAATATCAAATGAGAGGGGAATCGAATGGTTGAACCTGAAGAGTGAATTCTTCGCGCAGAACCGATCTACAATAAGTCGGCTGCGTTGTTATATCAACTTCTCTCAGACAACAATTCATCAATCGATTGTGGGGAACCGCAGCTAATTGCAGAGAAACAACGTTCTCAGGAAAAGAGGAATCAAAAAAACGAAATCCTCTTGCCTCTGACGCAGTTTCTTCGCAAAGCAACTCGCAATGAAAGAACATCACGAATAACAAAAACAATCCCACACATGTGAATAGCAGAAAACTCATCATTCCATTCACCCTGACTTGTTTGATCCCAGTCATCACTGCACGGTTACCGGAAAGTGCCAATCCTGTCACTTTCCCGGCAATGCCTTCTCTTTTATTCATACAGAAAAATCAACAAAATTTCGCTGCATCGGGAACTCGTCCTTAGTGACGAATGTCTCCCTTGTTATAGAGGTGTATTAAACTAACGATTCGCCAGCAACCCACTTGGTAGACTCCCGGCGAATACTGGAATATCATCCCCTCATACTAACAGACCTTGCACAGGATTCAACTCCGACCGTGCTGACCAAACGATTCCTGATATATTATCTATTGGCGAATTACATATACATGCACAATTGTACTCGTGGCAAAGAGTCTTTGCTGCTTAATATCGCTCTTCCTGATGCTGCCATCTATTATGCACTCAATTGTAAAAAAACTACAGGAAGTGTTAGAACTTCAACTTTCTGAAGTACCCAATCATCGAATTATTGCGGGCGTGTCCGGCGGAGCAGACAGCGTTGCATTACTGCGAGCTTTGCGTTCATTGCAAGACGAACTACAGCTTGAAGTGTGTGTTGCTCATTTTGATCATCAGACACGCAACGGACAGTCTGGCGAAGAGGCCAAGTCGGTTGAAGCGTTATCGAAACAGCTTCAGCTACCTTGCTTTCTTGGTAAGGCTTGTGCAAATGGAAATCCTTCCGAAGAAGCGATGCGGGAACTCCGGCTGCGTTTTCTAATTGAAACTGCCAGCGAAAATCAAGCCGCATTAATTTGCCTGGCTCATCATGCAGATGATCAAGCTGAAACGATTTTGCATCACCTCATCCGCGGCACCGGCCTTCAGGGAATGATGGGAATACCGACCAGTCGATCCGTTTCTGATAATATTACTTTGCTGCATCCGATGTTAAAGGTCAGGAAATCAGAAATCCTGGATTACCTGGTATCAATCAATCAGACATTCTGTGTTGATGAGAGTAATCAGGATTTCCGCTACACCCGCAATCGCATTCGGCATCAACTAATTCCTCTGCTTAACGATTTGAATCCTCAATCAGAAACGCATCTGCTACAATTGAGCCAGCAGGTGACGGAAACTTATGACTACCTCCAATTGAATACCGAAAAACTTTTTCAGGAGTGCGTGATCAGTATCGACAGCGATCTGGTTCGCCTTCATGCAAAACTTCTTCAAGAAGTTCCTGCTCTGATCGTGCGAGAACTTTTCCGATTTATCTGGTCGAAGCTGCAATGGCCTCGCAAGAAGATGACATTTTCTCACTGGGAAAAACTGGCTCAGTTCGTCAGAAACGATCAGACTCAGATTGATTTCCCGGCTGCGATCACTGCCCGGAAAAGAGGAGAAATGATCGTGCTCGAACGAAAATCCCAGCACGGCTGATTTATTTCCACTTATCGAGTCTCCCTTTCCTTTCAGGTTTGGTAAGATTCTCATAGTATATGAAGTAACTACGCGGCTCCTGCGCCAAGGCAAAGTCGTTACTTTTTCTAAAGCGATAACATCGTGAATCTTCCAAAAACGGTACTGTTATTAACCCTGGTTTACTGGGGGATTTTATTTACGCTGACGCACATTCCCCCCGCGCAAGCTCCCGAAATGGGGGCATCAGATAAATTGCTGCATCTGCTTGCTTTCACGTTACTTGCTTTTTTAGTCAGTTCAAATTTACTGCTCGCCAAACGTTGGAATCGAGTTTCTATTTTGTTAAGCATGGTCATTTTAGCAGGCTATGCAGGCTTTGATGAACTGACGCAACTGCTCGTAGGACGCACCGCTGCCTGGAAAGATTGGCAAGCCGATTTGTCAGGAATTCTTGCCGGGACGGCAGCCTGTGCAATTTTGATCTACTTCTTTCGACGACACCCTTTGGTGCAACCGTTATTGCAACAAGAAAAACAATAAGTTTCTACGGTTTCCTCGCAATTGTTTAACGGCAAGCCGAAGGAAAATAATCATTACCTTGCCAACTGATTCTCAACCGGCTTAATACTTTCAATATGCTCCTTCGCAATTTTCTGCAGACGCTTAACGACATCGGGGTGTAGATTGGCGATGTTGTATTTCTCGGAAGGATCTTGATCGAGATTGTACAGTTCAGGGATCTCATGCTCCTGTCGTTTGGGGCCGATGCCGTAGCAGCCTTCGGTGATAAAATGAGCTTTCCACGGACCAACGCGAATGGCATACAATTTTTCTGATCGCCAGTAATGCACTTGCCGGCGAGCAGACTTTTCCGTTTCTCCCAACAGTAACGGCGAAAGGTCGTGACCATCGAGAGTGCGATCTTTCGGTATCGAAACACCAGCCAGCGAACAGAACGTGGGAAGCAGGTCCATCGTAGCACCAAGCTGCTGTTCAATTTTTGGTGCCACTTTTCCCGGCCACCAGAAAATTGTCGGTTCTCGCATCCCTCCTTCAAAGGTAGAACCTTTCCCTTCTCGCAGTAGTCCAGCCGAACCGCCATGTGTTTGGAAAGGGAGCCAGGGACCGTTGTCGGAAGTGAACACCACCAGCGTATTTTCTGCCAGCTTTAATTCTTCCAGAGTTCTTAAAATTTCTTCAACGCCTGCATCTATTTCTTCGATCACATCTCCGTAAATACCACGGCTGCTTTTTCCGAGAAACTTCTTGCCTGCAAACAGTGGAATGTGAGGCAAGTTATGAGCCAGATAAACGAAGAACGGCTTCTCTTTGTTTTGTTTGATGAATTCAATCGTTTTGTTGGTATAACGTTGAGTGAGCGTATGCTGATTGGCAGGCTTTTCGACCACTTTTTCGTTGTGCAGTATCGGTACCTGGTACTGTTCGGTGGGAGCGAAATAATGTGGATCATTGCGAGCAGCTTTACGGTAATTCGGGAACCCTTTTACGGCATCCATATCGTTCGAATAGGGAATCCCCCAGTAAGAATCGAATCCGTGACTGGTCGGCAGGTACTGGGGTAAATGTCCAAGATGCCATTTGCCGATGGCAGCCGTTGCGTACCCTTTAGTTTTCAGCAATTCCGCAATGGTCAATTCGCTGGCAGGTAATCCCCCTTTGGAGTTAGGGAACAAGACCCGCCGTTTGGCACTCATCATCCCGCTACGAATGGGGAGACGTCCCGTTAGCAGTGCAGCACGCGAGGGAGTACAAACGCTGGCTCCAACATAAAAGTTAGTCCATTTTTGGCCTTGCGCAGCCATGCGGTCTAAACCGGGTGTGCGAATCGTGGGATGCCCAAAGCAGGCTAAATCGCCGTAACCTAAATCGTCGCAGAAAATAACAACAAAATTAGGTGGGGTTGCCACGGTTTGTTCGGAAGCAGAAATACCAGCACAAAAAATCAGAAGCAAATTAACCACATATCGCATTGAACTGTTCCCGTCATATTCGATGGATGGAATAAGGACAGAAACAGTCTGACAAAAAGCGATTCAGGTTTCAACTTGCAGCGACAACAGGCTTTCGTAGTGACCTACATCCAAGTTATCTGCATGTGATGCATTCCGCATGAAGAGAAGGCAACCAGGGGGATCACACCCCCGGCTTGCCCATAAACTTTAGAAAACTTCAAGCAGACAGGAATGTCTGCACTCCGGTTACATCATTCCCTTACAGAAATTTATCGATTGCTGCTCCTAATTGATCTTTAGGGATAACGCCCGTCAACCGTTCGACCAGTTCGCCTCCTTTGAAGATCATCAAAGTTGGAATTGCGCTGATGCCATGTTCGGAAGCAACATTGGGGTTGTTATCGGTATTCAGCTTCCCGATTTTTGCGCGTCCCGCATAATCGTCAGCCAGTTCTTCGACAACAGGGGTCAGCATTTTACAAGGTCCACACCACGGTGCCCAAAAGTCCACCAGTACTGGTTGCTCACTCCCTGAGATTTCCCCCTGGAAGTTTTCGTCTGTAAACTCAATGACATTACCAGCCATTTTTCCGATCCATTCTTTTTTTTGCAAATAACCTAGTGTCGAATTTTCGAATTAACATGAAGCGTTTTTCACTTACGAAATGCAAAAAAACGCCGCACATCAATTGCTGCTTGCAGCACTAGAAGGTTTCTTTCAGGCGGCGACAATCCCCACCTTGTTCAAACAGTAGCAATCCAATATTTGTATTGTGATAGCTAACTATCGTGTTAGACTGCTTTTACACTTAATGAAGTTTTATGAAAAGGGCAGATTCCACTTCGGTGTACTGGAATTGTCACGCGGTTAGAAACTGGCCCATTTCATTACTGCGGGGAATTATATGGCACTAATGATTTGTGTCAATGTGCCTGCCGTTCATCTTTATTGATATCACTATGAAGCCTGCAAATTTCTTTGCCCGCTGAACAACCTTTTATCGAACCATTATTTGATGCAATATCTCAATTCTTTCCGTTTTGTTACTGCTGCCCTGTTGATTTGCATTTCGTGCATCTTTATTGCTTGTGCACAGGCGGAAGAGGAAGGTGGCTTAGCCAATTCTGGTCAGGTAACTCCCGAAAATATAGGTGTATGGCTCAAGGATGTCCCGCTCAAGATTCGTCGAAGAGGGATTCTGCCGGAAGAGGCAGAAACTTATTATCAGGTTCTCGGCTATGCACGCGACGTCGATACGAATCGCATAAAAAAAGCAGCCAACCTTTTTCTTAAAGATCGCTGGAAACAATCAAAATCGCAAAAACGCCCGTTTGAAAAATTCCCCGTGTATGTTGATATCTACCAGCACCCGGAATTGTACCAGGGACGACCGGTTATTATGAGTGGGCATGTTCAGCGAACCGTAAAAAGTAACGCGAGCAAGAATGATTTTGGAATTGAAACAATCTGCGAAGCCTGGCTGTATACAGAAGATTCTCAATCAAACCCAACCGTCGTTGTTTCGACAAATTTCCCGGAAGGGTTTCCCATTGGAGAGCAGGCTATCGATCATGTGACGGTGACCGGTTACATCTATCGCATGTACACATACGATGCGCGAGATACCCGAAGATTTGCGCCGCTATTGATTGCTCATGAAATTAAATGGACTCCGATTTCAGACGCCGCCCAGAAAAGGAGTCAACTCTGGGGAATGTTGATTTTACTTTCGGGAATTCTGGCACTGGGGATATTGCTGGGCATCGTTTTTCTAGTGATACACCGAAAAAAAGAGCGTTCAAGAAAAAACGTGGCACAAATACTGGAAGAACTATCGCCCCCGGCTTTCGAAACAGAAAATGATCACGAAGCGTAAAGCACGATACAAAAGCGAGCTTCAATATTTCTTAGTATCTTATCAATGAAATGCTGTGCAAAAGTGGCAGGATATTTCAAAATAGCTGGGTAGCGAAGCAACAAGAGGTTCGCGACATGTCGGTTCCTTTTCCACTGGAGGTTCCAATGAAATCGAGAACGCACATGGCGCGAGCATCTTGTGCCTGCGACATGTGCGTTCAACTTTATATGTGGATCCAATGATGATGGGAATCGAAGTGATAATTTCTGATTGACTTGTGTTCGGGTATTTTCTTCACGATAATAATCCGCACTTTCAGCACATTCCCGAATGAAGTCCTAGTGCAGCTTCAATCCTAAAAGAAGGGGTTGCAAAAGATTTAAGGAGTGACAACGGAGCGGGTTATGGAAACAAACACCCCAAATCTAAGCCCTGAAAGGGCACTAGTGTCGAATTTTCGAATTAACCTGAATATTTTTTAACGCCAATAAAACGTGTGGACAGTTCTTTTTTACTTGAATACAACCAATCACATGACCTTCCCCATTTCAACAGCGTTAAATCGTCCCATTCGCCTGGCGGTATTAATTTCTGGGGGAGGGACAACGCTTGATAATTTTGTCACTCATATCGGGCAGGGGAAGCTTGATGCAGAAATCTCTTTGGTGATCGCATCGCGGGAAAATTGTGCAGGGATCGAAAAATCAAAAAGTTATGGGTTCTCTACAGAAGTTATCAGACGTAAAGATTTCGAAACCGTAAAAGCGTTTAGCGAGGTTCTATTTGATCGATGCCGGGAAAATAATATCGACCTGGTCGTGCTGGGGGGGTTCCTTTCGCTGTTGAAAATCCCGAAAGATTTTCTGGGGCGTGTGATGAATATCCACCCTTCGTTAATCCCTGCATTTTGTGGCGAAGGATATTATGGCGGCCGGGTTCATTTAGCTGTTTTTGATCGCGGGGCAAAAGTGACCGGCTGCACGGTTCATTTTGCAGATAACAAATACGACCACGGCCCGATCATCCTGCAACGAACGGTTCCGGTTTATGGATGCGATACACCAGAATCGATTGCCAAAAAAGTCTTTGCACAAGAGTGCATCGCCTACCCCGAAGCCATTCAACTTTATGCAGAAGGAAAAATTGCCATCCAAGAAGGACGCGTCTGGATTACCGATGAAGCAGATTCAGCATAGAACAACAACTCTCACCTGCTAAGAGCCAACGACCGGATTGCTCAGCGTTCCAAGTTTTTCGATTGTGACATCAACCTGGTCGCCCGGCTTGAGAAAGACTTGTGGATCACGTGCCACACCAACGCCTGAAGGGGTGCCGGTAAAGATCAGATCGCCGGGTTGGAGTGTCATCAGTTGTGTCAGGTGGGCGATGATACGTTCAATGCCGAAGATCAGATCGGATGTCGAACTCTCCTGCATTGTTTTGCCGTTAAGCGCCAGAGAAATCGCTAACTGACCGGGATCGCCGACTTCGTCGCTGGTGACCAGATACGGCCCAATGGGAGCGAAAGTGTCGGGCGTTTTTCCAAGCATCCACTGCCCGCCCGGTCGCCCCTTTTGCCAATCGCGTGCAGAAACATCGTTCCCGACAGTATAACCGGCAACATAGTCGAGGGCTTTTTCTTCGGAAACATTTTTGGCTGGCTTGCCGATAATGACCACCAGTTCGGCTTCGTAGTCAACTTCCTGCGAAACAGTGGGCAGTACGATGTCAGAACCTGGCCCGCCAATCGTATTGGCATATTTTCCAAAGCAAACTGGTTCGCTTGGGATTTCTGCATTTGTTTCGCGTGCATGTTCCCTGTAGTTTAAGCCGATGCAGAGAACTTTTTGCGGGGCAGCAATCGGTGCTTGTAAATCGCCGGAGATAAATGCCTGTTTATCCAGCCCGATATTCATCGCCGCTTCAGCTTGCCTAAGCCCATCTGGTTGCTTCAGGATTTCGTGAATCGAATCGGGCAGGCTGCCCTCAACGGCACGTAAATCGACATAGCGAGCTTCATTATCCCGTACATCAACGCCAACCGGTTTGAGGCCAGCATCCGTTTGCAACATTGCAAGTTTCATGGTCTTGGTCTTTATGATAGGCGTTTACAAGCAGGCCGGAAGTGTTAAAGGAACCTCTGGTATACTTCAAATAGCAATAAAGGTTGGCAGGAATTTACAGCAAATCCACCAGGGGGTTAACACTGGGCTGATGAAAATGTTGTTGACTCTTTTTTTAAGTTACCCGAAGAAAATACCGGCAAAAGCACTCTGTTTATCTGGTCACTCAGAGAAGTCGAGCAGAAGGGGGCATCTGGCCCGCTTCCCAATTTTCTGGCTTTCTAAAAAAAGGAAAAAATGACTCACGCAAAGACGCGGAGACGCAAAGGATTTCACGCAGACTCTTTTTGATAATTATAAAGTCTTTACCAAGACCAACTTTCCTGATTTTTTCTTTTTCTTTCTTCTTCTTCTTTGCATCGCTGCGTCTTTGCGTGAAATACTTTTTTTGTTTTCAGTTTTTTTATTTCAGCGCGGAAGAGCTTGGCTGGAATTTAACCAAAGCCGTTGACAAAATGCCGTGTCAGACTTTTTGCATCATTCTTTCCTATATCATCCAGACGAATGGATTTTTATCAGCCCAGGTTAACACCCCCGGCTCGCCTTACCAATCGAGAGGGGCGTCTGGTGGTGGGCCGCCCATGACGTGGTAGCCGGCATCGACATGCAGATTTTCGCCGGTGATGCCGCTGGCTCCGTCGCTCATCAAAAATGCACCAGACTTGCCAACTTCTGCCGGGGTGATATTGCGACGCATTGGCGAAAAGTGATCGTACAATTTAACCATTTGATCAAACTCGCCAACGGCTGAAGAACTGAGCGTTTTCAGCGGTCCTGCACTAAGGGCATTTACTCGAAACCCTTCTGTACCAAGATCGTAAGCCAGATACTCGACCGCTTGTTCGAGTGCAGACTTGCAAACTCCCATCAAATTGTAGCCGGGCATCACTTGCTCGCCACCCAAGTATGTCAGTGTGAGAATGTTACCGCCTGGAGCCAATATTTGACGGGCACGGCTTGCGAGTGAAATCAAACTATAACAACTTACTTCCATTGCCATCTTGAAGCCATCTCTTGAAACGTCCCGGACAGGCCCCTTCAAGTCTTCCATCGGAGCATAAGCGATGGAGTGCAAAACGAAATCGATTTCGCCAAATTCCTCTTTCGCTTTGGCGAAAACGGCATCAAGGTGTTCATCGTTTTGAACATCGCAAGGCATGCAGAAGGTCGCGAAATCATCGACAAGCTTACGGAGCCTGCGTTCCATTCGTGGTCGCGACGGTTCTTTATCAGGCAGATGCGTAAAGCCCATCTGTGCCCCTTCAGCCTGCAATTCCTGAGTAATCGCCCAGGCGATACTGTAATCGTTGGCAATGCCAAAGACTAATCCCTTTTTGCCGGTAAACAACCCCATAACTCACTCTCCCGTTTTTCCAATAAACAAAAAACTTTTTGTTTTTATCATATCTAACAATACAAGACACCAGAATCAGCAGGCCTTCGCACAGCGTCTATATAGAAGGAACTTTTCTTAATCCAAAAACAGTTTGAACGCAGGGTAGACATTCTTGTCTGCCTTAACATAGAGCGTACTCAAAAGAGACAGACAGGAATGTCTGTACTCCTTTTGGATTAAGAGAGGCTCCCTATAAGCAGAAACGATGCCTGAACCCCTTCTGCACCGCCCCAGAGTATCTTTCTTCGCGTTTTCATTCAACCCGTCTGGAATCTTCAAGTCTCTAAATTATAAGGTTGGAAAGCAAAACGGAAAAGAAACAGATCTGTTAACGTGGCAGAAGATTTAATCAATACGATTGAACATTTTTAACAAAACAGCCAAGATACAGGGTAAATCATGGTCATTGTCCTGGCAAGACGTGACCGTCCAGGCCAGTTTCAACCTTAATTCGACGCCCATTCATACAGAAGAAATAACTTATATGTTAGCACATGTTGTCTATTTTACCCTCAAAGAGAACTCAGAAGAGACAAGGCAAAAACTGGTGGATGACTGTCATCGTTATTTGAAGGATCATCCGGGAGTCCTCTTTTTTGCTGCGGGAACGCTTGGCGAGGAATTCCAGCGTCCGGTCAATGATCTTGACTACGATGTTTCACTGCACGTTTATTTCAAAGATAAAGCCGCCCACGATGCCTACCAGACAATCAGCGACCATTTAACATTCATTGCAGAAAACAAGCCAAACTGGGAAAAAATCCGTGTGTTCGATTCCTATGTGACCACATAAATGCTTGCGGCTTTTCTATTTGAACGCCCCAAAGTAGCAGTCTTTCATTTGTTAGACGGCAGATTGATGTTAAATTTGGCACTTTTGAGTGAAGCAGACCTGTTGACGCAGGCGCCTTCGTCTTGCCGTTAAACGAATTATCTGTACTCGTACTGAATCTGTAATGCTCAGTTAGTCCTAAATTAGTCACAATTGAACATATTTCTCGCAGCTATTCACAAACAATTTCGTACCAGATCGAGCGGCCTTTTACGGGATTGAACTGGATCGTTTGCCGGGAACCATTTTTCTCTTTCTGGAAACTGATCTGTTTTTTCCTTCGCTTGCCAGTTTCGTCCAGTTCATACACCTTAACCGAACTCGAAGGAATATTGAGGGAAATTGTTGCATCGACAGGTTCAGCAATCACAGGTAAGCGACCAACGCCGGGAAGTCTCCAGGTCGTATAAGGAGACCAGCTTTGGGGGTTAATCGGAGCAGGCCAGAAACCTTGTGCGGTATGCTCGGCTTTGGCAACGGTAGTTAGCAGGATTCGTTTTGATTGACCAATCGGTTTCCCATCCATCGATGTTACTGTGATCGCAGCAAATGGTGTTTTGCAATGACTGATCGTCATCTCTTCGCCCAATGATATTTCTTTCTGTTGGTTGAGGAAACCGATAGCTGATTTCGTGTGTGAAGTATTGATCGTAAAAAGACCTTCGGAGTTGTCGAGCGAAAGTTCGCCGGTATCGCTGTCATACCGCTTTGGCTTCCTGTGAATTTTATCATATCCGGGAAGGTTCAGCTTTTGTGCCTGTTTGACAAACTCGGCATACTGCCATTCTTTCCAGGGAGGATTGGAAAAACGAATCGTTTTAACGCCCTCTGCAACTTTGGCGTTGGTGGAAGGACCCGTTGCAAGCACGACTGAAGCATTCCCGCTGTACTCTCCTTTCGGAAAAGCATTTCGCACCTTAGAGAGAAACGTGAGATAACGAAACGTCGAATAAGGGGCACTTCGTTCATCTGGTTGAAGTCTGAAAATGCTTTCGGGAGTATGGATGAGGTGTACTTCATTTCGAGCCGCCTTAACATCATTGCGATGAAACATAGCCGCGGCTGCAGGATAGGTGCCCCAGCGGGTCGGGTCAGACTGGCAGCGAAACCAACCGAGTTTTTTTTCATCCGTTTTGTATGAGAAAAGTAACAAGGCGTCCCAGTCTTGCAGGCAGGTATAAGCCGTTGTCATCAGAAGCCCCTCTGCACGGTAGTCGTTCGGCCAGGGGTAATTGAACTCCGTGACAATCATCGGTTTGCCAATAGCTGTATTTCGGGCAAGTGTAGGCATCGGCCCACGTATTGCAGGAATATCGCTACGAACTCTGGAAATGTTGGCGTATTTGAAAAATGGTTTCGCCTTGACCGAAGGATGGTTCCAGTACTGATTCCCGCAGACAAAATCATTAGCATCTGCGTTCACGTAGGTATCACAAACCGTAAAAACCTGATTGGTTCCCGAAATTGGAACCCGAACCCCGACGTTCTTTTTTAGATGCGATTGCATTTGTTCGTGATAACTCCGCTGAATTTCTTCCAGGAAATGGAGTGTATCACGCATTCGAAGTGGTCCCATCCGGTATTGAAGAGGATCCGGCATTGCCCCTCGACTGAATCTGCTCATTTGAGCCTCTGGAAACTGAATCGCCAACTTCTGCAGATTTTCTTCCGGAAACAATTCGGATTTCCCATCCGCTCCCGTCCATGCTTTTTGCAGCCGGCTTTGTGTCTGGTATTTCGAAAGCAGCCATCGATTCCAACGCTGATAAAGTTGCTCACGGTAATACGGCAGCGAAAGTTTTGCGTTGCTCAAAAAATAAAACAGAGAGTTTTCGTTGGTAGTTTCCACAAGCGCAATCGCAGGATCATCAACATAACGCAAACCGGTATAAGGATTGCGATGCGTGAGCAGTTTGGTGGCGTAATCTTTTTGTAGTTCAATCATTCGCTCATCAAAAATAGAAGCCCCCTTCATCGAACCGGCCCAGTTAGATGTGAACGTGTCGCCATACTTGACGCCATCAGCGTCCTTGAACATCCGGTAATCGAGCAGATCCATATAAATGTAGATCCCCTGCTTTTTGAATTGAGCGATCAGATAATCGAGTCGGTCGAGAACGTCTTCATCAAAATTCCGGCTGTTCCCTTTCGAATAGTCGATCAGCCCCCCATACGGACTGTCCAACGAGTGCAGGCGAACCATATTCACGCCATATTTTGCAAAGCGATCAGCCAGCATACGGGCAGTCTGCTTCTCGGGAGTACAATCGCTTCCCCCCAGATTGGTACCGAAAAATCGCGCCCGTTTTCCATTCTCATAATATAAATGCCCATCCGGCTTAACGCTCACAAACCCATATTTCCCAGCCGGGGTGTGCAGAAAGTGACTCAAATCGATACTGTCGCGATTGATATCATCCAGTGGGAATTCAAACGGGAACCACTTTTTCGTATCGTGAAAAACATATTTAACTTCCGGAAGAGGCTCGCTTTTTCCGGTCACTTTGAGCTCATCAAACCAGACGGTTCCCTCGCCGTAACCAAGTCCGAGAATCAGAATCATGCTATCCGCCTTGGCAGGAGCGCGAGCAGTGAGGGTCAATTTTTGCCAGTCGTTTGTCCCACTGATTTGCTTTGTCGATGATTGATCCAACCATCGATTTTCACCTTGCCAGGATAAAATTGCCTGCGGACGCCCGGTGACATTTTTCGTTTTCATCCAGACTTCTAATGTATAAGTTGCCCCCGCTTCGACCGGACGAGGGTAAGAATACCAGCGGGACGTACTTTTTTGCCAATCCTTGGAGTTATCCCTTCCCGGATCACTGATTCGAAGGGATGCTTTCCCGTGATGAGCAACGGTTTTGTCCCATTTCAAAATTCCTTTCGATTGATAAGAATCAGCCGTCCAGCCATCTGGGAGATCATCTCGATTGAGATCTTCTTCAAAGGAAGGGTTTGGCGAAATGTTTTCCTGCGGTTGCAATTCGACCGCCAGCATACAGAGACAGAAAACGAGTGTTGAGATCATGATGGTTGGTTCCTGTTTCTAAAAAGTTTCCTATTCGCTTCCAGGCACTAGTTTTAGGGGCCAGGAAATAGAACTCGGTGTTCTTTGTCTCTGCTCGGTGTTCTTCTCTGCTCGGTGTTCTTTGTCTCTGAATGATGTATCTTCTTGTCTTCAATAGCCTGAAGGGAACCTCTATTTATTCAAAATTTTCCGACTGGACGGAAGGTAGACATTCTTGTCTGCCTACAAAACAGTATGCTCTGACGAAACAGACAGGAATGTCTGTACTCCCTTTGAATAAATAGAGGCTCCCTAAAATCTATTTTTCAGTCACAAAAAACAAAAGGAAGCATTATTTCTGCCCCTTTATTCTATCAAAAACAGCGTTGTAAAAATAGAATACAGAACTAAAGGGGGGCTCACCTCTGATCGACTCGTTCAAGAGATTATCATCACCAGATTCTTTTCATCAGAATTCGGTGTCCATGATATTCTCTGCCCCTCAAATGGAATGACTTACGAAAAGGATGACATAACATGCAACTGTCCGAAGAACAAATTAAACAGGCAATTCTCCATCCCTATCCGCCTGTTCGCAAGTTGGCTCTGAGTTATTTCTCGCGTTCGTTCTGCCAAGACAAAACCGTTATGCCGCTCGTGATCGAAGCAATGAAAAGCCTGGATGAAAAAGAAATCTTCGCTTTCGCCAACAAGGCCAAAGAGCTTCCACAAACAGAAAGTACCATTCAATGGTGCATGGAGGAACTCAATCAGGAATTGAGTGAGGATGTCGCGTCCTCTCCTTATCTTCATTATACTATTCCCCTGTCCAGTATTCTTGTCAACGCTGAGCTTTCGCTAGTTCAAGGTAAGCAGTCCGAGATCCTGGAACTTCCTGCTTTGTCTCCTAAAGCAGGCCATACACTTTCCGAGCGAATCAGTTTACTTTCCGAATCGCCCGAATCTCTGTGGGGCAAGCTGATGGATTTCTGCGAACGGGAGAACGAGAAAAAATACATCTGCGAGATGGATACTCCTCACGCCCATCGAATTGTGGAAGCCCTGGCTCGTGGCGGTGCAGAGATTGCTGAAAAAGTTCTTGCGATGCTCAATGAAGAAGTTGATTATTCAGAAGAGTGTCCGCGAGAACTAATGCAGGGATTCGTTATTCGCCTGGCAGGAGAATTGCGACTCACCTCAGCGGTCCCTTTGCTAATTAAAGTGCTCAAGGAGGATCATGAATGGTATCGCGAGGAAAGCAAGAGGGCTTTGATCCAAATTGGTGGAAGAGACGTTTTAGAATTTGTCTCCAAAGAATTCCCCACTGCGGAATGGTCTTTTAAGCTGTACAGTATTGAGATCCTGGAAAAGTTGCACATGGAAAAGTGTGCAAAAAAATGTGTCGAGTTTTTCAACGAAGAGAAAGATGGGGAGATCAAGACATTTCTTGGGGACGCCGCTTTGACTCATTTTTCTTCCGATGCGGTTGAACCGGTGCGGCAATACATCCTTGAAAGCAAGTTCGATCCAGAGATTGGCGAATTGCGTGAAGCCCTTGTAGCAGTCTGCACACTGCTTGAAATTGATTTTCCCGAGTTTGCAGATTGGAAGAAAAAAAACGAAGAAGCCCGCTTACAATATGAAAAGAAAATCGCTGCAATAGACGCGGACTTGCTGCTACCATTAGCCGACCTGGAAGATAATTTTGAAGATGAATATGAAGATGAAGAAGATGATGTTTTTCAAGATGAATTTGAAGATGAATTTGACTATCAAGTCGATGAAGAGTATGTCGAGCCAAACTACTCTCCAGGGACAATCTTTCGCCAAAACGCCAAAATTGGACGCAACGATCCCTGCCCCTGTAATAGTGGAAAGAAATATAAAAAGTGCTGCATGAATAAAGCAAGTGAAGCCCCAATGTTTGATTAAAGCTCTGCCGTTATTTTTATCTCCATGTAACGGGTCACACTGCCTGCCCGGCTGGTGTATTGCCCATTCTAAAACTCGGGTCACTGCACCCGGGCCATTACTGGCCCGGCTCGCCTGCTGTTTCCCATAGGGACACAGGTGAAGGCCCCTACGACTGAAAGAGTTTTGTGTCTGATCTTCATCTGCTTCTTCCCTTGATCGCTGCTGCTTTGTTTGTCTGCGGGTTACTTTTCATTAAACAGGTCAGTGGCAAGCAGATCAATCCGTGGACGGTCACGTTTCTTTCGAATCTCAATGCGGCAGTCATCTTTTCTGCTTTATGGCTTCTTGGTGGACCGGGCCAACCCTGGCAGATGCTTTGGCAACCATTTGTGATCGCTACTTTGTATGTCCTGGGTGTTGTTTTTACGTTCAACGCGATTGAACGTGGCGATGTATCGGTAGCAACACCTGTCTTCGGCGTCAAGGTTCTGATCGTTGCGATACTGGTCACATTTTTTGGTGGTCAATCTCTTTCGATCATGGTCTGGGGAGCCTCTGCGCTTGCGGTGATTGGAATTGTGATGATTCAATGGACTGGCTCCGGGCATCCCAGACACATTTTTATGACAATCATCTTAGCAATTCTGGCTGCCTGTTCCTTTGCCACCTTCGATCTTCTCGTACAAAAATGGGCGCCGGCATGGGGGCCGGGACGATTTCTTCCGATCATCTACTGGATGGTCGGACTGTATTCGATCCTGTTTATCCCTTTTGTGCAGTTCGATAAAATCTTCGACCGGGAAATTCGCGTTCCACTTTTTATCGGTGCATTTTTGATTGCCTTCCAAGCGATGTTTATTGTCTTCACACTCTCTGCGTTTGGCGATGCAACCCGCGTGAACGTGATGTACGCAACCCGTGGAATCTGGAGTGTGGGGTTAGCCTGGATTGTTGCCAAACGCTGGGGAGGCAGCGAAGCTTCGGTCCCCTACCGCTGGATGCTCGTCCGCCTCTGCGGAGCCATCCTGCTTACCGCAGCCGTGATACTCGCCATCCTCGGCGGATGATAAAAATGTTTCTGGCTCTACCGGATTCTATGTGCCAGTAATTTCAATGCTTTTGTTTATGGCTTTCAGCCAAAAAGAGCAATCAAACAATTTTACCTGGGGCGTTGCCCAATGCTGTCCGGGATAATTTTGGTTGTAAAAAGTATCCTGAAGAATTGTAGAATTGTCTTTGAAACTTGTCACTTTTACAAGAGTCAGTGGGGCGATTGGAGTGAACTGGAGCGGAGATTTTT
>Ga0316208_1002196_pt1 | contig 16337 bp, 8 predicted proteins | sample 3monopyrite_MG_FD_204944 | JGI IMG/M metagenome (GOLD analysis project Ga0316208, IMG submission 204944) | Microbial mat bacterial communities from mineral coupon in-situ incubated in ocean water Damariscotta River, Maine, United States -... | ecosystem: Environmental > Aquatic > Marine > Coastal...
TCGGCAAGTCGCTTTATAGGGCGAAACCCTCTGTCGCATCAAGACTTATATCATTTCAAACCAATTTTCACTTCACGGCGTAGAGTGGCATTCAGACCTGACCCCTTTAGTTTTCCTTCAAGGGAAACTCAGATGCCTGCTCAAAATTACGCAACCATTGATCTCGGCACAGTCGAATTCTACGTGACCTGCGAGCATTGCGAGAAAAAATTCGAGTTCACCATTGGACTTGCTGCTCATGGTGAAGCGATGGGGGTCGGTGTCCAGTACCAAAACATGGCTGCTTCCAGAGCGAAATCGAATGCAGCGTCTCTGTGGATCTCCCTCAAGAAGGCGGTCAAAACAGGCAATCCGGACAGACTGAGCTGGCTGTATGGGTCTGAAAAGTGCCCTCACTGCGATTACACACAGTCTTGGATGCAGGACAGTATCGTCGACTCTTACCAAGGGACGGGGATCGCAGCTGGTGGAGGCCTTGGATGCCTGACAGGTTTATTTTTCTTATATACTTTTTCGAGTGTCGTCACAGCTCTACCCCAGCCGTTTAGATTTTTGACAGGAATCATCGTTCCACTCGGATGTGTTGCATTTTTGGTATATTGGGGCTTCAAATTTGGAGACCGATACGGAACGCGCGCACTTGAGGAGCAACGGCGAATCTACGGAACACCGGAACGTCGAAATCCGGTAATCCGCTGGGGGGACTACGATCCCGCGCTGGACCCTGACCCTCCTTGGAAAATCAAGGAGAGGGCGAGTGAGTTGCCGAAGGGATTTCAGGCACCGGCCCAGGATTACCAACTCAGTGAGTACGATCTTCAAAAAAAATACGGGTACATCAAAGGGACGAATGTATTTCATTTCATTGAATCAGAGCGACGGAAAACGTCGAAACCGGACAGTTCCACTGAGGCCGCACCACGGCGAGTTCGGTGCCAATGCCTAAAATGTGGGAAACGGATCAGAGTTTCATCTGAAAAGATCGGCAGACGTGGAAAGTACCCAAACTGTGGCGAACGATTTATCCTCGCAGATCTGGGTGAATAATCGGGTAGCTCAGGCACCCGAGGCATTCAGTGAATAGTTTGAGGACCAGAATAAGCGTTACCTGAAAATAAAATCCTTGGGTTGCGTAGCAACCCAGACATCCCTAAACGGGATTGTCTGTGCTACCCGGTGATAATTATAGAAAAGTCAGCAAGAATGCCGATCATTCAATAGTAGCGGACCCGCTTTTTATCCATCCCGCACGGGATGATTTTCGCTTCCATCTGGACTCACCAGCTAACGATATACTGCAAAACGCCAGCAGCCTCGACTCCGGTGATTGATACGGAAGATCGGTGGTTCAGCGATGTAGGGGCTTGGGAACAATATGTATCATCTTTTACCTTTCGATTTTGTCTGTTGATGCTGTTTGCCGAGCATTGCGTCTGAAAAGCCTTTGAGGTCTGTCCAGAAGGTTCCTTCGCCGGCGAAGATGAGGTTTAACTCGATATCTTCCGGTAAACCATCTGCAAATACCCATTTGTTGTAGGCATCGCCAGAGCCGAATGCTTCGACGGCGAGTTTGAATTTATTCGCCTTGGCTTCTTCCTGCATGCGGGTGGCATCGGCCGTTGCCTGACCAAGTACAACGGTGGCCTGGGCTTCCATGACCGCGATATCTTTATCGATCCCTGCAACAATTCGCTGAGTTTCGGCAGCAGTTTCCTTTGCTGTTTTTTCGCCCTCTGCGATTGCATTGGCAACCAGCTTATCGGTTTCGACACGAATCTTTTCTGCTTCAAGTTCTACCTTCTGCTCTGCTTCTCGCAGATTCGCTTCCATTTCAGCGGTGATCGTTTCCTGAATTCGAGTTAAGGCGAGTTCTTCGGAAACGAACGCTTCCTGCTTATATTTTCGGATTTCCTGTGGAATATAAATATGCCTTACCAATCCGTAAAGCAGTGTGACATCTTTTTCGATGAGTGCTTTCTGGAATTTTTCTGTTGTTGCGGTTTGGAATTCCTGACGTGAGTCGCCAACAAGTAACTCGACTGCATTGTATTGCGAGCCGATGTTTCTACAGATCGATTCAATTTGAGGCATCACCACTTTGGTCTCAACCGCTGCAACATTTCCAAACTTGCTGATGACATTCGGAGCTTGCTCTGGAGTAATTCCCCAGATCGCGGTGAAATCCATGTTGATCGGGAACGCATCGTTTGAGGGGAAGGAAATACCGGTGCCATCATGAGCAATCATCGGTTCACCTGCTTCGTCGAACATCAGCGAACCATCCGGCTTGGTCATTATATTCGCTTTGATACTTATTTCTCGAAATCCAATTTCTACGATATCAATATGTTGTTCTTTGGGATTTGTCGGATAAATTCCCGGCGGGAATACATCTTTCTGGATTCCTTTTTTAGTACCCGTAATCGGGTTGTTATCCAGGTTCGTGACAACACCCACGTAGCCGGTGGGGATGACAACCCAGCCTGCATATTTCGTTTGACTTTGATCCTGAATGGCCTGCGTTTTAACGATGGTAAAAGAGTAAGCATAATCGTTGACGCGGTACCTGCCTGGTCCAAAGACTTTGCGAATAATTCCCTTGAATTCAGTTTTGCCCAGATCTCCATCGACAAGATACTCTCCGGCTGGTAATTCTTTGCCAAGTCTTGATGTTGCAATACCGACTTCGCCTGGCTTGACAACAACATCGGGAATCAATTCCCGTCCCCAATAAAACGGCGTGCGAAAATGCCGACCGGGGCCAAGTAATTCGCGGATCATTCCCTTTTCAAGAACAGAACCATTTTCATCAACCCGAGCGAAACCTGTTTTGGATTCTGGTTTATTATACCCCGGCAAGAATGGAAGAGGCGGTCCTTTATATCGTAGACGTAGACTGTATCCGGTCGGGACATATATACGATTTATCGTCCATTCAAATAACGTCCATCCGCCGACGACAACAATCACAGCGATCACAGTGGTGTAAATCGCACTTTTTGTAGTTATTAATGACTTGGTAGCCATGAGGTGATTCCTTTATTGAAATTCTGGTGACCAGAATGATAACTCTTTGTTTGAAGATCGCTGCAGGGTCCGCTGTGCGGACCGTTGATTGTGCTAAGGTCTATCTATTATGGTCTGCACAGCAGACCCTACGATTTATTTCTTTTCGGGTGGTTTTACGACAGGTGGAGTCGCTGTTTTTGATGGGGTGGCGAATGATTCGAAGATCTTCATTATGGGACTGTCTTCAGTATTAGCCATGATTTTTCGATAGGCTGGCGCCAGTTTTACGTTCATCACATACCTGGCGTAATCTGCCCCCTCGCCTCCGAATGCTTCGACAGCTCTTTTCCATCCGGCTGCCTCTGCCTGATTATTAAATTGAATAACCTCGGCATCTGCCTTGGCACGTGATGTGATTGCTTCGGCTTCGTCTTTTACTGCTTCCAGTTTCAGCTTGGCGACACCCAGGTTTTCATTTGCTTTAATGACCGCAACTTCTTGTTCTCGTTCCGCTTCGACAGTCACTTTGACAACTTCCTGTTCGGCAACAATCAATGCCTGTTTACGAAGAATCATCTGTTTGGTGACGGCTAATTTCTGTTCTTCAACTTGTTGTTCGATCTGTTTTTCGTATTGTTCGACTTCTGTTTTTTTCTCTCCTCGCTGGCGAATCGGTTCTGCAATTTTTTCGGGAGGAAAGATTTCTGTGATTTTTGCGACAACCACTTCAATCCCAAGCGGCTCGCATTCCAACCGCATTACTTTTTCAAAGTTTTCTTCAAAAATCGTTCGCGTTTTTCCATCAATAAAGTCGCGTCCAGATATTTTTGAGCCTTCCACCCGGCAGTAACTTCGCGCGATCGGCATGATTACCTTACTGATAATTTCTTCGTCGATTTTTTCGCCATTATCTTCATCATTAAATGTGACATAAACCTCGGCAGCTTTTTCGGGCATTACGTGGAATACAATAGTTGCGTCCAAGCTGACCCAGAACCCATCTTTGGATGGGAATCCCATATCCTTGTTATTCGCCAATTTGAACGTCTGACTTCTGCAATCAACCTGATTGATACGAATTTCATAAGGGTTCATGAAGTAGGTACCAGCTTCAAGAGTTTTCGCTTCAACACCACGTTCCCCTTTTTCAACCAGCAGTGTGTTGGGCTTCTCAGGCATTGTTCCGGCTAAATTTGTGACCACACCATAGTACCCAGCAGAGATAACAATTGGTTTTTGAATTTCGAGGTCAAACAGATAGGGATTGATCGGATAACGACCGGCGCGGAGAACGCCTGGAACAATTCCCTTTGTCAAAACGCCATTTTTGAAAATTTCTTTTGTCGAATCGGTTTTGGCAATGAATTCGCCGTAACCTAAATCATCTCCTGTCAGAGAAACGAGGACACCCATCTCACCTTCTCCGATCACTTTCTGGTCAATCACTTCCCAGTCCCAGTGATAAGGATTAAACCAGTGCCTGCCTTCCAGCAGAAATTCTCGCTGGACCCCTTTCGTATCAGCTGTGGGGGCTACTTCTTGAGTATTCTTGAGATCAATCCCTGTCTTTTTCGTCAAAATTGCCATCTGCCCCGCTGAGACATCGACACGGAAAAAGTTGAAAGCCATCCAACCGCCTACAACTAAGGCAATCACAAGAAAAAAAATGCCTCCCGTGCTGTAAAGCAGTGCTTTGAGACTCCGATATTCAGTATTTTGCCGAGACATATTTTATCTTTCCAATAAAATGGATACCGCTGTACTTACTCAGATTGTTGAGGTTGTGTTTCTTAAACAGAATGTAATCTCTCAAGCATAACGCATTTAATCTACTCAGGTTCATTGAATTGTTGAAAATCATCAACAAACCCAATTCTTCCCTGGAACACTCTCCCTTTCCATCTGGATAAATCGATACAATCGGAATAATTTCACCAGTTACCGGAGCTTAATGCAATTCATACTTTTTGAGGCCAACTATCTTACTCAATAACCATCCAATTGCCGATTCTTCTTAACAGGCATGCTCCGAATTGTTGCCGTAAAGCACCGGGCTTAACCGGCAAGCCAAATGACTGAATGCGATCGAAAGTGCGTGAAGCAATGTTTTCCGATTTTGAATATGATGTAGCGATTCTGGGAAATGACCCTGCTGCGCTGCAACTTGCACAGCGTGCCTGTTGTCAGTTTGCGCGGGTAGTGCTCATTGAAGAAGCCGAGTTTGTTTCTGAAGATTGCGTTGCCGGGTTAACTCGATTGGTGGGTAAGGTTCGCTTTGAATCGGAACATCAAATAATTTGCGAAACCGAACAGGGAAGCCTTTCTTTGACGGTTCAGCAGATTGTTATCGCAACGGGATCAACTCCTGTTTCTCCTCGCTGGATGATCGAGCATCCGCAGGTTGTCTTTAAAGGATCCGAACATTCGCTGGAGCAATTTGATTGTCTCGCGATTGCAAGCAAAGAATCAGTCAAACTGATTTCGGGAAAAGATCGCATTCTCGAAGAGGTAATCGATTCGGGTATTATCGGTTTAAGTGAAGAGCAGGGGCAAATCCGAATCTTTCTTGCATCCGGGAAATCGATTCTTGTCGATGCCGTTGTTGCAGCGCAGGTGGAGCAACGCGGTTATACTTCTTCGTTGAATCTCGAAGCAGTTGGCTTGTTCGCTGATGATCGCGGTTGCTTGTGGTGCAACGACAATTACGAAACCTGGACCTCAGGAATTTATGCAGTTGGCAATGTTGTCGGCTATCCTTCTACTGAATGTGCCATTGAAAAGCAGATTGAAATCGTCATGAATTCAATGCTGGCTTTACGAACTGCTTCGGTTTGTGTGTAAATGATGTCGCCATGACGACAACGCATTACGAAGCAGTATCTTATCAATGAAATGCTGTGCAAAAGTGGCAAGATATTTTTGATGAATCGTAGGTTAGGCTTTCCAGCCTGACACGAATTGCACTGATTCTTTCAAGTAACAATACAGCGTTAACTGGTCAATCAGAGAGTAAATCTCATAGATAGCACATTGGTCAGGCTGGAAAGCCTAACCTACTTTTATGGCTACGGCTTGTCCGGGTTAGGATTCATATAAGAGCTGCGTCACGATGCAGCCTACAGGAAGCTACTTCGATTTTGCGGCTGTTTTCTTTTCCGGGGTTGCCTTCATCTTCATCTTCAATTCTGATAGATCGATGCCCGGCGAAACTGAGTTCCAGCGCGGTCCCTGGTAGTTGATCAATTCTGCACTTTTCAATTCGGAAAGATCGCGACCAGCAAATTGCATCTCATACGCCAGAACTCCCTCCACGGTTCCGGGGAATTTAATTGCGGTTGCTTGTTTCGTTTCGGTGTTCCACCAGCCAGCTAGATTTGATTTGGGATGCAGAAGAAGAATTTGTCCCAACAGATCGATTTTACGAATTTGATTGGCGGGGGCTTCTGTGCTGTTGAGGGTAATTAAACCTGTCGATGAGGTTGCTAAATCAAAGACGCAATTCGTGGCATCAATCGTTAATTCAACGGGAACGCTGTTCGGTTTATCCAGATGAAGACTCACAAAAGAATCGGCTTGCCGCAGTGTTAACTGTTCGCATTGGATTTCCGGGAAGGAGCGATCAGAAAGAGACTCCGACAGTTCGAGGAAATCTCCTGCTCCGACTTTCAAACAATTTTCAATATGAATTCGTCGGGAAGAACCGCCCAGCATAATGCTTGTCCCCGGCGAATAAAACCGACAGTTAGAAACGGTGAGGCGACCGGCGTTTGCCTCCGAAGATGAAAGCGGCTTCCACGCAATGGCCCGCGTTGTTTGGTTGTTATTAGCCTCAGCTTTGAATTGACATTGATTCGCTTCAAAAGTTAACGATTGGCAAACAAGCAGGGCAGGGGGGAAGGGGTTGCCTGCTTCTGTTGATGAACGGTATTCGACGGTGATATTTTTCATTGAGAGATACGTTGCAGAAACTCGCCAAGGTTGGTCCGCAATTAACACAATTGCATTTTGTGCTGGTTCAGAAGATCGTGTGATAATTTGAAGCGGACCCACGGTGGCCAAATTTTGCGATTGATAGACCCGCCCGGCGATCAACTCCAGTACTCCTTGTTTATCAGGGGAGGGGAGCGGTATCGCCTGTTCCCATTCAGATTCTTCTTTTGGCACGGGAATTCCTTGCCACTGCGTTGGTTCGATTTGCTTGCCGGTGATGCTCAATAACAATTGACTCATTTTTAAGTGGGGAATGCGATCTCCCATTCCCCACGCGGTAAGCATGACCAATAAACAGACAGCAGCCAGGATTGTTGTACGGGGGGAAAAGCGAGAAGGTTTTGAAACCGGCTGTTCAAATTCCTTCACATAGTTTTTGATAATGTTTCCCGAAAAGTACTCCTGTTTTTTTTCGGTGATCATTCCCGTTGCAGAATTGGGGCGTTCATTAAGATTACTGCGTGTGAGTTGGTAGATGATTTGAGCGGTTTCGGGATCAACATCCGGTGCGAATTCGCGGACATTTGGAATAGATCGCGAAACATGATTGCGAATTTTCAACAGCGAATCAGCCGAATAAACCGGGGAACGACCGCACGCCATTTGCCAAAGCAAACAACCAACCGAATAGAGATCGGCTTGGTGTGTCCAACTTCCGTCGCGAATCATTTCCGGAGCGAAGCCATCGTAACTTTCAAACGGCAGCGTCACGTTCAACGTCCAATGCGGCGAAAGCGTTGGCACCACTGCTGCGTTTAACAACTTCACTGCTCCACGCCGGGAGAGAATTAAATTGCTGATTCGCAAATCTCCATGAACAACGCCGCTTTGCTCCAAATGGCTAAGTTGCTGAAGAAGTTGCCTGGTGATTACTTTCAATAATGGTTCTGGAAACCGTCCTCTGCGAATCAGTAATTCGCCAGCGGTTAACCCGCGAAAATGTGGATGGACGACAAATAGTGAATTCTCTTTAGCGATGTAATCGACAGGCAGAGTAATCTCACTCATATGACGGTTTCGCTGAAGTTGCAACCGCATCTCTGAAAGTGCGGCGAGTGTTTCGGTAGAGCAGGGGGCTGGTTGACGGTATTCGTCAATTAGAAATCGTTTTTTCGTTTGAGCATGCTGAGCCAGATAGCGAACATGTACCTGATCCTGCTGCATCTGATCGATCAGCAGATAATCCCCCACCTTGAGTGATTCTTCGCGCCCTTCTGAAAGAGAGTCTGCTTGAAAGGGCGATAACAGCCGGCGTTGAACAAGGGCGTCGAGCCAAATCGAATCGAACATCGGAAGATCACGATTCAGTAAACGTACATACGCACCACACCCCGACAGATCGCGTTCGCGCACCGCGGTGAACTGTTCTAATTTACGAATCATTTCCCTGGAAGCAGGGTCATACATCAATTAGGGATTCCCTTCCCATGCTTGTTTTCATTTATTCTCGCAAAACGGAGCTGTTGCCCCTGGTGACCATGTTTGGTGAAACGCAACTTGTCTTATTCTAAGGGATATGCGGGTATCTCGAAAAGGCCAAGCATTCTTTTGAGGTGGTCTTTCATTCAAACCGAGATTGACGTTGTATTTCCCGTTCCGAAACGCTAGTTTTATATTATATCTGCAACTTCCGATGCTTCGCGATCCTTCCGATATTCCTGTTAATGAATCAGGGGCTTTCGATGTCCTGCCAGACTTCTCATCATCAAAAACACGCCTTTGCCAATTTTCATCCGTTGGAGCGGGAGGGAATTACGGTTGCCAGCCGGCGTAATATGCTCAAAGCATCGCTTGCAGGAATTGGCGGGTTGACCGTTCCTGGATTAATGAAGGCTCGGGCAGAGGCAAGCAAATCCGGGAAACCGTTACGTCAGAAAAGTGTGATTCTTTTGTGGATGACCGGGGGACCGAGTCATATCGATACCTGGGATCCGAAGCCGGAGCGTCCGCTCAATAATCGTGGACCGTTTTCAGTGATTGATACCGCAGTTCCCGGCATTTCGATTTGCGAGCATTTACCCAAACAAGCAGCGATGATGGATCGCTTCACGATTATTCGTTCTGTCGATCCGAAGATGAGTAGTCACCAGCCGAACCAGGTGATGCAAACTGGCGACCGTAAATCAACACCTCGCACCCGCACCGAAGGAGACAAGTACCCGGCGATTGCTTCGGTTATTTCAAAGCACAGGCAAAGCAGCTCCACGGAAATGCCTAACTATGTTGCTTTCTACAAGCATCCCACACACGTTGCCTGGGGCGGGTATCTCGGAAAACAGTACGATCCTTTTGATGGCAACAAAGCAGCCGTTTTGCCCATGTATAATTTGGTTGGAAAGCCACTCAATAAACTCTCGGGAGCAAATATGTTCCAACTTCCGTCGGGGTTAAATCATCAACGGATGTTTGATCGCAAAAAATTGAACCAGGATTTGGATCGCATTCGCATGGGGGTCGATTTAACCGGCTCGCTCGATGCGTTCGATTCCTATCAGAAGCAGGCGTTTGATATGGTGCTTGGCAAGAAAGCCCAGCACGCTTTTGATATTTCACGCGAACCGGAAAAGTCCCGTTCACGTTATGGAAAACAACTCTGGAGTCAGCAAACATTATTGGCGAGACGTTTGGTCGAAGCCGGAGTTGGGTTTGTTACACTCGATTTAAGTTATCACACGGCTTCTGGCACTTGGGATAATCATGGAATTCCCGGCGGCGTTTATGGTGGGATCAGTAACGGGCTTCAGCCGATCTTGCCGTTGTTCGATCATATCCTTACAACTTTGGTTAGCGATTTGGAAGAGCGAAATCTTCTTGATGATGTCCTGGTGATTGCAATGGGAGAATTTGGGCGAACGCCTAACATGGGAACACAAAAAAGTACCGATGGTAGAAATCACTGGCCGGTCGTGATGTCGATGTGTATGGCTGGTGGCGGATTCCGGCACGGTCAGGTGATCGGTTCCAGCACTAAAAACGGCGGCGAAATTCTCGAACGCCCCGTCACCCCCGCAGATATCGCAGCAACGATCTATAAGCACATGGGTGTTCCGCTGCTTGGCACTTACGAAGACCACAAGGGAATGCCCCACTTCATCGTCCAGGAGAATGGACAACCAATTGCCGAAATGGTGTAGTCGTGATTCACTGTTGACGGCATTCGTAGGTTAGGCTTTCCAGCCTGACACGATAACTCGCCGACTTATCGAGTAGTCTTTAGTGTTAGTCCGGTAGGGAATACTGTGCGTATCACGATTGTAGAGTTGTGAGTGCTACAATGGCAATGTTTTTCGTGAGTTGTAATTCGCAATTGGTCTACACAGCACACCCTGCAACTGAAGGCAATTCACTGAGTAGATACGCTGAGTAGATACGCTGAGAAATCGAAAGATGATTATCTTGGATATCACATTTGTCAGGCTGGAAAGCCTAACCTGCTTACTTCAGGTTATTCCAGCGAGAGTCATTTGGCTGGGGAGAGATATTCGTAGCGATGAGGACCTCTTTTTCTTTTTTTCGCATAAGAATTTGATCCTGTTCGTTTAAGTCGTCGTAGCCACACAGGTGAAGCAGCGCGTGAATGAGATACAGCGATAATTCATTCACTTCCGACCAGCCAACTGTTTCTGCAGTTTCTTTTGCCATCTCTGCAGAAATGACAATCTCTCCTTCAAGCGATTGCTGTTCTGAAAGCAGTGAATCATCATTCATCGGGAAGGTGATCACATCAGTCGGAAAGTCGTGTTCAAGGAACTGGTTATTGATTTCGTGGATTGCTTTGTTATCAACAATCAGGATGTTAAGAGTTGCTCGATTTCTTTTGAGTAGTTGCAGGATACTTTTTGTCAGCGTCAGTAAGTATGCTTGATCAATCGAAATGATATTTTGGTTATTGATGATTTCAATTTGGAAATCGGTTGCTGGTTTCATCGATCAGGCGGTTTTCTGCTCTTTTTGTTCCGGATAAGTGATTCTGCCATGATACATGCTGGTGAGTGATTTGATTAACGATTCTTCGATCTGATGGATTTCACTCAGGCAAAGCGAACATTCATCAAATTGACCATCGAGCAGGCGTTTCATCGTCAATTTGTGAACGAGATGTTTGATGCGAGCCGGAGTTGGTTCGCTGAGCGTTCGGCTGGCAGATTCAACACAATCGGCCAGCATCATAATTCCTGCTTCCCGCGTTTGCGGCTTGGGGCCGGGATAACGGAAGGCCGCTTCTTCGACATCCATCTTACGTTCCGGTTCTGCATCTGCTTTTTTGTTGGCTGCATGATAGAAGTATTCAACCAGTGTGGTTCCATGATGCTGTTCAATGAAATTGATCAAGGCTTGCGGTAAGTGATATTCTTCTGCCAGTTCGACACCATCTTTAACGTGGCCGATAATAATGAGTGTACTCATCGCCGGGGCGAGGGAATCGTGGCGGTTCGGTTCGCCTGCGACGCGATTTTCGATAAAGTATTCTGCTTTGGGGATTTTGCCGACATCGTGAAAGTAGGCTCCGACTCGCACGAGTAAACTATCAGCACCAATTTTTTTGGCGGCAGCTTCTGCAATTGTCGCCATCGCAACCGAATGATTGTAAGTTCCGGGTGCTCGTCGGATCAGTTCTTGCAGTAACGGGTGTGAAGGATCACCAGTTTCCAGCAGGCTGATTCCGGTCACGACTCCAAAAGTCGATTCAATAAAAGGTAAACTGCCTGCAACAATAAAGCCTGCCATAATACACCAGCCTGCATTTTTCAGGCAATTTTGCAGCAAAGCCATATCCCACCAGTGATTGATGCTGGGAGAAGGATAAATCAAAATTTCCATTCCCCAGGTAACGAAAAGACAAACAACCGCAGCTAAAAAACCAGCACGAATAATTGTAGAACGTGATTGCACATGTTTCAAAAAGATGACCGATGTTGAAGCAGAAGCGAGCATGACCGAAAACTGTGAGATATCCATTAGTGTCGCGATGCTGATCATTAAACTAAGCATAAAGGCGGTCACAATGGCCATACGCTGGTTGTAGGCGACCGACATAATCATTGTCGTTGCGACCACAATCGCAACTTCTGCCCGCATCGGATCGAACGAAACAGCACGTCCCAGTGCAGAAGCAAAAATGAGTACCCCATAATAAATAACCAGGCGCGGCCACTGGTTGATAACACGTGGTTCATTCATCGATAAAAACCACATGTTGAGCGCCAGCAAAGTGCTGATAAGAACGAGGATAATGACCATGCGAGCCAATCTCGCCTGCCAGGGGAATTGCGCCAGCGAGGCGTGATACTCTGCTTCCAAGATTGAAAGCAAACTCGCATCAATCACTCCATCAGGTGGGATTAATTCTTCTCCACGCGAGATATGATTGTAAGCTGGCTCGACCTGAGATCGTGCTTTTTCGATAGCATTTTTTGTTGCCACCTGATCGTAAGTTAGCGATGACTGGCATTGACTGCGCAGCCAGCGTTCAAGAGGTTGACGGATTGTGACCAGCGTCGGGAAATCTCCCCATCGTTGACCCAGCAGCCCTGCATCGTTGAGCAAATCGCTGAGCATGACATCAGGAAGATGTGTGGCTATCCATTTTTGTTTATCTGCAAGAGGATCTTCCAGAGGGATCACTGCATCTTTATCGAAAATTGCGAGTGTGGCGTCGATGCTGATTTTACGATATTTGATTTCTTCTGGATCGGCAATTCCTGTTGGCAGAATCGGATCGATTAATTGACGGAACTCTTCGACAATCGTTGAGATATGAGTTTCGGATTGCTCGACATCCAGCGGAGTGATGACCTGTTTCAATTGCTGGAAATCAAATTCAATATTGTTAACTGCTTCTGCGGTAAGACTCCCTTTTTTTGTTCCCATTATTTCCAGTTGGGAAGAATCTTCATTGCTGATCAAACCAAATGCCTTGCGGACGTCTTTGGACAGTTCTTTGTAGTTACCAGCCTCTGCGATGCTCCCCAACGCTCCGCGGAGTTGATCTGGAAGTTTAGAAAGAATTTTTTGATCGTTGCGGAAAATGGAGGGGACTTGACGTATCTTCTCTTCAATCGCCCGCCTGGTTTCAAATTCGTCAATAACCTGAAATTCCATTTTTGCAGAAAGACCATCTGCGAAACGCTCGCCGATTCGATGATTGAACGGAAACGTCCAGCCCTGCAAGCCAATAAGAATTCCAATGGAAGCAACAATTCCAATGACAAATCGCAGCCATCGGCCACGCTTGACTTGCAAAGAGTCTTGCCTGCTTGCTCCACCAGCATACGAACGAGAACCGTTTGTACGTGAAACACGAGATCGCTTTGTGGAACCAAAGAGCTTCATATTGTTGTTGTATCGCCTCACTCGGCGTAGCCGGAACCAAACAGTAGGTTAGGCTTTCCAGCCTGACACGAATTACCCTGATCTTTCAATCAATAACACAGAGTTTCAATCAATAACACAGAGTTCGCTGGTAAAATAGGAGAGTAAATCTCATGGAAACTACATTCATCAGGCTAGAAAACCTAATCTACAGTATTTCAAAGCAAACCTACAATAGTACATTTTCTTAATCTTTATGTTTAGTTTGATCGTCGTAGGCTTGCACGATATCTCGAACAAGTCGATGTCGAACGATGTCACGACCATCAAGCTTCAGCGAGGTTGCCCCTCTAATTCCTTTTAACCGTTTCATCGCGTCTGTTAACCCTGAAGGAACGTGAGTGGGCAAATCGTTTTGTGTTTCGTCTCCGGTGACAATTACTTTTGAACCTGTCCCCATGCGAGTCAGGAACATTTTCATTTGAGTGATTGTCGTATTCTGCGCTTCATCAAGAATCATAAAGGTATCGTTCAGCGTTCTTCCCCGCATAAAAGCGAGCGGAACAATTTCGATAACATCGTGTTCCATATATTTTTCAACCTGTTCATAATCGATCATATCACGCAGGGCGTCAAGTAAGGGACGCAGAAAGGGGTTCACTTTTGCCAGCATATCTCCAGGCAGAAACCCTAATTTTTCCCCAGCTTCGACAGCCGGCCTGACCAAGACAATTTTACGAACAATCTCTTTCTGTAAACAATGCAGCGCCATCGCTACTGCCAGGTAAGTTTTTCCCGAACCAGCAGGTCCAGAGCAGAAAACAAGATCATTTCTTTCAATCGCCTGTAGATATTTTGCCTGCCCATGACTACGTGGGTGTACCGACATCGGCGAGCAGGTTTTGAATTTGGCAGGTGCAGGCGTTTCCTGCAAAGCAGTTTCTTCAACACTTTTTTCTCGTTTAATAAGTTTCTTACGTAGCGGTTTCTTTCGAATAATGCCGGGAGGAGTTTCTTCTTTTTCTTCCTCTTTTTCTTGGACTGGTGTTTCCGTTAGCTCAGCTTCAGATTGTACCGTTTCTGTTCGCTCTATTGAAGCCGAACTTTCCGAGGCAACTACATCTACTGGCTTCTCAATTTCGGGCTTCTCTACATCTGACTCCTCAGGCGAAATGGGAGCCTTTACTTCTGCTGATTTTATTACAGGGATCGTTTCACCAGCACCTTTGAAGCCGACAACCTCTTCGATGTATTCATCTAATGATGATGAATCTGGCTGATGAAATTTTGATGAGAAGGCAGATTCAATGATATTACCAATGACAGGTTCATCGACTGGGAGATTATTCATCAGACGATTCTGCATCGCTTCAATCACATCAGAGGCAAGTTTCACTTCAGCCGGCGCCCCGGTGAGAAGCATCTTGCCACTACGCGAAAGAATCCGAACAGGGATCGCCTCAACAATTTGCTTCAAATTTGCATCGTGAACGCCAATCAGCGACTGTAAAAGATGGGGAGTTGCAGCCTCAAATGTACGTGTGACATGTCCGCTTGTTGTTGTACTCACATTTCACTTTCTAAAGAGATCGGTTGATAGCATATATCTTCACATGTTCGATCAACCTCTCTGCCAAGCTGTTCTTCACAATTCCAATTGGAGAAAACAGCTAAGTTGAAACAGCATCACATTGCCTGATAAGCATTTTACCTGATCCAGGCATTTTGCAAGCTTTTTTATGCTGCATTACGAATATGTTTGCAATCCTGCTCTCCACATTCAAGCCAGCATGCAGGTTATGCCGATTTTGGCGATAGCGGCAATTGTCCTGATTGCATTGTATGAACTACAGGGCACGTGATCGCATGGTTACTTTTCGTTTGTCTGTAGGGCAAGGTCAGTAGCAGGGTACGAAATAAAGATTGCCGTAACAGGCGATATACAAATAAGTTACAGGTTTTATTGTTAGTTCAGTAAGCAAATTCATCGTTCTGAAATGAACGCCGTTGCCCATCTGACATTTTCGATTCAGGGATGTTCGTCGAATGTATCAAAATTTCTTTCAATTTACGCGAAGTGTATTCTCTGCCGCACCAGACTCTGCACTATTGTATTCCACTGCGTTGATAGAACGGACCTTACAATCCCTGGAACAGACGCTTATTCAGGGGGAAGGAATCGGTTTGCTGACTGCTCCTGCGGGGGTCGGGAAAACACTGATTTGCAAAGCAATTCGTGATCGTCTTGCCAGTCATTCTACTTTATGCACAGGTAGTGACGGCATTTTTACAGATTCCGACAATCACTTGGAAAAAGCTGCACCTTCTGAAGGTCCATTCCCCGTGCTGCTGTTGCAATCTCAATTTCCAACGCGCAGTTCGTTGTTGCAGACGATATTATTTGAATTGAATCGTCCTTATGCCCGCATGTCGGAACAGGAACTCCGCCTGGAATTGATTTCTTATGGACGAAATTTGGCTCAAAAGCATCATGGCATTGCAATTATTGTTGACGAAGCACATTTGCTTGGCGAGCATATTCTGGAAGAGCTTCGCGGGTTGACGAATTACATGTTTTGTGCCGATCCCATTTTTCGAGTCGTCCTTTCCGGGCAACTTGCATTGGAAGAAACATTGACGAGCCGATCTTTGGAAGCCGTCAATCAAAGGTTAAGCTGCCATGTGACACTGGAAACGCTGACAAGACAGGAATCGATTGAATATATCGAAACTCGAATTCAAGGTTCTGGGGCGATTTGCAGCGATGTCTTCACGCCCGAAGCTCTCGATTTAATCGTTCGTGCATCCGATGGGTTACCCCGTTGTTTGAATCAACTTTGTGATCATACCTGCTTGCTTGCATCTTTATCGGGAACAAAGCCGGCTGGCGAATCTCATGTCCGTGAAGCCCTCGACGATTTAGTGAAACTTCCCTTGCACTGGAACATCCCACAAGCACGTCTGGATCCGGTCAGTGAACTGAACGGTTCAAGCGACTCCTGTGAGAACTGCGGAGACTGTGAGAA
>Ga0316208_1002198_pt1 | contig 16336 bp, 7 predicted proteins | sample 3monopyrite_MG_FD_204944 | JGI IMG/M metagenome (GOLD analysis project Ga0316208, IMG submission 204944) | Microbial mat bacterial communities from mineral coupon in-situ incubated in ocean water Damariscotta River, Maine, United States -... | ecosystem: Environmental > Aquatic > Marine > Coastal...
ATGGAATGTTCACAACGGTTGGGCAATATCGACTCGGCAGATATCTTTCTGGAAAACGTAGCGGAAGAACATGCCAACCATTGGCGAGTGATTGCGGGGGTCGCGAACAGTTATTTGAATTTGCAGCACTATGGTCACATTGTGGAAGGCAAATTTCAACGCGGAAACCGCCGGGGTCGTCAGGGTGGACAGTACGCCAATGCGTTGGAACGTGATCGGATCCGTTCCTTGCAACTGTTTATTGAAGCGATGTCGCTGATTAAAAAAGAGCCGAAAAAGAAATCAACGCAAGCGGAACTCGGCCAGTTTTATCTGCAATTCGCCCGAGCCATTTCCTACCAGCGAGAGGGTTCGCATCGAAGTTGGATGTTCCAGGCGTTAACCGATCTTTCAAAACTGCCTGACTATGTCACCGGTTATAACCGCGGTTTCGGTGCAACACGCGGCGCCCCGGTTGATGAAAATGGCGATGTCGTTCTGTTTCAGATACCGAAAAACTGGAAAGCGGCTCAAAACGATGGCGAGCGTTGGCGCTGGTTACTTGAGCAGGCGAAATCTGCCAATCCGGGACTGACAAATCAGGTTCGCTGGACCTGGGGGCAATTTTTGCATCAGCAGTTCGGCGTGCAGACAATGCGCGGCTACATTGGACCACTACTCGCAGAAGGTGTCGAAGAAGAAGCCGAGGGAAAAGAACATGACGAACAGACCGGTCCGTTCGCTGTGAGTACATTAAAAGATTCAGAAACAATCGCCAAATTGGCTACTGGCGTCAAGCGGTTTGAACTAGCTGATGAATTTAACTTTATCGCCATCTTCAAACAGATTGTCGAAAATCCGAAAACAGGTTACGCTGAAAATTCGCTGGCACAACTGGCAACGATATTCGAAAATCGCCAGCAGTATCCCCAAGCCGCCCGGTATTGGGAGCAGAGCATTGAATCGTTCGGGGCAGGTTCGCGCGAATGGAAAAAAGATCGTCTCGCACAAATTGTCGCCAACTGGGGAACCTTTGAAGGGGATCGCGTGAAACCTTCCGGCGAAGGCGCCAAAGTTTCTTTCCGATTCCGTAACGGCAAGGCAGTGAAACTGACCGCAACCAAAATTAACTCTATTCAGTTAATAGAAGATGCAAAGAAATATCTTCGTGGTCATCCCCAGAAACCGGATTGGAATCAGATCAACTTCGGGAATATCGGTCATCGTCTGATTCAACAAAACCAGAAAAAATACCTGGGGGAACAGGTCGCGAAATGGGATCTGGAACTGGAAGCACGTCCGAATCATTTTGATCGGCGGATCACCATTACCACCCCTCTTCAAAAAGCAGGAGCGTATCTGCTGACCGCCAAAATGGAGGATGGCAACACGAGCCGAATTATTGTCTGGCTCGATGATACCGCGATCATCAAAAAACCTCTCGATAACAAACAGTGGTACTACATTGCAGACGCACGCAGTGGCAAGCCGGTGCCCAATGCGCAAGTGGAATTCTTCGGATACCGTTTTGAACGCCCGAATGGAAAACAGACCATCACCCGGATTTCCGAATTCGCTGAAAAGTCGGATGAACAGGGACAACTGGTGGTTGGCGAGAAGTTGATGAATCGCAGGTATCAATGGTTAATCACCGCCAAAACAAAAGACGACCGTTTCGCCTACCTCGGCTTCAGCGGCATCTGGTATCCTCGCCGATCCTGGCAGGAATACCGACAAAATAAAGTCTTCACAATCACCGACCGCCCGGTTTATCGCCCCGGTCAAAAAGTGAATTTCAAATTCTGGGTTCGCAAAGCCGATTACCTGAATAACGACAAAGCAGCCTTTGCTGGCAAGAAATTTCAGGTGGTGATCAGCAATCCGCGTGGAGAAAAAATCCTCGAAAAAGAATTCACCGCGGATGAATTCGGCGGTTTCAACGGAGAGATTGAACTGGCAGAAGAAGCAGTTCTCGGCGTTTACAGTATCAACATTCCCCACAAAAACGGCGTGGGAGGCGGAAGCTCTTTCCGTGTCGAAGAATATAAAAAACCGGAATACGAAGTGAGTGTTGATGCTCCAACAGAGCCGGTCAAGCTGGGGGATAAAATTACTGCGACCATCAAAGCAAAGTATTTCTTCGGTGCCCCGGTCGTGAATGCAAAAGTGAAATATAAGGTCGAGCGGACTTCGCACGATTCGCGTTGGTACCCGGTTGATTCCTGGGATTGGCTGTACGGCAACGGTTACTGGTGGTTCGGGAATGATTACTACTGGTACCCCGGTTTCTACAAGTGGGGCTGCTTTCGACCTCATCCGATCTGGTGGCATCGACACGATCCGCCCGAATTGATTCTCGAAAACAAAGTCGAAATCGGACCGGATGGAACCGTCAAAGTCGAAATTGATACCGCGCTCGCCAAAGCAGTGCATGGCGATCAGGATCATAAATATACGATCTCTGTTGAAGTCGTTGATGAATCCCGTCGCACGATTCTGGGAAGTGGTTCCGTTCTTGTCGCTCGCGAGCCGTTCAAAGTTTTCACCTGGCTGGACCGTGGATATTACCGCGTGGGAGATGTCATCACCGCGAATATGAAGGCACACACCCTCGATAAAAAACCGATTCAGGGAACCGGCGAATTGAAACTGCTTTCAATTTCCTACGATAAAAAAGGAAAGCCAACCGAAACTGTGATCGAAACCTGGCCTTTGGATACAAACGGTCAAGGGGAAGCAGCACACAAATTCAAAGCATCCCAAGCGGGGCAGTATCGCCTTTCTTATTCTGTGAAGGATAAAAAAGGGAATACGCAAGAAGGGGGTTATCTCTTTTTGGTGCGGGGTGATCAAACCGATTTTGTCGATTCCAAATTCAACGATCTGGAAATTATCCCACAGAAAAAAACGTACCAGCCGGGCGAAACCGTCAAGTTGGTGATCAATACGAATCACCCGAATTCAACGGTTTTGCTGTTCGTTCGCCCCAGCAACGGCGTTTATCTGAAGCCTCGCACGATTCATCTACAGGGGAAAAGTACGTCTGTTGATATTGGTGTAGAAGCGAAAGATATGCCGAATTTCTTTGTGGAAGCGATGACGCTTTCCAACGCAAATCTGTTTCAGGAAGTGAAAGAGATTATGGTGCCGCCTGAAAAACGGGTCGTTAATGTGGAAGTAAAGCCCTCTTCAGAAACGTACTTGCCGGGCGAAGAAGCGAAAGTGCAAATCAAACTGACCGATAACCACGGCGAGCCGATTACCGGTTCGGTGGTGATGACGGTTTATGATCGCAGCGTCGAATACATTTCCGGCGGCAGTAATGTGCGAGCCATTCGCGACTTCTTCTGGAAGTTCCGCAGATCACATCGTCCGCAATCCGAATCGTCGTTGAGCCGTTATTTCCAGAATCTTCTCAAACGAAAAGAAAAAGGAATGAACAACATCGGCATCTTCGGAAACCTGGTTGCTGATAGTGATCGCGATGCAGACGAAATGCTTGGTGGTGAAGGCGGCGGCTTTGGTTTTGGTGGCGGCGGTGGTGGAATGCTTATGAAATCCAAATCCAGAATGGCCAAAAATATGGCGGCTGATAAAGCAATGCCGATGGCTGCCCCGATGATGACTGGCATGGCGAGAGGAGAAGATGCTGCAAAAGAGGAACAGTTGGATGGTAACGGACAAAGTGCTGTTCCCGGTGGTGCGCCGATGATCGAACCGACCGTGCGTAAAAACTTTGCCGATACCGCGTACTGGGCGGCGAACATCAAACCGGATAAATTCGGTATCGCCAATCTCTCCTTCCCGATGCCCGAAAACCTGACCGAGTGGAAGCTGAAAGCCTGGGCGATGGCGGATGGGACACGAGTTGGCGAAGCAGAGGCGGCAGTCGTGACGGCGAAAGATGTGCTTGTGCGATTGCAAGCCCCGCGGTTCTTCGTCGAAAAAGATGAAGTCATCATTTCCGCTAATGTGCATAACTATCTCAAAGAAAGGAAATCAGTTCGTGTTGAGTTGATCCTCGAAGGGAAAGCGATTGAGCCTCTCGATGGATTAACACGAACCCTCACCATCGATGCACAAGGTGAAATGCGAATCGATTGGAAAGTGAAAGCCGTCACGGAAGGGGAAGCAGTCATCACCGTCAAGGCACTCACCGATGCCGATTCTGATGCGATGCAAATGAAGTTTCCCGTTTACGTACACGGCATGTTGAAAACGGAATCGTTTACCGGCGTGATGAGAACAGGCGATCAAAACGGGAAATTTACAATCAATGTTCCTGCAGAACGTCGCCCGCAACAATCACAACTTGAAATTCGATACTCCCCCACCTTAGCGGGAGCGATGGTCGATGCGCTGCCGTATTTGCTGGACTACCCTTACGGCTGCACCGAGCAAACGCTCAATCGTTTTTTGCCCGCTGTCATCACGCAAAATATCCTGCAAAACATGGGACTGAATCTGGAAGAAATTCAGAAGAAGAAAACAAACCTCAACGCACAGGAAATTGGCGATGCCAAACAACGAGCCGAACAGTGGAAACGCTTCGATAATAACCCCGTTTTCGATACCGAACAAATGCAGCAGATTGTCAAAGTCGGCTTGAAACGGCTTACATCGATGCAACTTTCCGATGGTGGTTGGGGTTGGTTCTCTGGGCGAGGCGAACAATCTTATCCGCACACAACGGCAACGGTGGTGCATGGTTTACAGATTGCCAAAGCGAACGATGTCGCGATTGTGGGAGGCGTTCTCGAAAAAGGAATCGCCTGGTTGAAGAGATATCAGGATGAACAAATTCGTCTGCTGAAACTGGGTGATAAGATAAAGAGACCCAAAAACGTTCATTACCGAACGGCTGCCAATAATCTCGATGCGATGGTTTACATGATTCTGTGTGATGCAGATATCAACAATACCGATATGCAAGACTACCTTTATCGAGATCGAACCAAACTGTCGGTCTATTCGCTGGCGATGTTCGGTTTGGCGTTGCACACGACAAAATCAGAAGAACGCCTTGAAATGGTGCTTCGTAATATCAGTCAGTATTACGTGGAAGATTTGGAAAATGAAACGGCTTATCTGAAACTGCCCGAAGGTTATGCCTGGTGGTACTGGCACGGCAACGACATCGAAGCGAACGCCTACTATTTGAAACTGCTTTCGCGAACCGAACCGAAAGGGGTGAAAGCTCCACGGCTGGTGAAATATCTGCTCAACAACCGTAAGCATTCTACGTATTGGAACAGCACTCGCGATTCTGCGCTTTGTATTGAAGCGATGGCAGAGTACCTCAAAGCGACCGGCGAAGATAAACCAGATTACACTCTCGAACTTGTCGTTGATGGCAAAGTTCGTAAAACCGTTGAAATCACTGGCAAGAATCTGTTCTCCTTTGATAGTACGTTTATCCTCAAAGGAAAAGAATTAACAACGGGAAAACATACCATCGAATTCCGTAAGAAAGGAAAGGGACCGGTTTACTGGAATGCGTACCTGACCAACTTCACGTTGGAAGATCCGATTGAAGCGACGGGATTGGAATTGAAAGTTCGCCGGCGAGTTTACAAACTGGTCGAACAAAAAGAGGCCAGCGCCAATGTTGCCGGTTCGCGGGGGCAGGTCGTGAATCAGCGAGTCAAAAAGTATGACCGTGTTGAACTTCAGCCCGGCGATATCGTCACCAGCGGCGACCTACTCGAAATTGAACTCGGCATCGACAGTAAAAACGATTACGAGTACGTCATTCTCGAAGATTTCAAAGCGGCAGGAACCGAACCGGTCGATGTAAGAAGTGGCTATCTTCCTGGTGCCAACGGTGCGTATGTCGAATTCCGCGATGAGAAAGTCGCCTTCTTCATGCGAACCATTTCGCGAGGCACCAGCAGCATGAGCTACCGCCTGAAAGCAGAAATCCCAGGCAAGTTCTCCGCACTTCCTACCTTCAGTTACGCGATGTACGCCCCGGAATTGAAAGCGAATTCCAACGAATTCAAACTGGAAATCAAAGATCGCGAGTAACGATTCAGTGATGATTGGTTTTTGTCACAATGAGGGCTGTTTGCAGGGTCCGCTATTGCGGACCCTACAACATCGCTGAATAGTTAGGGCTTGCTGATTTAGTCTATCGTACTGCTATTCATGTATCAAGCCACGATTAAGAACTCTTCAGCCGCAAGGGTTTTTGAGTCTTTGCTTGAAAAACCGTGTGGCTCATTCGAAAAGTTTTGGAATTGAATGTAGGTCAGGCTGTGCCTGACAAGATGAAGACCTGGTTGATTTGTTGTCGTAACATATTCCAGTCAATCCGGTTATATCATTTTAAGTTGAGTTGTAACTATTCAGCGAAGTAAATCAGTTTTGTTGATTCACTCTTTAGCCTATTATTTGTTTCAATAATCTTTCTCGCAGGCTGATCTCTCGAAAGTCTACAGCTTCACTTTACGGCGTTCCACTCAGAGAAAAGACAAAAAAAGAAGAAAAAAAAGGTTTCACGCCAAGGCGCGGAGACGCAAAGAAATATAAAAAAGAGAAGAAGAAAAAGAAGAAAAGTTTTTCAAAGTGGCTTTATTCGTTCATTCGAGTCTCAATTATTATAGAACGCAATGTGGAAAACTCTTTTTGAAAACAGATTATTAATCATAATCAACCCACAAAAACTTCTTCCTTTTGTTTTTCTTTCCTTCTTTCCTTCTCTGCGTCTTGGCGTCTTGGCGTGAAATACTTTTTTATCAGCTCTGGCAAACTGCAATCAAGCGTGCATTGCTTTGCTCTATATGTTAGTCCGCAATAACAGACTTCGCACATGAATTCAAATTTCAGCCAAAGACCAATTACCGCTCAATAGTTACGTTGAGTTTAATAGTATAAACTCGACCTGTTTTCGTCAGGCACAGCCTGACCTACGACTTTATCAGCAAGTCCTAGTGCAGCTTCAATCCTAAAAGAAGGGGTTGCAAAAGATTTAAGGAGCGACAACGGAGCGGGTTATGGAAACAAACACCCCAAATCTAAGCCCTGAAAGGGCACTAGTTACGAAAAAAGAACAGATACACTGTCTGAAAATCACTTCGTGAAAATTCACGTTGATTTGCGGTTCGGCACCTTCAAAATAAAGCAAGCCGGTTGACGCAGTCGCCTTCGGCTTGCCGTTAAACGCAAGATGGTCTCACCTTTTGTGGTTTTTGTTTCTTTCGTGGTTCCCTGCGTAATACCTGTTTTGTTCCGGCTACGCCGGGTTAAGGATTGAAGCTGCAGTGGTGAATTTTTCAGGCGAACAGTTCGCGTACTGCTTTTCCTTTGCCGTCTTGTGTGACGTAAAAAGGGCGGCCTTCAGTGTTGAAACCGGTGCGGGGGCTGATCCCCATTGCGGTCATGATAGTAGCGTGCAGGTCCATCACAGAAACAGGATTTTCGATAGCAACTAAAGGGCGTTCATCAGCCGTTTTCCCGTAAAGGAATCCCGATTTCATCCCGCCGCCGAACAGGACGACACTGCTGCCGCCGGTGAAGTGACGGTGGAGTCCGTAATGCTTCGGTTCGTTAACGGTTTCCACTTTGAACGTTGCCTGATCGTTCGCATTGGAACCTGGCTTTCCTTCGATGATTGCATCCCGACTGAATTCGGAAGCGATCACGACCAACGTTTTATCCAGGCGACCACTTTTTTCCAAATCGAGAATTAACTGGGCGATTGGGCGATCTATTTCGCCGTGCAGCCGCGCGGTTGTTTCGTGACCATTGGCGTGAGTATCCCAATGCAAAAATGGGACGTACTCTGTGGTCACTTCGACAAACCTGGCTCCCGATTCAACCAGACGTCTGGCTAACAAACAGCCTCTGCCGAAGCGTCCGGTATCGTAAATTTCCTGGTTTTCTTTCGGTTCAAGCGTGATATCGAAAGCCTCTTTATCTTTGGAACTGAGTAAGCGATAAGCGTTATCTACGGAACGCAAAAGCGATTCCTGCTGATAGTCGCTGATATATTCACGATGCGGATTTTGTTCGACCAGTTTTTTGAAGAGGTCGTTTCGTCGTGAAAATCTTTGTCCGGTCATCCCTTTGGGGGGACGGACAGATTCCGATGCGTTTTCCGGATAAGGTAAATTCATCGGGCCGAACTCACTGCCGAAAAATCCTGATGTGGTAAATGCTTTGAGTTCTTCTTTCTCGCCAACTCCTTCGAGTCGCTGACCGATATTGATAAACGGCGGCATGACCGAATTGCGCGGACCAAGAACTTTTGCCATCCAGGCACCTAAATGCGGACAAGCAACCGTTTGTGGCGGAACATAACCGGTGTGCCAATGGTACTGATGCCGGGAGTGCAGAATGCTTCCCAAATCTGGCTGCACGGCAGAGCGAATTAACGTTGCCCGGTCCATCACTTTGGCAACATGCTCAAACCCACTGGAAATTTTAATGTTATCGACAACGGTATCAATCGCATCAAACGTGCTGAGCATTTCGCCAACAGGCAAACCAACGCGATAGGGCGCATATCGTTTCGGGTCGAATGTTTCGGGAGCCGCCATGCCGCCTGCCATCCAGATTAAAATACAGGCATCCGCAGTGGGGGCTGGCTGCTCAACGGATTCGTGACCCTGATCTTCTTTCGCAAAAATCTGTGTCGGAGTCCCCGCCATCCATGCAGCAGCACCAGCCACGGAAAGTTCCTTGAGAAACTTTCGGCGTTCAGTTAATTCAAGCGTCTTTTTCTCTGCAGATAACTCGGCTGCACTTTTTTTTCGACGTTTCATATCGCACCATTAACTTGAATGTTTTGTATCATAGATGAACAGCGAAAGCCCACCTTTTCGGACTGCCGCATAAAAGGGAGGCATCGATTTCCGAGCATCGTCCGCGGGTAGCCGACCCTACGGTTGGAGGATTACCGCTATGAATTATACTGTCGATCAACTGAATATTGAAGCCTTAAACTGGACCTGACGGTATTGTTATGAGAAGAAAGATTTCCATACTGCATGATAGTTTTCCGCCTTCCATATCGATTTGATCACGTAATCAGCGTACAATGCAGGTGTCTGCGGAAAAAAGAGAATGTTCGAAAGAGCTGGACAATAAGGAGAAAACGTGATGCGGTCTCGATTTAAAGTGCTGAGTATTAGCTTGATGTTATTGGGAATTTGCCTGGGTTCTGCAAGCGGAGTCGCCAAACAACCGCGCGTCGGGCCGGATGCAAAGATGCTCAAACAGATGCGTCAGCGGGGCATCGAATACTTACGGACGCACCAGAACAAAGATGGTAGCTGGAGTACGCCGAAGGTGCTTGGTTTTACCGCGCTGGCTGCAACAGCATTAATCGAAAATGGAATTTCTCCGGACGATCCGATTATTGTTCGCGCGATCGATTATCTTCTGCAATTCAAACAGAAAAACGGCGGCATCTATCACCCCGAAACATTGCACCGCAATTACGAAACTTCCATCATTCTGATGGCACTGGTGGAAGTCAACCGGGACGACAAATACAAAACAGAAATTGCCAACGCACAAAAGTTTCTAAAAGAACTTCAATGGGATGAAGGAGAAGGCTTAACCAAAGATGATCCCGGTTACGGCGGAGCAGGTTACGGGAAGCATTCCCGCCCTGATTTATCGAACACGCAATTCCTGCTCGAAGCGTTGCATAAGTCTGGGTTGTCGGTCGATGATCCAGCGTTTCAGAAGGCGATTTCGTTTGTTTCGCGTTGTCAGAATCTCGATTCCAAATACAACAAAACTGTTTTTGCTTCTCGTGTCAACGATGGCGGCTTCTACTACACCTCGGCTGCGGGAGGAAGTTCGCAAGCAGGAACAACGCCAGCAGGCGGGCTGCGTTCTTATGCCAGCATGACTTACGCCGGCCTGAAAAGTTTTATTTATGCCGGGTTTTCGAAAGATGATCCACGAGTGGCAGCGGCTACGCAATGGATTAAAAAACATTACTCGCTGGATGAAAACCCCGGACTCGGCGGTCAGGGACTATTCTATTACTACCACGTTTTCGGAAAAACGTTGTCGGTTCTTGGAGTTGAAAAACTCGAAACAGCAGATGGAAAATTACACGACTGGCGAAAAGAGTTGGCGACAACTCTTCAGAAACAACAGCACGAAGACGGTAGCTGGACGAATCAGGCAGATCGCTGGTACGAAGGGGATCCCGTACTGGTCACTTCTTACGCCTTGTTGGCACTTGCCTATTGCGACCCAATTGGTAGCCAGGAATAAAAAGGAACTTCAACATGAGACTCCCTTTGTTTTCTGACGAAGAAGTGGCTCGGTTCGAGCAAGATGGTTATCTGGTTGTTGAGGGATTACTCAACGAAGAAGAAATCGAATTATTGCAGCAAACCTGCAGGGCGGACGAAGCGCTTCGGCAAGCGGCGATGGATGTCAAAGATGCTGCGGGCAAGCGAACGAATCTCACCTTGTGGAACCATCCAGGCGATGATATTTACGGCATGATTGCCCGTAGCGAGCGGGTTGTGCATCGCATGCAGCAACTTTTAGATGATGAAGTTTATCATTATCACACAAAGCTTTCTGCGAAAGAACCGAAGGTGGGTGGTGCCTGGGAATGGCATCAGGATTATGGCTACTGGTACAACAATGGCTGCTTACTTCCGACGATGGCGAGTATGTTTTTAGCGATTGATGAAGCGACAGTTGAAAACGGATGCTTGCAGGTGCTTCGCGGTTCGCATCGCATGGGACGCATCAATCACAATTTTGTCGGCGAGCAAACCGGGGCAGATCTGGAACGTGTCGAACTGGCGAAGCAGCGATTTGAATTAGAGTATTGCGAGATGGCACCAGGGACCGGGCTGTTTTTTCACGGCAATTTGCTGCACCGATCCGACGCCAATCTCAGCGATCATCCTCGCTGGGGGCTCATTCACTGTTTCAACACAAAAACCAACGATCCACTTATTGAACATCATCACCCCGGTTACACACCGCTAGAAGTCGTTCCTGATTCCGCTATTCTTGAAAGTGGGAAAAAGCCTATCGAACAGGGAAAGAAATTTCTGGCACAAAACGAAGATGGCACCAGCCGGGCGGTTTTAGACTGAGGGGATTTCGATAAATTCAAAAGGAGTACAGACATTCGGAGTCTGTTTCGTATGAGTCTGCTGTTAGCATTGAGCAAACAATAACTGTCACATCTGTGTTCGTTTTTCGTAGGATGGCGTGCTTGCACCCATCTTCGCGTGCCGAATTACATTCCATGACAGAAAAGAGTGGGAACAGTGATGATTCGGCAATGGATTCAAGACAATGCAGACCACATTTGATGGGTGCAAGCACGCCATCCTACGGCTCATTGATACGACTGTTATTGTTTACCCGAGGCTTAGTAAAATCTTATCAATAAAATGCTTCTCAAAAGTGGCAAGATATTTTAATCGCGAAAAAGAAAGATGTGAACCACGGAGACACGGAGATCACCGAGGGAAAAAAGAAGTCTCTCTGATTAGCAAAAAAGTTTCACGCAAAGGCGCAGCGACGCAAAGAAAGAGATGAATTTTTCAAATCGATCAAATGAGCGGATTGAATTCCAAACTGTAGCAGACTTTGCGAGAGCTTTTTTCTCTGTGATCTCTGGGCCTCTGTGGTTAATTTATTTTTCTTGTTTGGTTCCGGCTACGCCGGGTTAGGCTTTTCAGAATATCCTGCTGTTGTTTCCTTAACACCGACTGGCATTAAGAAAAAAATAATTGTAGTATCCTGTAATAACTTTTGCAGGCTGCGATCGCGATTTGCAATTCAACAACTTCAACAATAAAGGTGGTATCGAATGCTCGTCTTGTGCAATTTTGCAGGAAGAAAATTCCTGTTTGCTGGTTTGATCTGCCTGGTCGGTTTCATCTGTTCAACTTCAGTATTGGCGAAAGAACCTGCTGCTAAGAAAGAGAAACAAGCTGACTGTGAAAAGTGGATTTCTTTATTCGATGGCAAAACGCTCAACGGCTGGAAGAAGACCAACTTCGGTACCGAAGCTGATGTTATTGTTGAAGACAAAATAATGATTATTGAAATGGGGGCACCGCTGACAGGGGTCAACATGAGCGATAAAGCATTCAAGCTGCTTCCAAAAATTAATTACGAAATGAAGCTGAAAGCAAAGCGCCACGTGGGAGGCGACTTTTTTGTCGCGCTGACATTCCCCGTGAATGATGATTTTTGCTCACTGGTGCTGGGCGGCTGGGGAGGCAGTGTGGTTGGGCTTTCTTGCCTGGATGGTTACGATGCTTCCGAAAATGAAACGACGGATTACTTTCCATTCAAAAACGGTGTCTGGTACGATATCCGTCTGGTGGTCACCAAAGATAAAATTGAAGCCTGGCTCGACAAGGAAAGAATGATCAAGGTCGATATTTCCGATAAAAAACTTTCCACTCGGATCGAAGTGGAACTTTCGCATCCAATCGGTCTGGCCACATTCCAGACAACTGCTCATATCCGTGATTTCAAAATGCGTCCCTTGCCCAAAAAGAAATAAGCTTTGTTCAAGCTGGAAAGTATCCTTCGAATTGTGAGGAGCAGGGAATTTGCATTCCTGCGTCTGATTTGGTGCTTCTACGCAACATGAACGCAGCAGATGGGCATCATTTTTTTAAGGTTGCCATGAAATCTCGGTTTTGTTTCAAAATACTTGAGAGGCAGCGAACCCTCACCTGCTATCATCTCAGCTTGTTTCGCTAACGGTTATAACGATTCTCCTTTTTTTGCTAAGCGATATTGTCTAGTGTTATTCGATTTGAAGAATTACTGAAGATCATTTTTCCACAGGCACAGATTCTGCATGTAATCGATTCGATGAGAATTGAACTTTTACAGGAAATTTCTATCCAGAGAACTTCTCTTTATTCATAAATCTCCTACTGAACGGAGGGGAGACATTCCTGTCTGCCCACAACGGAGCATGCTTCCACAAGACAGACACCGAATGCCTGGACTCCTTTGACTAAATAGAGGTTCCCTTCAATCAAAAGAAGTTTCCGCCAGATACCAGGAATAGAACATTGAAGTTAACTGAAGCCCTCGATATTTCTGCTCGCATGATGACCAGGGCAGGGCATCTTCTGAACGCAGATGAAATGATTGAAGACAAGGCTCTTCATCAATACTGGATTTATTCACGCGACCTGACCAATCAATGGCTTCAGAATTTAACGATTTGCCAGAAAGTTCTTTCTCAGGGAGATCCGATTCGTTCGCGTCAATGCTGGCTCGAATACGAACCGGACCTGCGTGAAATTCTGCGAGCAGATATTTTGCACCGCAGTTGGTACACAATTTTGCAGGCGACCGATACAAAAAATAATGTGTGCCACTGTGAACCGATTTGCCGCAGCGTGTTGAGCAACCAGATGCAAGTCAGAACACGTGCCCTGAAACTGATCCTTTCTGGTTACCAAATTGATGCAGCTCGTATGAATCGCCTGAATGAAATTCGAAAAAGTGCAGAAGCGTGGTCTGATTTAATCTGTTCACATTTGGCAATCCGATACGATATTCAAGGAATATTATTCGATGAAAAAAGAGCGGCTCAATGGGGGAAGCAACCTCTTGAACTGTTGTTGCCGGAATTGAAACTTCCTGCTTTTGCAACTCGCCAGGTCGATTCGAACTGGAGACTTATTACGGGTTCACAAAACAAGCACAGACTAAACTCGTTACAGAAACTGGCTCGAACGATGTTCGAATGCTTCCCACCTTCCGCCTTCAATCACGATGGCACTTTGCGATCAGCTTGAAGATGAATGAAGCTCCCTCAATAATAAGAGGGCCTGTTTTGCTTGTTCTCAATGCTGCCTGAGCCATTATTTCCTGTCATTTCTGCCAAAACCAGCAACAATTGGTTCAATTCAGTTGACGGATGAGACGAAAAACATCATCTTAGCGGGCAGCCTACGCCACTTCTGTTTATCGAGACGAGTGGTTGTATCGATTTGAAGAACAGTCAACTCTTATTATATTTGGATGTATAACGTAATTATGGCCTCAAAAGCAAAAATTGAAAAACAAAAACGTAATACTTTGTTAATTGCCAAGTACGAAGAAAAACGAAAAGCACTGAAAGAAGCAGGCGATTACGAAGCGTTGGCCAAACTGCCACGCAGTTCCAGCCGAACTCGCTTGAGAAGACTTTGCCAATTGACCGGACGTTCACGTGGCAACTATCGTAAATTTCAGGTATCACGAATTATGTTGCGAGACATGGCGTTGGATGGTTTGATCCCCGGCATGCGAAAAGCAAGCTGGTAGGACTCAAGCTACTTATTGAAATAAAAAAAACACCCTGCTTTTGTCGGGGTGTTTTTTTATTTGTAACTGCTTAGCTCAGATTATTCATCAGCCGTTGGGCGCTAGCCCACGGTTCCTTTTATCGTCGCATGAACGGACCCTACAGACGACCTGAATTCCCGCAAAAGCCGAACATCGCTGAATAGTTACAATAATTATCAAGGAGAATAGATTTCGGTCTCTGGATGAAATGCTGCCCAGGCGAACCATAAAGAATAGGCCCATTGAATGCCATCGCCAGCTTCTGAAATGCGTAACGATTTGGATTCATCCTCGTATTGCAAAGTGAAATCGACGCCATCGATGCTTGTTTGTAATTCAACATCCTTCCCTGCAAATTTATCAAGAGGGAAAGCGATTGATGTTTTATTGTGCCAAACTCCAAGAACAGGAGTTTTTACAGAAAGTCGCACATCCGTTTCCTGCATCGGAAACATCAAACCTGGTGAGTCAAAATAGCCACGATAGGGTGAAGCAGCGTAATCTCTATTATAACCGGTTTTCAAAGAAAGAACTTCTGTTTCAGGATGCCGGGCTTTCCACGATTTCCAGGTTGTCAACTCCAGTGGAAGCGTCTTCAAGTCTTCGTTCATGCTTTCTCCCGAAATGGCGCGAGTCATCATCTGGGAAAAAAGGCTTTCCGGCTCTCCCCCACGATCATACATCAGCACATTGTTATTGTAGAGCAATCCCGAAACACCAAATTCCCGCTCTCCCGCTTTGAGGCGACGATCAAAAACGACCGCAGAATCGCATAACGGGCAGTACGAGACAGCAATCGGAGTTTTGCCAATTTGATCGTTCACGATTTCATGATAATTAAGAATGGGAATGGGATAAGCTCGAGCCGTATTTTCAATCTTCACCCCAATCACGCGATCATCAGGTCTTAGAAAGGTCGCTTTGGCAGCTTCAACAAACTGCGGCTTGGAAAGAGCAGGAATCCCATCTTTTTTTGGGCCGCCTGCATGAATTTCGAGAATGGGAACGGTTAACTTTTCATGATCGAAAGGAAAATCCTCTTTCCAGAATTTAGCGCGATCTTCAAGAGACATCTTCCCCGCGAAATTATTTTTCCGATTGTTTATTCCTCTCTGATCAAGATAATAAACTACAGCAGAGGCGAACATCAAACAGAGAATAAAAATCCCGGACCATTTCATATAATGGCCCGATTTTGAATCTGTTACAGAGGCTGGATTGCTTTCAATTTCACTCGCCTCAGTCTCACTGGTATCATCGAACTGGTTCATGACTGAAATTCCTGCCTGCTTAAGCGTGAGAGAAGTAAAGGGAAAAGCCTTCTCATCGTATCACTCAGAATTCTACTTACAGTGAAGTAGCTTACATAAGAGAAACTGGATAATAAATTTCACCCCAGCTTGTTAAGGGATAATCGAATAGCAACTGTCGTATCTTCCACTCAAGAGTGGCTCATCCCTGAGATGAATGCACGATCTAAGCGAGAGAAAAGTAGGTTAGGCTTTCCAGCCTGACGCGAATTGCACTGATTTTTCAATTACTAATACGTACGACTTTATCAGCAAGTCCTAACTATTCAGTGAGATTTGGCCTTTGACTGAAATTTGATTTCCTTTGCAGAGTCTGTTATTTCGAACCGCCGTATAAAGTAAAGCAATGCACGCTTCAATGAAGTTCGTCAGAGCTGATAAAAAAGCTTTTCACGCCAAGACGCCAAGACGCACAGAAAGAAAGAATTTTATGAGAGTAATGATGATTAATAATCTGTTCTTCAAAAGAGTTTCCCACATTGCGTTCTAAAATAAATGAAACTCGGATAAACAAATGAAGCCACTTTGAATATCTTTTCTTCTTTTTCTCTTTTTTATTTTTCTTTGCGACTCCGCGCCTTTGCGTGAACCCCTTTTTCTCTTTTTTTGTCTTTTCGACTTTTTTTGTCTTTTCTCTGGGCAAAACGCCGTAAAGTGAAGCTGTAAGATTGCGAGAGATCAGACTGCTTGAAAGAATTTTGGGACAAATAATAGACTAAAGTGTGAACCAACAAAACTGCTTTATT